>JAEEGK010012385.1_pt1 | contig 19394 bp, 17 predicted proteins | sample 8958771 | NCBI WGS metagenome assembly JAEEGK01 (sample SAMN16246547, study PRJNA631951) | gut metagenome | biome: gut microbiome; feature: rumen; material: SC-attached | host: Bos | place: Iran: Karaj | collected 2018-10
TTGATATTTCAGCTGATCTAGAAGAGCTAGGAAAAACAAATGTTACAGTAGTTTCCGCAGGTGTTAAAGCAATTTTAGATTTAAATCTAACACTAGAGATTTTAGAAACTAAAGGAGTCCCTGTTTTATCCTATAGAACAGATGAATTTGCGGATTTCTATACTAGACATTCTGGAATCAAAATGGAAAATGTTGTCAACTCACCATTAGAAGTAGCTAAAATCATTAAGGCTAAACGTGATAACAAGTTAGATGGTGGTATCTTAGTGGCAAATCCAATTCCAGAAGAATTTGCAATGGACCCAGATGTCATTAATAACGCTATTGAAAAAGCATTAAAAATGGCTGACGAGGCACATGTTAAAGGAAAAGACATAACTCCATTCTTACTTAAAACAATTGTTGAATTAACTGGCGGTGACTCTTTAGAGTCAAATATTAAATTAGTTTTGAATAATGCTAAATTAGGAGCACAAATTGCAAAAGAGCTTTGTAACCTATGAAAACTGAACAATTATTCCAAGAAGGATTAAGAACACTGCTTAAGCAGAAGCCTCTTGATGAAATTAATGTAATTATGCTTTGCGATTTTGTTAAATCAAATCGTCAAACTTTTTACTATCACTTTAGAGACATTTCTGATGTAGTAGATTCAACATTCCTTAAAGCAAAAGTTGGATACGGAAAGAAATTTTTAGATTACGAGCCAATCTTAAAAGAGATGATTAGTTATATAAGTGAAAATTATCAATATGTTTCATCTGTTAACAAGTCATATGCTTCAGATAAGTTGTATTCATTTTTCTTTTCTTATTTTTACTTAAAAGTGGGAAATTTGCTGAAAAATCATGGGTTTTCTGGGCAAGAGATTGTTAGATATATCTCTGTTTTGTCAGCCCAAGAACTTATTTTCTGGATATCGAATAAGAGATCGGAAAAGAATGCGTCGCTTATTAAAAGGCTTAACACAATTTGGCGATATTTAGTCACACAATATCAGTCAGATATTAAGAGAGTATATTAGGAGAAATCATTATGAGAAAAGAAGAGATTAGAGGATTAATTATTTATTCCATCCTGATTATTGCAGCCCTAGTTGTCGGCTTCACAGTAATTCAACCAAATATTGGATCATATGGTCCAAACAAGATGAGTCCATTTGGTTTTATTATTGTAGTTTTAATCGTTGCATATCTATTTAATGCAATCGCATTAGAAGTCTTACATGTCCTAGGTGCAATTTTTGGAGGTTACAAAGTAACCTCATTCAATGTCTTTGGTATTTGCATTCATAAAACACAAGAAAAATGGAAACTAGGATTTAGAGATTTTAGCGGTATTAGTGGTGAAACAAAAGTTGCTCCAAATAAGGAAAAGAAGAACATCAATTTACAAGTGTGGTTTCCAATTTTTGGTTATGCAATTGAGCTTGGAACTTGTATTGTAATTACTACACTCGTAACCAAAAACTCTCCAACAGCTTGGTTAAGATCAGCTGCTTTATTATTCATTCTTATTTCATCAATGATTGCATTCTATAATCTAGTCCCACTTAAACTAGATTCTATGACAGACGGCTATAAGATTAGACTATTTACAAAGCCGGTAAATGTCGAAGCATATAATCAAATGTTAGCCATTCAAGAAGACCAAAGATTAGGAAAAACTGTGGAAAATATACCAGTTTTTGAAGAAATTACTGAATATACTGCAGAAATTAATATGCTTGCAATGTATAAGTTTCTTGAAGACGAAAAGTACAGCGAAGCAGAAAAAATAGTTGATCAATTGCTTGAACATAAGCATGTTCTTAACATTAATGAATACAATAGATTAATTGCTCAAAAACTTTACTTAGCTATTCTTCTTAGGCCTATTGAAGAAGCTAAAAGGCTTTACGAAGAAATTTGTCCAATTGAAATTCGTAGATTTATGGCTAACGACACATCCATGGCTTCTATTCGCGCGTATATTTTAATCGCAGGCATGATGGAAGGATCTGAAAGTGAAGTTCAATTTGCTAATTCAAAGGTTGAAAAGGCAAAAAAGAGAGCTCTTGCATCTCAAATAAAAGCAGAAGAGAAATTGCTAAAGAAAGCCCTTGATTATGTATACGAAAATCACCCTGAATGGGTAAAAGAAAAAGACACTGAATAATCAGTGTCTTTATTTTTTAAGATTAGTCTTTTTCCTCGTACCTTGGATTATCTTCTCTAGCGTAATCTTCGTATACCTCATTTTTCTTTTCTACGTGAGGTAATGTGGCACAAGGATGTTCGCCATCTTTGATTTCTTTTGAAAGTGTAGATGAATCATTTAGGAAATCATTAACATCTAAATTGAAGTAATTACAGACCCACACAACATCGCTCGGAGTTGGTGCTAATTGAGCTTTTCTCCATTTCTTTAGAACGCTAATTTTAATTCTGAAGCGAGAGCAGAAAGCAAAATCATTTAAATGAAGCTGTTTTTCAATAAATGCTATTTTTTCCAGGAATTTCATCCTATTTCTTTTCTTTTAAAAGATCTCTAATTTCAGCAAGTAATTCTTCAGAAGTTGGTTTTGGAGCGCCTTCTTCAACAGGTGCTGGTCTTTCTTCTGGGTGTTTTTGATAATAAGCTTCTTTAGCTTTAGCTTCGAGTGCGGCTTTCTTCTTTTGAGCTGTGTTTACAACTTTGACGATAATGAAGAGGACAATTGCAATAATGATAAAACTAATAACAGCTGTAATTAATGCACCCCAGTTAAGTACAGGAGCAGTTGTGAAAACATATCTACCACCAAACTTATTGTACATGCTAGCTCCAATAGCTGGGCTATCTTTGAATACTTCTAAGTATTCATCGATTGACATTTCAAGTCGGGCATCGGCGAAAGTTTTTTGAACTTCTGCTAAAGCACTTTTGGCTGTTGGGGTATGAATGACTGTTACAAAGCCTGCAAGTCCACCAGGAAGAGCAGCGGTACATGCACTAAGCAATATGTTAACAATTGCAGTAACAATTGCGCTGAAAGCTCCACCGATAACTACGCCAACGGCGAGCATAAAGGCGTTGCCTTTATTGATGAATTCTTTGAATTCAGCAAAAAATCCTTTGCCTTTATTTTTTAATTTCTTTTCTTTTTTTGCCATAGAAATTTACTCCTTTGTATAATTGATTATAAATCACTTATATTTGTTGTTAAAGATAAATTGTTATAATATAGTCGCGGAGAATTAATATGAATAAAGTTAGAATTTTAGTTGACTCATGTGCAGATTTAACTGCAGAAATGTATAAAAAATACGATATTGATGTTGTTGCTCAAAATGTAATTTTTGGAGAAACAACCTATAAAGATAATGGCGAAGAAATTACCTTAGAACAACTTTATGAGAAGGTTAAAGAAACAGGAAATTTGCCTCACACAGCAGCCGTAACACCAGGAACTTTTGATGAATATTTTAAGAAGACATTAGATGCTGGATACGACATTGTTTATGTTGGATTAGGATCAAAACTTTCAACAACATTCCAAAATGCCCATATAACAAAACAATCATATCCAGAAGATAGAATCTACTTAGTAGACTCTATGTCTCTTTCTTCTGGTATTGGTTTATTAGCATTAAAAGCCGCTAAATATAGAGATGAAGGATTATCTGCTAAAGAGATTGCTGAGAAATGCGCTCCATTAGCACCAAAAATCATCGCCCAATTCACAGTTGAAACACTTGATTATCTACATAAAGGCGGAAGATGTTCTGGTGCTTCTAAATTAATTGGTCACATTTTCCATGTCCACCCATACTTAAGAATGGTTGATGGTACACTTATTGTATACAAAAAGCCAAGAGGACCAATGAAAATTGCTCTCGATGAACAAGTTAAAGAACTTAAAGAAGCACTTCCAAATGTTGATTTAGACCACGTTATGATTACACACGCAGGATTAGATAAAGATAAAGAAGATTATCTAAAAGCAGAAGTATCAAAACTAGTTCCGCCTGAAATAGTATCTATCACTAGAGCTGGAAGCGTTATCGCTTCCCATTGCGGATACGGGACTGTTGGTATTCTATACATCCTAAAATAAACAAACTAAAAGCCGGCATCTACCAGCTTTTAGTTTATAAATTAATGTTCTTCGCTATTAATCCAGTAATTACGTTTTCTATTGTAATAATCTCTACGAGATGCACGTTTTATTAATTTATAACGACGTTTCAATGGCGCTCTAATAATCCAATATGGAATTGCCGTAACAACAAATCCTAACCAAATAAATGATGGAATTAAACAGCCAGTTCTAAGATCGAAGTTAATTGAATTCGCATATTCTTTCAATGCGCTTATTCTAGACGCGAGTGCTGGCCATGCGTATTTGGTTCCATAAGTAAGAGCGATTCCGAAGATAACTTGAAGTAGTGCTCCCCAAATAACAATTCCTAACCTTGTCCAGCATTTATCTTTGCGGAAAGTTCTAAGAAGAGTAACAAGTGCAAACCATGCCCATGGAAGTGCGAATAAAGCAACGAGAGCTAAGAAAATGAAAGGAGCTTTTTGTCCAATAGTACCAGTTCTTTCAGAGATATTTTGTGGAATCATCTTAAGAAGATACTCTTTAATTGCGTTCTTTAAAGTATCATCACTTTCGTTGTTCTTTGCTTGTTCAGCTCTAGATTTAATTATTGATCTAGATTGACCAGATGTGCCATTAAGGAAACTTTCAATCAATGTGCTCATTGCCGTGTCAATATCATTAACAGACTTGATTACGGTATAGTAAGTGTCTGATGAGCTATATTCGGTTGGTAAAATAGGATTTCCTTCGCCATCTAAGATGTAGTAGACTCTTTGACTTGTTTTTTCAATGGCGATATCTGCTTCAACTTGTTCTTGTGTTGGTTGTGGATCACATAAAACAGGAGTCTTAACAACTAAACCATCGACCCCCTCCAATGATTCTACCATTGCATCTGTAATTTTATCTTCATCAACATCGTCTGTTGTATATGGTTGTTCATCATAATAAATAACACTTGAATCATAAGGTTCAGTGTTATGCTTATATGCTTTTCTAGCAACAAAGTAGGTCCAAGCAGCTTCTTCAGCTTCAATATCTGCTGCAACTTGTTCTTCTGTTGGTTGAGGATCAGCTAAGACAAAAGAATCGCTTTCTTTGACAAAATAAGCAGTTTCTGCATTATATGCAGCGGTATTGTGAGAATATTCAAAATATTCAACAAAATATTTGTATTCTAACTCAAGATCTTTATCGGTGTTTACTTCTTCTTCGCTTGGTTGCGGATCAAAAGCAACATATTTACGTCCTCTCGAATTAATAATATCAAGAACACCACTTGAGTTTTCTCCGCCATGAAGAATAGTAGCAGCTAAATCATCAACAGAAACACTTTCTCCTTCATCTAAAAGAGAATATACATCATCAAAAACTTGTTGAATTTCTTCATCGGAGGCTCCGGCTCCGCCTGGGAATTTAGATTCGATTTGTTTATTGATTTCTTCTCTTAATGTATCAAAAGCATATCCTTCAACGATATCTTTAAAGAGAAGGTGTAATGGAGTATTAAGACTATCTACGACATTATCTACAATCTTGTATAAATTCGATTGGATTAAATCGTCAAGTAGTTTTGTATTCTTAAAGTTAAATGCACTTTTGACAGGAATATCTACTGGAATTTCAATATCATATCCATTTGGAAAATAATTTTGAATATTTTCTTCAGTGATATATTTATTCATATCAGGAGATGCTTTATAAGTAATTCTAGATTCACTTTCCCCACTACTGCCATTATTAAAAGCTTTGCTTAAAATAATGCCCATTCTTTCTTTGGTGAAGTGAGCTTTTACGGTTCCTTTGAAGATTGGTCTAGTGCAGAGAGCATAAACTGCCACGGCCGCAGCAACAACATAGCATAGGTTTAATATCCTAACTATTAGTTTTCTCATAAATACCTCTTGGAATAATGATATAAATAAATAATAGTATTGTCTATTATTATTTTCCGCTTATTGGTAATTTTCCAACTAAAATTGAAGGACATGACATTTGGTTAGAGATAACCAATTTATTGTTATTTGCAATACATTTAATGTTATTAAAAACATTAAGAAGGTTGCCAGCAACTGTAATTAAGGCTAAAGGCTCAGCTTTTTTTCCGTCCCTAATCATGAATCCGGCACATTGCAAAGAAAAATTTCCAGATTGAGCATTCATGCCTGAGTGAAGACCCGTGAGTTCTGTTAGGTACACACCTTCTTTAATTGAAGAAAGCATCTCCTCTTCTGACTTCTTGCCGCCTTTCACAATGGTGTAACCTGTTCCCGCTCCAGCTTTTCCAGCTCCTGATCCGTTTCCGGTTGGTTCAACTCCGGCTTTTGCAGCAGTTTGCAATGTATAGAGATAAGTTTCGATGACACCTTTCTTGATCAAATACTTTTTGTTTGTAGCAACCCCTTCATCATCAAAATACCTGAAAAATATATTCTTTTCTAGAGGATTTTCGATTACAGTAAGCTTTTTGCTGAGTGCTTGTTGGTGAAGTTTTCCTTCAAGCAATGATGTGTGTTTTTGAACCTCTTCAGCGTCAAGTGAACTAATCAAAAATGACATAAGAGATGCAACACACTCTGGATTTAAAACGACAGGATATTTTTTTGATTCGCATTGCTGTGCGCCGAGTTTTTGCAATGCATCTTTTGCAACTTTTTCAACAAATTCATCAATTTTAAATTCGCCTTCATCTTTAGATGCAAACACACTAAAGCCAGTTCTAATCTCTTCTCCATCCTTAGCAGTTACTTCGGCAAAATATGCATATGTATTTTTCTTTTGAGATAGTTTTAATCCGTACGAATTTGTCTTTTTGCTGCTGTTTGTTTCTGCTTCAAAACCAACAGTTACAACTTCATTAATTCTTTTATCATAAGCAAGCAATCTTTTTTCAATATCGAGCAAAATCTGCACCTTTTCTTGTACATTTCCGCCAAAATCAATATTTGAGAAGACGTTTTTCTTGTGATATTTTTCGCTGCCTTTGAAGATGAATACAGGATCATCGTTTTCAATTATTGAAGCAGAACGTTTAATTTCTTTAACAAGGAGCTCTGGCGAATTTTTATCTACGTGGTCCACAGATACGCTACCCATTTTTCCTTTATAAATACCGCGTGCGACAAGCTCAAAAGAAGAATTGTTAGTAAGCGAATCAACATTGCTATGGAAAATAGAAACAGATAAAGAGCTAGATTCATTTATTGTGAGATCTGCAGCATCAAAACCTTCGTCTTTTGCTGATGCAAAGAATTTCTTTTCATTCATTCTCATTTGATTTCTCCTCCGTTTCCTCCAACAGTCATTTCGCTGACTCTAATTGTTGGTTGCCCAACATCAACAGGAATAAATCCAGAAGCCGCTCCACACATACCTTGAGCGCGTTCTAAATCGTTTCCAATCATATCAATCTTCATTAAGATTTCTTGTCCAGTTCCAATAACTGAAGCCCCTCTTACAGGTTCGCAAATTTTGCCATCGCGAATTAAGTAAGCTTCACTACAACCAAAGTTGAATTCACCAGTAACAGGATTGACTTGTCCACCTGCTAAGGATTTTGCATATAAACCAAATTTGGTTGCAGCAATAATTTCTTCTGGAGTTGATTTGCCTGCACAAATATATGTATTGGACATTCTTGATGTAGGTTCATATTTATATGATTGTCTTCTACATGCTCCATTACCTTTTCTATTCATACGTCTACCGTTGAAATCATCGATCAGGTAGTTTTTAAGAATCCCGTTTTCAATTAATAAGGTCTTTTCGGTTTTGTTCCCTTCATCGTCAATATTGTTGCTTCCCCAACCATTTGGGATAGTTCCGTCATCAATTGCTGAAAGGATTGGTGAAGCTATCTGTTGGCCGATTTTTCCCGAGAAAACCGATAGATTTCGAGAAACTGCAGATGCCTCGAGAGGGTGCCCACAAGCTTCGTGGAAGAGCGTCCCACCAAAGCCGTTGCCAATAACAACAGGCATTTTTCCGCTCGGGCATTCTTTTGCCTCAAGCATCATAATTGTTTTCTCGCCAACATTTTTGCAAAGCTTTTTAACATCAATATTCTTCTCAAAGAATTCAAATCCAGCGCTAGCGCCAGGACCTTCAAAACCAGTCTCAATCTTTCCTTGATCTGCTGCGACACACATGACACCGCATCTTCCTCTTTCTTTATAGTCTAAATGATTGAAACCCTTAGTGTTGATGATTTGAACTTTAGAAATTGAATACATAAAAGAGACGTTTGTTCTGACGATTCTTTTATCGACATTTCTTAATACTTTGTCACCAGATTTTATGTAATCAATAATTACTTTATCATTAATGTTTGAAAATGAATTTTCAATTTGAGAAATATTTTTAGCTTTTTTTGTAACTAATTTATCAACTGTTAACACTTGTTTATCGTGGAAGGAATTAGATAAATTCTGAATTAATTTTGTTAATGCTTTTTCATTAACTTCATTGGTATATCCATAAACACTTTGCAGTTTGTTTAAAAGACGAATTCCGGCGCCACACGAATGACGTACAGCTGAATTTTCAACTTTGCCATTCTCAACAGTAACAGAAAATGAGTCTTTTTCTTCAATGTAGATTTCTGCATAATCTGCGCCAGTATGTAAACCACCATTTAGGATACGAATAGCTTGATTTTTGTTAATCATAGCATCCTCCTTTCGTAATTTTGTAAGTGGGATTATTATAAACCAAAACCAATCAATATAAATGTAAAATGCATTTATTCTTGATTTTAGTTTGTTGTATGCTACGATATTTAAGCACTTTCTTTAGGAGCCACAAGAGCCCTAAGGCGGAAGGAGTTATTATGAAAAAAGACATTCATCCAAAAGTTTATGAAGTAGAAGTTACATGTGTTTCATGTGGCGCTAAATTCAAAACACATTCAACAAACAAGGAAATCCGTGTTGATACTTGTTCAAATTGTCACCCATTCTATACTGGCAAACAAAGATTCGTATCATCCGACGGGCGTGTCGATCGTTTCAATAAGAAATACGGTCTTAAATAAGCACACAAACAAGATAAATAAACTCGCTGGTAACGGCGAGTTTTTTATTTTTCACATATGTGTTTTATATCTCGCTTTATTTTTAAATAAATTGAAGTATAATTTTTTGTATGGAGAGATTATAAAAATCACGAACACATTATGAAAAAGAAATACACTTTACTTATGACTTTAGCTTTAGCAGCTTTCACAGTTTCTGGATGTGATGCTTTCAATAACATCTTCCATAAAAAGGAACAAGAAACACCAACAGAACAACAAGAAGATACAAGCAAGGAAGAAGAAAAAGATCCTGTCGTACCTGATCCAACATCAATTGTTCTTGATCGACAAGAAATAACCTTAGATGTTGGGGAAGAGTTTGAGATTGTTGCTAAAGTTTTACCTGCTGATGCAAACCAAGCAGTCACTTTTAAAAGTTATGATGAGAACGTTTGCACAGTTTCATCTACGGGTTTGCTTTTTGCTGAAAATAGTGGAGAAACAAACATCCTAGTTGCAAGTGAAGTTAATCATAACATCCATGAATACTTGTCTGTTTTCGTTAACGAAGAAGAACACGTCGATAACAACTTTAAAGTTTTCTTTAATGCAAACGGTGGTACCGGAACAATGTCTCAACAAATAACAAATGGCTCATCATATACTACTCCAAATTGCGCCTTCACCTATGCAAATCACACATTTAAAGAATGGGCTCTAGGATCTGCAAGCGGAATAAAATATGCTGTTGGGGCAACTATTGAGAATATCACAACGAACATCACTCTCTATGCTACTTGGGAATATCATCAACAAACAGGCGAAATCGATGATGATTATGGAGATTATTATTCTTCAATTGCTTCTGATTTATCTGGAAGCGACTTATTAAATGCTTTAAATGCATTAAATAATAGCAAAAGGAAAAAAACCATGGGCTATGATGGTCTTAAAACATGGGGAAAATATACAGAAATTGATTGGACTGGAAAAGACAATGTTTCCGGTAAAATGTTTGGTTTTTATGATAATGCGCTTGTCTGCAATGAATGGGATAATCAAGCAACTTGGAATAGAGAACACGTTTGGCCAAATTCATTAGGCGGAGGCAAAGTTGAAAAAGATATGCATATGCCAAGACCGACATCTGTTAAGATAAACTCAGATAGGCACAACTGGTTTTACGCCGCTAGCGGGTCACAAACATATGATCCAGGACAATTTGAAGAAAATTATCGTGGAGTGTCGGCAAGAATAATTTTTTATTGTGCCATAGCGGATAAATCTTTAGATATTATTGATGCAAACTCTGGTGGTTCAAATGAGATGGGTAAATTATCAGACCTTTTAAAATGGAATTTGCAATATGCTCCAAATCGTTCTGAAAACGCACACCTTACTTTAAGAATCGAACAAAACAGAAATAAAGAAATGTATTCTAGAGAAGGATTGCAAGGTAATCGTAATCCATTTATTGATCACCCTGAATATGCATGTAAGATCTGGGGATCTAGAAACGCAACCACAAAAAAGATTTGTGGAATTGCTTAATTTTATTTAATAGAACAAGGAGTACCTCATATGAAAAACAAGTTCTACATTACCACACCAATTTACTATCCAAGTGCTGAAGCACATATTGGGCACGCTTATTGCACAACGATGTGCGACATTTTGGCACGAGCAAAACGAATGCGTGGTTTTGAAACTTATTTTTTGACTGGCGTTGATGAGCATGGTGAAAAAATCCAGAAAAAAGCACAAGAAAAAGGCGTAACTCCTCAACAATATGTCGATGAAATTGCAGAGAAATTCAAGGTTTTATGGAAGGCAATGAAGATTTCAAATGATGACTTCATTCGCACAACACAAGAAAGACATATGACCGTTGTTCAAAACATTTTTTCGAAAATGCTTAAGAACGACGATATTTATCTTGGAAAGTATGAAGGCTGGTATTGCACACCTTGTGAATCTTTCTGGACTGACACCCAAGTAGGTGAAGAGCATCTTTGCCCAGATTGTCATAGGCCAGTTCATAAAGCAGAAGAGGAATGTTATTTCTTCAAAACTTCCAAATATGTTGATCAATTAGTTAAACACTATGAAGCCAACCCAAAATTTATTACCCCAGTTTCACGTAAGAATGAAATGATGAATACCTTTATTAATAAAGGTTTAGATGATTTAAGTGTTTCTAGAACATCTTTCGATTGGGGAATTCCAATTAGAGAAAACAACAAACATGTTCTTTATGTTTGGCTTGATGCCTTATGCAATTATATTACTGCTTTAGGTTATGATACAGACCACCCAGAACTCTTCAAAAAATTCTGGGAAGATCCAAACTGTGAGATTGTTCATGTTGTGGGCGCAGACATTACACGCTTCCACGTAATTTATTGGCCAATGTTTTTAACATCATTAGGATTAAGACTTCCTGATAGAGTCTTTGTTCATGGTTTATTAGATCTAAATGGTGAAAAGATGTCAAAGAGCCGCGGAAACGTTGTTTCGCCATTCCCACTTATTGAAAGATATGGTGTAGATACAGTTCGCTGGTTCCTTGCAAAAGAATTTTCTTTTGGAAGCGATGGAAGATTTACTCCTGAATCATTTGCGGAACGTATTAATGTTGACCTTGCGAACAACTTCGGAAACCTTGTTAACAGAACAACCTCAATGATTTCAAAATATTTTGAAGGTGTTGTTCCAGAACTTAAAAATCCAGGCGAAAAAGAAAAATCAATTCGAGCATTAACTGAAAAGACAATAAAAGCATATGAGAACTTGATGGATGATCTTAAAGTCTCTGAAGCTTTAAATGAAGTTGTTGAATTGCTTAATGTTGCAAATAAATATATCGAAGAATCACAACCTTGGGTTTTATCAAAAGAAGGAAAAACTGAAGAATTAGGAAATGTCATGGCTGTATTAACAAGCACAATCATTACATGCACAAAACTTCTTTCTCCTGTTTTGGTAGAAACCGCAGATAAGGTCTATGCTCTCTTTAATTTAACTGAAGAACAAAAAACATATGAATTTATCGGGAATTTCTGTGGATTTACAGGAAACCATGTCGAAAAAGGAAGCCCACTTTTCCCAAGATTAGATATTGCTTTGGAGACCGAATATATTAATTCACTAACTAAATAAAATATGGCAAAACTAGATCAAAACAGAACGCCTTATTTAGATGCGTTAAAGACATACATTTCTCGTGACACAACTCAACTAGATGTTCCAGGACATCAGCAGGGTAATGTTTCAAATGCTCTAAAAGATTATCTTGGAGCTAATATTTTTAAATGTGATGTCAACGCTCCAATAGGCTTAGATAATCTTGCAAATCCACACGCATGTTTGCAAGAAGCAGAAGATCTATTTGCAGACTTTGCTGGTGCAGATAATGCGTTCTTTTTGATTAATGGTACATCAAGCGGCATTATCGCTATGATTATGTCGGCTTGTAGAGCAAATGATAAAATCATTCTTCCAAGAAACGTACATAAATCAATTGTTTCTGCTCTTATCCTTTCTGGTGCTTCTCCTATTTATATAATGCCTAGAATTGATGCTGATTTAGAGATCGCCAATCAACCAACAGTTGAAGAATACATTAATGCAATGCATAAGTACCCAACAGCCAGATCAATCTTTATTATTAACCCTACTTATTTTGGCGCAGTTAACGACTTAAAACGTCTTGTTGAAGAAGCACACTCAAGAGGAATGTCTGTATTAGTAGATGAAGCACACGGCGCCCACTATTACTTTGATAAAAAAGGACCAATTTCAGCAATGGAGGCCGGAGCAGACATGGCCGCGGTTTCGTTTCACAAAACAGGCGGAAGTTTAACTCAGTCATCAGTTTTGTTGCTCAAGTCTGAGCTTATTCAAAAACAAAAAGTACAGAAAACCCTTAATATTTTGAATACAACCTCCCCGTCCACACTTCTTATAGCTTCACTTGATGCAGCTAGACATTTCGTCGCAAACCATGGTCAGGAAGCGATGGACCATACCCACGAAATTAGCAAGTACGCAAGAGAACAAATTTCGAAGATAAATGGTTTTGTTCCGTGTGGAAGAGAGCATTTCTTGGCACGTGGTTGTTATGAATATGACGACACAAAACTTGTTATCAAATTAGAACATCTTGATATTAATGGTTTTGATGTTTATCAATTACTTCAAAAAGATTATAAGATTCAAATTGAATTAGCTGAAACTTATGCAATCATGGCTATTTTAGCCATTGGAACCGGTAAGAAACAAATTGATAAACTTGTTGCTGCTCTTAAAGATATATCAAAGAAACATTACAAAAAGACATATGAATACAAGAGACACGCCTTTGGCGTTGAATTCCCGTTCCAAATTGTTAGACCTCGTAGTGCATATCACGCACCAGGAGAAAGAATTCCACTTAAAGAGGCTGTGAATCAAATTTCTAAAGAATCAATTATGATCTACCCTCCAGGAATCCCATTAATCGTACCTGGTGAAGTTTGGACAAAAGACTTAGTTAAAAGAGTCGAAGGATATAAGAAAAATGGTGTAACCATTCTTTCAGATTACGGTGCAGATGTTGTTAACGTTATTGAGACTGATAAATGGAAGATGTACAGAACATACCAAAACAAATTGTCTAACTATGTTACAAAGAGATTAACAACTCCACGTAATGATGATTTCTCTATGCCGTTCGAGGGTGGAAAACATAGTGGCACAATTGTTCTTTTACCATTTAGAAAAGACACATGGAGAAAGAATGCTGAACCAGCATTGAAGAACTATAAAGAAGTGATTGATGCAATTGCTAAGTATGAGCCTGTTTATGTAGGTATTGCACCAAAACTTTGGAACAGAGTAATCAAAGATTACGAGAATAGAGAAAATATTTATCCAATCAAAATTGCCTATAACGATTCTTGGGCTAGAGATAACTGCCCAATCTTTGTTACAAACGGAGACAGAATGAGAATCGTTGACTTTAGATTTAATGCTTGGGGTGGAGATTATGATGGTCTTTACTCTAATTATAAAAACGACGACCAACTAACAAAGAATTTGGCTAAGAAATTTGGACAAGAAGTCTACAGACTTGATGATTTTGTTTTAGAAGGCGGATCAATTCATGTTGATGGCGAAGGGACTTGTATGGTTACAAAGGCGTGTTTACTTTCGCCTGGAAGAAATCCTCATTTAACCCAACTTGAAATTGAAGAGACCCTCAAGATTTATCTTGGAGTAAGTAAAGTTATATGGCTTGAAAACGGAATTTATCAAGATGAAACAAATGAACACGTTGACAATATCGCATGTTTCATTAGACCTGGTGTTGTTGCGTTAGCATGGACCAATGATAAAGAAGATCCACAATATAAATTCTCTCAAGAAGCCTACAAAATTTTAAAAAACGAAAAGGATGCAAAAGGCAGAGAACTCGAAATTGTAAAAATCAAGGTTCCGAAACCAATGTATATGTCCAAAAAAGAATCTCAGGGAATTTCTGTTGGAACACATGATGCAAAGACAAGACAAGAAGGGGATAGACTTGCAGCTTCATACATTAACTTCTATCAAGGAGAAAAATTTGTTATTCTTCCAGGGTTTGGAGTACCAGAAGACAAAGCCGCAAAAGAAACCTTACAAAAACTTTATCCTGAAAAAGATATTATCCAGCTTAATACAAAAGAAATATTACTCGGTGGAGGAAACATTCATTGTATTACAATGCAGATTCCATATAACAAGGAGTTTATAAAGAAAAATGAAAATTAAAGTAGCTATTACTCAAATGAGTTGTTCAGACAACTACGAGGCAAACGTAAAGAAAGCAGAAGAAATGGTTAAAAAGTGTGCTGAGTCAGGGGCACAAATCGTACTTTTGCAAGAACTTTTCTCTGGCTTATATTTTTGCCAAGTTGAAGATTATGATAAGTTCGAATTAGCACAAATTCGCGAGAAATCCTCACTAATTTCGCATTTTAAAGAAGTTGCAAAGAAATATAACGTTGTTCTTCCAATCTCATTTTTTGAAAAGAGTGGGAACAATTATTTTAACTCGCTTGTTATGATTGATGCTGATGGTAAAGACCTCGGTTTATATCGAAAAACACATATCCCAACTGGAGAGTGTTATGAAGAAAAATTCTATTTCTCTCCTGGAGACACAGGATTTAAGGTATTTAAAACAAAATACGGAAGAATCGGCATTGGAATTTGTTGGGATCAATGGTTCCCTGAAACTGCAAGAATACTTACTTTGAAAGATGCAGAGATTTTACTATACCCAACCGCAATAGGATCTGAGCCAGTTTTAGTTAGAGACTCGATGCCGCATTGGAGAAACACAATGTGCGGTCACGCTGCAGCAAATATTATTCCTGTTTGTGCATCAAATAGGGTTGGTGTAGAAAAAGCAGGAAAGTCATTTATGACTTTCCAAGGATATTCATTTATTGCAGATCAACATGGATGTGTTGTTGAAGAAATGAATCGTGAAGAAGAAGGTTTAAGAATTCACGAATTCGACCTTACAGAAATTGATAAAGAAAGAGTATCTTGGGGTGTTTTCAGAGACAGAAGACCAGAAACATATAAAGAATTAGTTGGTTACTCAAAAGAATTAGATGAATAAAAATGACAAAAAATCTCAAGTACATCGTGGCAAAGTAAATCCGAATTCCATAAAAGAATTTAAAGTTCATGAAGAGTGCGAGTTACTTGAGTTTTTGTTTGCAAAATTTCCAAGTTTATCAAGAAATGCTGTTAAGTCAATTTTAAGTGGGCACTATGTCGCTGTTAATGGTGCGCCAGTAACTCAATATAATCTCAAACTTTCAAAAGATGATGTTGTAATTGTGTCTAAACAACGCATATCAAAGAAAAATCGCGAGGATTTACCTATAATTTTTGAAAATGAAGAGTTTATTGTGATAAATAAACCAAGCGGCCTTTTAACTATTCCCAGCGACAACGAAAAAGGCAGAACAGCATACCGAATGGTTAATGACTATGTACAACAAAAAGACAAGCACAATCGAATTTTTGTGGTCCATAGATTAGATGAAGATACGTCGGGTGTGTTAATGTTTGCAAAGAACTCAAAAATTAAAGATATCTTGCAAAAGAACTGGAACGATATTGTGCTCGAGAGAGGGTATTATGCCGTTGTTGAGGGCAAGATGCCAAAACAGCAAGACACTTTAATTAATTTTCTAAAAGAAAATTCATTGAACCTAATGTATGTAACAAATGACAAAACAAATGGCAAAAAATGCGTAACTCAATATAAGGTTATTAAAAGTAATAAAGATTATTCCTTGCTTGATGTGAATATTGATACAGGAAGAAAGAACCAAATACGTGTGCAACTAGGACATATTGGCCACCATGTTGTGGGTGATGATAAATATGGCGAACCAGCAGATCCACTCAAAAGACTCGGGCTTCATGCATATAAGTTAAAATTCATTCACCCAATTACAAAAAAGATGTATGAGTTCAAAACAGAAATGCCAAAAGAATTTGAAGCACTGATGAAATAAAAAACACGAGAATTTCACATAATTTTGCATCTATCTCGTGTTTTTATTTTGATTAATTTAGGTGATAAACTTTATAAACAATATTTTTGTTGATCTTAGTCATCTCAGAGACTTTTTTAATAGCATCCTTTGTGCTCATCCCTGAATCAACCATCGACTTAACCATATTTACTATATCATTATTACTGATAACAGGCTTAACCTCACCTGTTGAACCTTCAACAACAATTACCATTTCACCTTTAAGTGTTTCAGGGTCAATTTCTGACATTGCTTTAAGCCCGCAGCGAATAAATTCTTCGTGCTTTTTGGTGAGTTCTCTAGCTAAGCAAGCTTTTCTGTCGCCAAAGATTTCATATAAGGCTTCCAAAGTCTTCTTGATGCGGTGTGGAGCTTCATAAAATATAAGCGTTTCTTTTCTATAAACTAGCTCTCTTAATTCCTCTAAACGAACAGATTCTTTTGCATTCAAAAATCCATGAAAATAGAAGTGGTCTTCACATAAACCTGAGGCTACTAAGGCGTTTAGTGCAGCATTAGGACCAGAAACTGGAGCAATATTAATCTCATTCTCCAAACATATCTTTACAAGTTTTGATCCAGGATCTGAAATACATGGATATCCAGCATCTGAAACATAAGCCACTTTAGTGCCTTTTTTAATTTTTTCGATAAGATCATGAGATACAGAAACTTCATTATGTTCACGAAGTGAAATTAAATCTTTTTTGATACCTAAAAGAGATAAAAGTTTTCCTGTTACCCTTGTGTCTTCGCAAGCAATTAAATCAACAGAAGAAAGAACCTCCAATGTTCGAGGTGATACTTCTTGCAAATTGCCAATCGGAGTAGCAACTAAATAAAGAAGAGGTTTATCTGATTCAAAGTTTAATGATCTCATCTATTACGATTAACTTTCTTTAGCTTAAGAGCTTCTTGCAATGGAACAAATTCATAATCACTTTCACAAGTTAATTTAACGTGTTTAGAAAAAACGTTATATGAACTTACTTTCCAAATTTTTCCATCTTCTCTTTCGTATAAGGTTCCAAGTGGTGGAAAATCTTTCTTTAGATCGGTATAAGCATCATCTTCATAAAGAAGACAGCAAATAAGCTTGCCACAATGACCGCTTAATTTTGGAATGTTTAAAGATAACATTTGGTTTTTTGCGCGGTTTATTGAAACAGACTCAACATCAGTGGAGAATCGTTTACAACAAAGTGGTAGACCGCAGAGGCCAATGCCTCCAACCATTTTTGCCTTGTCTCTAGGTCCAACCTGTCTAAGTTCAATACGGCAACGGAATTTACTAGCAAGAACTTTTAAAAGTTCTCTAAAATCAACTCTTTCTTCTGCAACATATGTAATGGTTACCTTTGAACCGTCTAGAGCGAATTCTGCGTCGATTGGGTTCATTTCTAGGCCCAACTTTTCAATCTCAACTAAGGCATCTTTAAGAGCCTGTTTTCCGCGTTTTTGATTTGTTTCGTGAAGTAATAAATCGTCTTCAGTAGCAACTCTTACCATTGGTTTAAGTTCAAGGCTACTTTTGTATGTTGATATATCAAAAACAGGAGTTGCGACCTCTCCGAGTTGAAGGCCTCTTACTGATTCAGCGACAACTTTTTGTCCGATTTGTAGATCTTTGATGTCGGTTCCAAAGAAATATGCTTTACCGGAGTTGGAAAATTTAATGCCAACATAATGTGTAATTTCCATTATTTTTCCTCCTTCGTAATTGAATAAATAATGTGGTCTAATAAAAGACCTGGATTAACGTTATAATCAAGCTTTTTAAGTGAAGTCATCAGCACGATTAATGTCTTGTCAATGTGACTTACATGAGTTAAGAGCTCGTGTAATATATTATCATAACTTTTTAATGTTATGCTTTCATTTACTGATAAGTTAAGTAGTTCCTTAAAAATTTCAGTAAGCATTTTTATGTAAAGGCGAGTTGATGCAGCTTGTTTAAGTGCCGGGATTATTGTTCTTTGACATGTATAGACAGCATCATCTGAAGAAATTACAAGAGCATTTAATTGGTCTGTTAAACATTGTTTTGCGAGTTCATAGTCCTTACTTTCAGATATTTCTTTGATCGTTCTTGCATCGTTGTAAAAACCACTCAAAATTTCAGCGTGTTCTGCAAAAACCCCCATATTTTCCGCATCTTTTATAACTTTATCTCTGTCAATTTCCCTAAATCTTAGCACCTGAGTACGTGAAATAATTGTAGGCAAAAGTTTAGATTCGTTTTCGGTAGTTAAGAAGGCATAAATATTCTTGCCTGGCTCTTCCAAAAATTTAAGTAATGAGTTAACAGCAACTGCAGTCATTGTTTCAACAAGATGCAAAACATAAATCATTACACCTTTTTCTTCAAGTGCGGTTTTATCAAATGTTGATGTAATCTTTTCAATATCACCCTTCTTAATCTTTGTGTTGCCATCACCAAAAACCATTACATCAGCATAGTTACCTTCATCAACTCTCATGCAGGTGATGCATTCATTACAAGCAAGCGGGTGTGGGTTATCGCATATAAGAGACTTAGCCAAATAAAGAGCAATATCCTTAAGTGGCATCCCGACTGATCCACTAAGCAAATAAGCATGCGAAAGCTTGTTTGACTCTAGAGCATTTACAAAAGTTTTATAAATTATTGGTTGATATTCTTCTAAGTATTTATCTATTTGCATTTTGCTAATCTATCTTTGATAGCATGATAAGCATCCTGCACAACTTGATC
>JAEEGK010012388.1_pt1 | contig 19390 bp, 11 predicted proteins | sample 8958771 | NCBI WGS metagenome assembly JAEEGK01 (sample SAMN16246547, study PRJNA631951) | gut metagenome | biome: gut microbiome; feature: rumen; material: SC-attached | host: Bos | place: Iran: Karaj | collected 2018-10
GAATCAATTTTTTCTTTTATTTTTTGTTTTGATTCTTCACATTCTTCTAATTTTTTTTTTAATTCTTCATTTTCTTTCATAATAGTTTCATTAGAAACTTCATCAAATTTTTTTTGATATTCTTCTTTAAATTTCTCACATTGTTTTATTGTTTCATCTTTTTGTTTTTTTATATATTTTATTAATTTCTCTTTATCATCTTTTATTTCTTTTATTTTCTTCATTAATGAAGAATTATATTTATCTAATTCTTCATAATCTTTATCTAATTTTTTCGAATTTTCATAATAATTTTTTGTGTTATCTTTACAATTTTCTAATTTTAAATATGATTCTGTTATTTCTTTTTGAACGTCTAAACTTTCTTTTAATGATAATACTATCATATTAAATATTTCTTCTGATGTAGAATTTTTTGCTTTTGTATTTTTTTCTTCTATTTCTTTCTTTATTTTATTTATTTCTTCATTTTTCTCTGAACTCATTTCTACTAATATTTTATTTTCTTTAAAATATGCTTCAATTTCATATTTTAAATTATTCTTTTTTTCTCCTTTCTTCTTTTGAGACATATTTTTGATAAATGAAAATATTAATTAATGAGATATTTAAAATTTAATAATAATAATTTAATTTTTTAATTATAAAAATTATTTTTCTTCTTCTTCTTCATCTAAACCAAACATATCCATTAACATATATATTGCTTTTTCAGCATTATCTCTTCTTTCTTCCATTGATATAGTAGGATCAGAATTAATTTTTTTAATTTCTTTGATTTTGTTAAATAATTTTTCAACTTCTTCTTCATCATTTAATTTAGTATATTCTTTTCCATCATTTTCTTTTTTTTCTAAATTATTATTATTATTATTATTTTTATTATCACTAATATTTTTTTTACTTGAAGACCATTGAGAAGAATGAAGAGATAAATTTAAAGCTCCATGACCATCATCTTCGTAAAATTCTTCATTTTTACAATCACATATTATTTCAAAATGTTTATCTAATGTTTCTCCAATAAAATTATCATATTCTTTCATAGATGATAAATCTTCTCTTGTTTCATCTAATAATATTATACATGATGAATATTCATCTTTTTCATTTATTAATTTTGATACATTTGAAAATATTTTATTTTTTATTGAATTCTTTGTTAAATATATTATTATTCCTTCATGAGATTTTAATTCTATTTTTTCTATATTACTTATTGGATATAATATATATTTTATTTCACATATGTAATATTTGTTTTGTAATATTATTGAATTTGAAGATGTGTTTAATGTTAATTTTGTTTTTTTTGGTTTTTCATTTGTTTCTTCTTCTTTTGGATTTTGCTTTTCTATTAAAGAAAATATTATATTGTATTTTTTATTTGCTTCTTCTTCTGAAAATTCAAGGTCATCATATAATAATAATAATTTTGATTCTTCTTTTATTTTCTTATTTTGATTTTTTATGTCATTAATATTTGAAAGCATATTCAATAAATATAATAATTAATTATATATTTAAATATTTTCTTTTTAAAATTTATAAATTATTTATTTTTATTAATTATAACAAATATTCACAAATTTTTCCTTTTTTTCTTCAAATTAATTGTTGTAGTTTTTTAACAAACATTTATTAAAAGCAAAATTTTACTGACGGTATTATATCAATTATTAATTTTAAAAAAAAATATTTGATAACAAAGAATAAAATTATTTCTTTTTTATTGAGTTTTAATTAATTTCTAATGATAATTATTATTTTATTTTTTAATTTTATTAAAAAATATTTTTTTATTTTAAACATAATTTTTATAAATAAATATAAATAATTTATTGATACAAAATCAAAATTATTTATTCTTTAAAATTAATATATATTTAAATAAATCAAATTTGACCTCAATATATTTTCTCATTTACAAAAATTATAATTTTTTACACTATAAAAATAGAACATACTAAAAAACTATTATTATAATAAATTCTAAATATCATTTTCATCATTATTATTATACATTTCTTCATGTATATTAACAAAAAAAACATGATCTCCTTTTTTCAAAACTTCTTCTCTATCAAATACATAATAATCTAAAAAAGTTAAATTAATTTTATCCCAATTAACAACATTTTTATATTTCTTATCTGTTGTCTCATTAAAAGAAAAATATTTATCATCATAATTATCATTTAAATTAGGAATAAAAGGAGATTGAATTTGAAAATTATATAATTTCCTCCAATTAAAACCATTAAACCATTTATGTTCTTTAAGTTCAGAAATTCCTTTATAACCTAATCTTAAAGAAGGTTTTCTTTGAATGCATTTATTAATAAAATCAGCAGAATCAAGAGACCAATTATTACAAATATCAAATTTTTTAATTTGAATTTGTTTACTCATAATTTTTTCTTTAATTTCTTCTCTACTTTTTCCATTATAAGGTCTAACACCTTTCATAAATTCATAGCATAAAATTCCTAAAGAAAAATAATCAGAAACAATTGTTTGATTAAGACCATATATGATTTCAGGAGCTGAATAACCAGGAGTTCCAGATGAATCTTTTAAATTTGGTTCTTGAATTATTGCTATTCCAAAATCTGTTAATTTTAAATATCCTTTAGAATCAAATATTAAATTTTCAGGCTTTATATCTCTATGAATTATATAATTTGAATGTAAATATTCTAATGATAATATTAAACATGCTATTAAAAATTTCACTTGATTTTCTGTAAATTTTATTTTCTTTATTATATAATATCTTAAATCTTTTCCTTCTAAAAATTCTGTTGATAAATATAAATTTTCTTTGTCTTGAAAAGAAAAATACATATTTATTATAAAAGGATGATTTATTCTTGTTAATAATTCTCTTTCATTTTTTACATTTTTTTCACTTTTTTGTTCTATTATACTTAATTTTGACATTTCTTTCATTGCATATATTTTATTATATTTTTTTGATAACACTTTATATACTTTTCCAAAACCTCCTTTTCCTATTATTTTCACAAATTCAAATTGATTTTTATTTATTGTAAATTGATTATTTTGTTCATTTTGTTTATTTCCCATTTTTAAATATTTTAAAATTTATATTTTTTAAATTTTATTCTTTTAATTACTATAATGAGAAAAAGACATCAAGCTTTTAATATTAGTTTAAAAGCAAAAAGAGAAATTAATAATTATTTAAAAATTGATAATATTCGTTCTGAGGAAGAATTAAAAGAAAGTTTAAAAAATTTTTTCTTTGATAAAATAAAAGAAGAAGATGTTGAAAATGAGGAAGAAGATTTATTAGAAGATGATAATAATATTTTAGAATTTGAAACTCCAAAAAAACATGATAATGTTCCTCAAACTGAAGACTTTAAAATAAGTGAAAATGCTATTATTTCTAATTTTCAAAGTGATATTTATAAATTAATTAAAAATGATGATAAAAAAGAAAAAATTAATTTTTCTGATTTTATTAAAGAATTAAGTGAAGATGATATTAAAAATATTAAAATCGAAGAATTAATTAATGTTGATGAAAATAAATTACTTGATTTAGAAAATAAATTAAATGAATTAAAAGATGTTTGTGATGAAAATAATAATAGTGAAATAAGTAATATAATAGATTATTATATTCAAGAAGTAAAAAATAAAAGAGATAACATGAATTACTTTACAGACAATTTAGATAAAATAGATACAATTACCTTTGAAAAAAATGGTAATATAATATCATTTAAATAAATAAAAAACCTTTAAATATATATATATAATAATAAAAAAAATAAACAAAATTAAACACCCAAAAAAAAACTTAAATATAAAAATCCAAAAATCTTCTCAAAATTAATAAACTAAAAAAAAAAAAATGAGAATAAAAGGTAAATTAGACTTAGAGGCATTTCATTCAGGTAAAGTAGACATAATAGTAGACAATGATGAAGATTTATGGATATTATACAACTTAATAGCAAAAGGAGATTATATAAAGACAGCAATGTTTCGTAAAGTACAACATGAATCAGGAGGAGGTAAAGTATCATCAACAAAGAAGAAATTAATAATAACAATAAAAATAGAAGAAATAGAATATTGTCAAGAAGATGATATAATAAGAATAAAAGGAAAAAATACATCTGAAAATGAATATATATCAATTGGTCAATTTCAAACAGCAGAAATTTCAAAAGGAACTTTTTTTACATTATTTAAATATTATTGGGATGATATTCATATTGAAACTTTAAGAAATGCAACTGATAAAACTATAACTTCTGATGTTGCAGCAATAATAATGGAAGAAGGAATTGCACATTTATATTTTATTAATAATAATCAAACTGTTCTTCATGGAAAAATTAATCAATCTATTCCTAAAAAAAGAAATGGAAGTACTCAATATAATAAAGGCAAAAAAAATTTCTTTACAAAAATTTTAAATAATTTGGTTAAAGAAATTAACTTTGAAAATTGTAAATGTGTTATTATTGCAAGTCCTGGTTTTACAAAAGATGAATTTGGAAATTTTATGATTGATGAAATTAATAATAATTTAAAAGTTTATCAAACTATTAAAAATAATTTAAGTAAAATTATTTATTGTCATTCTTCTTCAGGTTATAAACAATCTTTAGATGAAATTTTAAGTAAACCAGAAATTAAAAAATTAATTAAAGATACAAAATGTATTGAAGAAAATACTATTATGGAAAAATTTAATGAAATTTTAGGAACTGATATGGATAAAGCTTTTTTTGGTTTAAAATCTTTTGAAATTGCTTATTCAAATAATGCAATTAATACTGTTATTTTAACAGATAATTTTTTAAGAAAAATTTCTCCGACTACAAGAAAGAAATTAAGTATGAATTTAAAAAATTTAAAAAATAAAGGAATTCAAGTTTTTAAATTTTCTTCTCAACATACTACTGGAGAAAAAGTTGATGCATTCGGAGGAATTATTGGAATTTTAAATTATGTTGTTCCTGAAATTTCAGAATTAGGAGGTGATGATTTAGATATTAATGATCAAAAAGATGAGGAAGATGTTAAAGAAGAAAAAAATAATGAAATACTTGAAGAAATGATTAAAGATAATAAAACTAATTATGTTGCTGAAGATGATGATGATAAAGATAATTATCAAGGATTGAAAGATAAAAAGAAAAAAACCAAAGGTGAAATCAAAGAAAGAGAACAAAATAAGAAAAAAAATCAAAGAAAGAAAAGCTCAATGGATGATGAAGATGATTATTAGAAAAATAAATATAAATTAAATAAAAAAAACAATTATTAATTTTTTATATAGAACATAAAAAATGGTTAAATAATTATTAAATAAAAATAAATATTTAACTAAAAAAACCTTTAAAAAAATTAACAAAAAGAAAAAAAATAATTTCTGAAAAAAAATAAAAAAAAAAAAATGATAGAACCTCCTTCAAACAAATTAGATTTAAATTTAGAATCTCACTATACGATACAATTAAATACAACTCCATTATATAAATATAATTCATGTCAAACAATAAACATTCCATTATTTGGTCATCAAGAACTTCCTCAAAACTACAAATTTATAGAACCTCGTTTATCAAAAAACGAGGAATTTTTATCATCAATAGCAAAGAGTGAAAAAAAAGATTTAGCATATATATGGGATTTAAAAAATATAGATAGATACTTATATAAATATGATGGAAATGGTATTATAGAAGGAATAGAATTTGCACCTAATAATAAATCTTTTGTAATAATATATAATAAACAACCTCCAGTTCATTATAATATTAAAAGTGGTCATCAAATTGTTATCTTTAAATCTATTGGAAAAAATCAAAATAAATCTTTAGCTTATTCTTTCTCTACTGCAAGTAGATATTTTGGTTTAGCTACTTTAGATTTTTTTATTGTTTGGGATAGTTTAAGTGGAAAGGTTATTAGAAATTTTCAAGAAATTTCTAATTATAAAATTATTAGAGATGATTTACTGATTTCTATGGATAATAATTGTAATGTTAAAGTTATTAATTTTATGAAAGGAGAAAATCAAAAGAATTTCAAAATTAATGGAATTAATTCTTATCAAGAAATTTTAACTTCTATTTTATCTTCTAATGATTCAAATTATTATTTCGCTTTAGATAATGGAGTTTATAAAATGAATTTAAATAATGGAAAAATTGAAAATATTATTTTATTTAAAGAAAAAGCTAAAAAAGTGATTATTAGTGAAGATTGTAAAGTTGCAGTTTCAACAGATTATAAAAATTTACAATTTTGGAATTTAGAAAATAAAAAATTAATAGGAATAATATATAAAGAAAATTTTCATTCTTTTACAATAAATTTTGAAAAGGAAAAATTAGTAACATCAAATGAAATCTGTATAGATATATTTAAATATAATGATGAAAATGCAGTTGATAGATATATCTGGTTAAATTTAAATCCAGATAAATTTGAAAATTTTTTTTTTTCCCCAGATCAAAAAATAATATTAGGAATAATAGATTCTCAAAATTCAATATTATATAATTGTGAAACAGGAAGAATAATAAAGAAATTTCATAGTAAAAATTCATTATCAATTGAAATAGTAGGTGAAAATTCCGAAATATCAATAATAGCTACAAAATTTGATGAAAAAACTATAAAAATATGGAATTATCAAAATGGAAATGAAGTAGTAACATTAGAAGGATTTAATTCTCATCATTTTTCATTTAATTTAATGGGAAATTTATTAGCTTGTGGATGTAAAGATGGAAACGAAATTGCAAGAGTTTGGGATTTAGATTCTGATAAATTTTATTATAGTTATACTTATGAAGGAAATAATAATAATAAAAATACTATGGTTCATTTAACTAAATTTGAACCTGAAAAATTAATTTGTGCTTCTGAAAAACAAAATCCTATTGTTTTTAATTTAGAAAGTAGAGAATTATTATTTGAATGTGAATGTCCTTATATTTTCTATGAAATTAAAGATATTCAAAGTAATTTAAATAATAAATTATTTTTTGTTAAAGGAATTGATTCAAATGGAAAATCTCAAGCAGCACTTTTTGATTTATCAAATGGAAGATTTATTGAACAATATGATAATTGTGTTAATATTGATTTTGGACAAGGAAATAAATTATTATTATCTAGAAGTTCAAATATTAATAATAATAAATTAGTAATTTCTAATATGGAAAATTTAAATAATATTCATAGAATTAATTGTGAATTAGATGCTGAATTTAGTAATTTTATTCAAGATAATCAAGTTATTGTTTCTGCTTTTGGAAAAGAAGATAAAATTACTTTTATTTTAAGTGATGTTTATACTGGAAAAACTATCGCTGAGTTAATTTATAATAAAAATGTTAGTAGACATGCTGAAGTTGATTTAAGTTGTAATGTTGATGAAAATACTTTAGTTTTTAGATATTTGGAATTTATTAATCCTGAAAGAAAATGATATTTTTTTTATTGCTTAAATTTAATTTTTTTGTTATCCTTGTATATAGATTATAGGTTACTTAGGATTATTTTAAATTTTATATTTTTTTTTTAATTTAATAAAAATTATAAATAAACATTTCTAAAAAATAAAACTAACATATTTAAAAAATAACATATAAACTTTTAAAAAAATCAAAAAAAAAAAATGAAAGAAGAAGAAGACTATGATCAAATATTTAAAATAGTAATAATAGGTGACAGTGGAGTAGGAAAAACAAATTTAATAAGTCGTTACTTAAAAAATGAATATAACCAAAGTACAAAAGCTACTGTAGGAGTAGAATTTGGTGAAAAAAAGTATATATATGAAAACCATAAAATAAAAGCTCAATTATGGGACACAGCAGGACAAGAAAGATATAGATCTATAACAAGTATGTATTATAAAGGAGCGAAAGGAGCAATTTTAGTTTTTGATATAACTTCAAAAAATTCATTTGAAAATATTGATAAATGGTTAAATGAATTAAAAAAAACTTCTGATGAAAATATTCAATTAATTTTAATTGGAAATAAATGTGATTTAAGTGATAATAGAGTTATCAGTCAAGATGATGCTGAAGTTAAATGTAAAGATTTAAATATTCCTTATATGGAAACTTCAGCTTTGAGTTCTTTTAATGTTGATAAAGCTTTTAATTATTTAATTGAACAAATTGCAAGTAAAATTGAAAAAAATATTGATGATGATATTGAATTTGATGATGTTAATTTTGGAAATAATATTAATTTAAATGTTACTGATGATAAAAATGAAAAAAAGAAATGCTGTGCAAAATAAATTATTTAATAAAAAGATACATTCTTATTTAAATTTTTAATGTATAAAATATTAAAGGAGTTTTTTTAAAAAAAAAAAAAATCAAAAATAAAAAAAATCAAAATTAATTATTTTGAACTAATTTTATTTGAAAAAAATAACAAACTAAAAAAATAAAGAATGGATTCAAACAAAGAGAAAATGACATTAGATAAAATAATGGAAGGGAAATCTCCTGTAAAATCTCCATCAAAAAGAAATAGATTTTCAATATCTTCAATGTCAAGAAATTCAATAAAAAAGAAAAAAAAAGAAGAAGAAAAAGAAATATTTAAAACTCCATTAGAAATAATAAAAGAGATATTATACAAGGATAAAAATCAAAGATCAAAACAAGAAATAAAGATAGTAAATAATTTATTATGTGAAAAAATAGATTATTTTAAAAAATTAAAAGACGATGGAAAAAACGCAAAATCAGAAAAAATAGTTTCAGTATTAAATTTAGAAAAATATCAACCAAATCAATACATAATGAAATATGGAGAAGACGGAGATAAATTTTATATAGTTTTACAAGGAAAAGTAGCTTTATATAAACCAATATATAATAGAAAAGAAATGACAATCAAACAATTTTCAGATTTAATATATGAAATAAAATTTAATGAAGTAGATATGTTAAAATATAATAGATTAATAGAAAAAAATTCTCATTTAAATCTTGATATTGATTTATTGTTTAAATTAGATCCAAATGCTTCAAGTTTAAAGCAAAAGTTATTTTTTTTCATTGAAGAAGATCAATTATTAGGAACATTTAATGATGGTTTTCCTTTTGGAGAAATAGCATTAATTAAACATTGTAAAAGAAGTGCTTCTGTTAAAGCACTAGAAAATACTTATTGTATTACTTTAACTAAAAATGATTATAATAAAATTATGAGAGAATTAGAAGAAAGAAGACTTGAAAAAAGTTTAAATACTTTCAGAAAAAGTTATCCTTTTTTTTATCATTGGATTTCTAAAATTATGATTAAGTTATTTAATGGATTTTCTACTGTTAAATTATCAAGAGGTGAGTTTTTATGTAAACAAAATGAAAATTGTGAATATATTTATATCATTAATTCTGGTACTTATGAAATTTATTCTATGATAAGTTTTATTTGGGTTCAAGATTTTTATACTTATATTATTAATGCTAAAGATAATATCATTAAAAAAATGATTGATAATAAATTAAAAGAAAATGACTTAAGAAAATTATATGATACTTTATTATTAAATTCTAAAAAATCTCCTTGTTATTTTAATCCTTATCAAATTAAAAATTTCATTATTTCAAATAAAAAAGAAATTAACTTAAATGATTTAAAAAAAGAAGAAGAAACAATTTTAAATAATAATAATTTATTTAAAGTAAATGTAAGGAAAATAGATTATAAAGATATGATAGGATATGAAGATGCATTGGAATTTAAAAAAAGATTTTATTATGTTAAATGTATAAGTGATTATGGTGAAGTTCAAAAAATTTCAGTTTTTGATTTTATTAAAGTAATGAATTATACAGATAAAAAAGAAAAAGAAAAATTATTAGATATGATAGCAGATAAAAAAAATTTTTTTTATAAACAAATATATAATTCAACAAAAAGCGCAGAAAATAGAGTTGAAAATTATGTAAGTTATAAATATGATAAATTTTTATTTGAAAATGAACCAAAAAGTTTTAATGAAACAGATTATAATAGATTTAAAACATTTACAAATGGATTGAAAAAATTTTCTCAAACAAGAACAAATTCAACTGATTTTTATAATAAAAACAAACCTTTTTTAACATTACCAAAAAGTGAAAATTTTCCATATTTAGATATAAAGAAAAAGAATTCAACTATAAAAAGAGAAAGAGATTTAATAACAGAATATAAAAATCATAAAAAACATTATTCAACAATAAATAAAGGATCATCTCAAATAAATCAATATCATACATTATCAAAAAATTTTAATAATAATGAAAACCTAAATTCAGTTAATTCAAATATAAAATATAATGGAAATAAAACAAATATATCAGTAACAATTCCAGTAAATAAACCTTTAAATAGAAATGATTTATCAACTTTAATAACATATAAAAAAGATAAAAATATTAATAGTCCTATTCATTCAATTAAAATATTAAGAGATTTTTCTCCTAATTCAAATACATTTAATCAAGATATTTTATTTTTTAAGAAATTAAAATTAATGGGAAAAAATAATGGAAAAAAAAATAATAAAACTAATGTTATTAGTTATAGTATTAATACAGATTTTTCTGATGATAATTTATATAGGAAAAATAATGGTTCTGATAAATATTCTAGTTTCAGAGGGACTATGTATAGTAAAAAATTTTATCTTGATAGTAATTTTAAAACTATTTATGATGAACAAACTCAAGAAAATAAAAAAAGGAAAAATATTTTCTCGAATTTAAATATTATTTTAAATTCCAAAATTTAATTTTAATTCTTATTTCTTTTTTTTATTTATTTTTAAGTAAATTTTATTTGGTTTAATTAATCAAGCTTTATTTAGTGATTTTTTTATAATAATTATTGTTTAATATATTTTAATTTTTAGGATAAATAAAATCCTTTTTTGTAAATTAAAAAAATTATTATTTAATTAAAATTTATAAACTATTTTATACTTCAAATAATTATTTTTTTTTTATCAGAATAGAATTAAAAATAAATAAGTTTTTTATTGATATAGGAAATTAAAACATTTTTGTTTTTTTAAGGTTTTTACCTTTTTAAAATTCAACTTAAGATATTTCAAACAATAAAAAAACTTTATCATTGTTTTAAATCTATTGTTTTTAAAATTTTTGAATTGCCAATTTTATCTTTTATTAATTTTAAAAAACGATAAAATATAAATAATTCATTAATAGAATTTTTATTTTTATCAATAATGAGATTTTTGTATTTTTCTGAATATATGATTTTAACTCTTATAATTCTTATAATTAGTTTTAAATTATGTATTAAAAAAAGTTAAATCTTAATATTTTAATAATTTGAACAAAGAAATAAAAAAATAAATTATATCATAATACAATATAAACTATCAAATTATAATCATTCAATTTTAACAACAATTGTTCTTTTTTTTTTGAGAATGAATACTTTTATTCAGTCGAATTTTCTTTTCTTCCTTTGGTTTTGAATCTTCTTCAAAATCATTATTGTATTCCCTTGGTTTTGAATAATTAACAACAATATACTCATTTTCTTTATTTTTTTTTTCTAAAATACTTTCAACCAGATAAATAAAAGCTTGTTCAACATTATCACCAGTAAAAGCAGAACATTCTATAAATTTTAATTTTAATTGATCAGCTAATTTTTTACCATCTTCAGTACTAACATCTCTTTCATCTTCTAAATCACTTTTATTTCCAATTAAAACACCACAAAGAGTATTTATAGCTTTTGTTTTAACTTCATCAAACCAACTTTCAATAATTTTAAAACTATCTTCTTTGGTTATGTCATATACAAATAATATTCCATCAACTTGATTATAATAATGTTTTTGAATAGAACGAAATCTTTCTTGTCCCGCTGAGTCCCATATTTTTAAATTTACTGTTTTTTCTCCTATTTTCATTTGATGTGTTTTTGAATCTATTCCAATAGTGTTTATTAAATCTTTATCAAAATAATTTGATGTAAATCTATTTATTATTGATGTTTTTCCTACTTCAGAATTTCCTAATGTTATTATTTTTAATTCAATTCTTTCATCTTCATCCATTTTTTTTTCAAAGATTTTTGTATTTTTTTTCTAATGGATTTTATTAATCAATATATATAATTTATTTAAAATTAAAATATTAATATGGAAAATTATTTTAAATTGTTTTTATATTTTTTATAAATCATCTATTGAAGGAATTTGAGCTCTACAACAAGGACAAAAATTTTTTGATTCCAAACATTTTTCAAGGCAAATAGTATGATAAATATGATGACAAGGAGTAATCATTAAAGGTTTTTTATTTAAATTTTTTTTCCATCTTTCAATACTTTTAATAATTCTATCTCCAATTGAAATTTTTTTTTCTTCATTATCATCTTCAATAACATTACTATTAATAATACTATCAGAAACTAATTCTAATTTAATATCTGATTCTTTTGTAGGATCATCTCTAATTTTTACTAAACAAATAGCACAAATACTTTCTAAATCATTTTCACTAACATCATTTAAATTTCTATAATAATCATATTGTTTTCCTTTTAAAAATTTAGGAATGAAAAATTTAGGACCTAAAATTTTTTGAAGAGAAATTATAACAGATTCAATGAATAAAGTTATAATAATAAGAATTACTTTATTATAAGCTGGTTCAAATTGAAATATATTATCAGGATATGCTTTAATATAAATTGGAATTAACATTTTGAAAAAAGTAAATAAAAATATATATGAAAAAGGTTGAGGTGGTTTCGTACTTGTTTTAACACTAAAAATAATTTGAAAAATCCAAGTACAAAAAAACAATAAATAAGTAAGAAAATAATATTGAAAAATAATTCTAATACTAATTAAACTAATAAATAAAATAGCATAAAAAATAGAATAAAACTTGAATAACTTTTTTCTAAATAAAATAATATTATCATAAATTAAATCATTGTATCTGCTTTTCCAAGCAAGGAATAAAATTCTTAATTGAAAAACAGAAAAAAGAGAAAAATAAGTAAGAGAAGGCATTCCATATTCATAAGAAGAACTTTCATGAGTAATAGCTAAAAAGAAATTTGAAGCACAAATTAATGAACCCCACATAATTTGAATACTAATAGTAAATAAATCTAAATTTAAAGCATTTTGATTATTTTCAGATATTTTTGTTATAAATATTGTTGAATAATATATTTCTATTAAAGCCATTATTGTTAAAAAGATTGAATAATTTAATAATGATCCTCCATAATAACCTCCTCCATACATTACTCCATAAAATCTTGTTGAAAAATTTTCTTCTTTATTATATATTGAAACTATTATTTGAGAAAATAAGGAACTTCCATTTTCATAATTTTGATTATTTGAAAAAAATTGTTCTTTTGGAATAATTGTTATATTTATATTTGTATTATTTAAATGAATCATATCATAATCTTCGAAGTATTCACCAAAATAATATGAAAAATTTGTATTTAAAATAAAATGCATTCTTTTTTGATTTACTATTGAGTCATTTAATATTTGAGTAAAATTGGTTGGGAGAAAAAAAGAGAAATTTCCTCTTAAAAAATAATCAAGATATCTTCCATTTTTTAAAAAGAAATATACATTTATTGTTGAATTTGGACTTTCTAATCCGTAAAGATAATTTCCTTTTCCTGTATTATTCTTAGAAAATTTTATTTGAGATGAACCATTAATATGTTTAAATAAATTATTCTTTACATATAAATAATTCCATTTTCCAAAATAATAATTTTTTGTAATATTTTGGAGGAAATGATATAAGAAAGGATATTCTATTATATTTTCTGATTTTTCTTCTTCATTTTCTTCTATTTTTCTAAATAAATCATTTTGATTAACATTATTTATATTTTTAGATAAATAAATTCCAAATGTGAAAAATAAACCTGTAATGAAAATGAATTTATATTTTTTTCCAATTAATTTCAACGATTCCTTAATAATTTTCATTTTCATATTTATACTATTTTTAATAAATAATATTAATTTAAATAAAAAATATAAAAGAGGTATTTAAACCCCTTTTTTTTAAAAAAAAATAAAATGAACAAGTTATTAAACCTTATAATAAAAAAATAAAACAAAGTGTTATAAAAATCAAATCTACAAATAAATAAAAAATAAAAAATTACAAAATAGAATGTCCACTATCTAAACATTGCCAAGGAGTAATTCCCATAATATTTTCAGCTTTTTCATCAGCACCTCTTTGAATTAACATATCAGCAATTTCAAAATTATGAAAAGTTAAAGCATAATGTAAAGGAGTATTATTATTTTTATTATTTATATTTGGAGTAGCTCCTGCATTTAATAAATAATTTACAATTTGAAAACAATTACTTTTAACTGCAATACTTAATAAAGAATCACCATCTGAATTTTTACTATTAGGACTTATTTTATATTTTTCAAATGTTTCTACGAAACAAGGATAATTTCTATCTTTTATATAAAATATTATTTCTTCACAATGAGATTTTAAAGAATTAAATATTTGCTGTTTTAATTCATTTGATTTTGATATTATATCCATTCTATTCATTGAATTCATATTTGGCTTATATAATATATTCTGTAATTCTTTATATGAATTTTGTAATCTTACTAAAGATGTTTTCTTTTGTGGACGAATTATTTTTAATCTTCTAAAAAAATCACTTTTTTTTAAAGCATTTTGTAAATATGCTTTATCTATATTTTTTAATTTATTTTCATCTTTTTGAAAAAGTTTATAATTACTTGGAATTGATATTCTTCTATTATTAATTCCTTTTAAATTAGGAGAATAATGAATTGGTATTTTTAATTTAACATTATCTAATTTAACTGATGAAGTATCTGGAATAATAAAATATTCATAATCTATTTGATGAAATTTTACTATAAAATAAAAATCTAATTCTGGTAATTTTTGAAGAGAAGGAAATAAATTAGATAAAAAAGAATTTATACTATTCTTTTTAATATTTGTTGATCTTTTTAATTGACATGTTTTTATTAAAAAATTCTTTATTATTGTTATTTTTGAATCTGTTGTTTCATCAAAATCATGATTTAAATATTTATCTGTTAATTGATTTAAAATATTTACTTCAAAATTTTTTATAAATAAATATTCCCCTGGAAAAAATTGATTTATATTTCTTGAATGATAACTTATTTTATTTTTATTTTTTTTTTTACTTTTTTGCATTTTGTATAAGACAAATTTTAATTTTTTAAAGAATTTTGTATAAAATAATTTGTTTTTTATTGATTTTAAAGAAGTTTTATTTTTTTGAAAATAATTTTTAATTTTTGATTGAAAATAATTTATTGTTTTTACCATGTTTTTAGATATTTCTTTCTTTCTTATTTCAATTATATTTTGCATTTTAATTGTACATTTTTCATTTATTTTAGTTAACTGTTCTTTCAAATTTTCTTCAAAAAAAAATAACATTGTTTCTCCTTTTAAATATTTTTCTTTTAATATTTTTTGATTGTTTATTAAAAAGTTTTCTGAATTATTTTTATTATCTTTTTCAACAAGATAGAGTTCATCATCACTAAAAGATATTTTTATATCTTCATTCAATTCATTTTTTAATGGATTTTCATTTTTCATATCATAAGATTTTCTTTTATAATTTATTTTACTTTTTATTTTATTTTTATTTTCAGTGTCACTAATATTTTTTCCTTTTAATGAATTAAATTTTTTAATATCTGTTCTAGATTTTTTATTAATTAATTTTTTTTTTTTTTTTATTTTTTTATTTTTTTTCTTTTTCAAATTTCTTAATTCTTTTCATAATATTTTCATTAATTGTTTCTTCATAATTTTCATTATAATTATCATAATAATAATTATAATCATAATTCACATTATCAGAATTATAATTTTTATTCAATTTATTAATATCATAATTATTATTAAAAGCATTATTATTATTATTAGTATTAATCTTATTATAATTATTATTATTATCACTATTATTTTCATAATCATTGTTATTTTTTTCTATATAAATACCCAAATTATTATTATTATTCTTAATTGTTTTAGATTTATTAATATTTTTTTCAACATTAGTTCCATTTTCAGGAATTTGTGATAATTGCTTTATATATCTATGACTTAACTTCAAATTATATTTCTTTATTTTATTATGAGATTTATGTCTATTAAAAATAGGAATAAAATCATTAAAAACATTATTACTACTAGTATAATCATGACTTCTAGTTTTATTATACAATTTCTGAGTATATGTTCTTCCAGAATTTAATTCCAAATCATCATTATCAAATTGATTTTTTTCAGGAGAATTAAATAAATGATTATTTTTTTTTAGTTTAATATTTAAATAATCTAAAGAATTTATTCTATGAGTATTACTTAAAGAATTTTGATTTAAAGAAGAATTAGAATTTAAAGAAGAAGAATTAAAAGTTTTAAAATTATCTTCATTCATACTTAAAACTTTAATAGGACCATGATCATAATTTCTAGAAGAATAATAACGTTTATCAATAGTTCTATAACTTTCAGTAGAAAAATAATTTTTTAAACCTGAATCTTTATTTAATTTAAAAGTATTATTAATACTAGTTTTTTTTCTAAGTATAAAATGATCAATTGTATTTTGAGGAGAATTAGATTTAAAATTTTTATTTTTATCTTGACTGTTTCTTGAAATATGACTTTTATATTTTTTAAACATTGATTTTGAATTATTATTATTTAAAGTTAAGTGATTTTTTATTGTATTTTCAGGAAATAATCTACTTGAAGAATTAAAAGTACTTGAATAAGAATTTTCTGAATTTATATTTTCATTTCCTATTAAATTTATATTTGATGTTGTATATGGTAATATTATTCTCTTTGTCTTTTCTTTTTCATCATTTAATTTATGTATAATATTTGATGATGACTTTAAAGGATATCTTTCTGTTTTTGATTTTCCATTTTTTAATGAATTACGTGTTTCTTTTGATATTTTAAATTGATTTATCTTTGAACTTTGAGTCTTGAATCTTTTATTTATATTTTTTAACACATTATAATTGTTAAGATGCTCCATACGAAGAGAATCTTCTCTATTAATTAAATTTAGTAACTTACAAACTAATATTTTTCCTCATTTCTTTTATTTATTACAAAAATTGAAGGAAAAAAAAAAAAAATTAAATACATTAAAAAAATTATATTTCAAAAAAAAAAAGAAAAAAAAATTTAATGAAAAACATTAACACAACAATCAGCTCCTCCTGAACAAAATCCTCCATCTTTTAAAGCACATAAACAATTAACAGAAGTAATATGATTTTTAAATTCATATAATATTTTAAAATCAAGATCCCAAACTTTAATTTTACAATCAGCACTTCCAGTAATAATTCTTCCATCTTTTAATTGAATGATACTTAAAACCGCATTATTATGAATTTTAAGATTTTTAGAATAATTTAAATTTTTTCCCCAAATAATAATATTCCCATTTTTATCTCCTGAAATTAATCTTCCATCTCTTAAAAAGCAAATAGATAAAACTTGATCATTATGATCTTTAAAAGAATTTAATAATCTAAAATGTTTATCATAAATTTTAATAGTTCCATCATCAGAACAAGAAATACTTCTACATTTATCAATAGGAATAATATTTCTAATCCAATTAGTATGTTCTTTTAAAAGATATTGTTGTTTAAAATGTTCATCATAAATAAATATTTCTCTAAAAGAACAAGAAGCTAATTTATTATCATATAATAAATTTAAAGATATAACTTGATTACTTTGTTCTTTTAATATATGTATAGATTTATTTAGTTTTAAATCCCATATTCTTACTGTTTTATCTGCTGAACCTGATGCAATTTTTCCTTCTTTTAAATTACATAATGCTCTTACTCCATTTAAATGACCATTTAATATTAATGTGCAGTTACCTTCTTTATCAAATATTTTTATTGAATTATCTTCTGATGCTATTGCTATTTTCTCATCTTTTAATTCTATTATATCATTTATTTGATCTTTAAATTTATCCTTTATTATATAATCATGTTTTAATTCTTTCTTTGAAAAATATGCATATGTGACTTTTATTAAATTTGATATTTCTTCTTTTTCTAAATGTTTTTTCAATGAATCTAATTTAGATATTATTGAATCTAATTCTGAACGAAATGATATTTCAGAAAATTCACTATATTCTTTTGATAAATATTTTAATATTGATATATTTTTATTTCCACTTTTTGCACCTTTTATATCTTCATAATAATTTTGATATACTTTTTTTAATATTGCCATTATATTATTTTTTTTAAGTAATTTACTATTCATTTTCTTTTTATAATCATCTAAAATTTTATTTAAAACATTAATTGAACTTTCTATTATTTTAGTAGTTTTATCAACATTATCATTAAATTGCTTATCAAAATCTTTTTCCATTTTTTCTAAATAACTATTAAAACTTTCAAAATTTTTAAATTGTAATTTATTACTAATTTCATTTATTTTATCTGAAAAAAATTTATAAGGAATAACATCATGTGAATTATGTAATTTCATAGTTTCTTCTTCATTTAAGCAAATATTACATAAAGAAATTTTACAATTTTTACAATAAGAACAATATATTTTATTATGTTTAGAACATTTTAAATTCATTGAAATTGGTTTATTATTTGAATCAGTTACATTTGAAATTTCATGATCATTAAATAAATCATTATGAGAATTAAAGCATTTTTCACATAAATATTTATTACATTCTTTACAAAATTTTATACAATTTTGTTTATGATTTTTACATTCTATTTTCGATAATTCGGAATTTGATTTTAGAATTTCTCCTATTTTAAATATATTTAATTCTATATTTCCATTTTTACATTTACATTTTATTGTTAAAGAATCTCTATCTGGTAATTCTAATAAATGATGCTTTAATAATGTTCTTAATAAACACTTTTGACACATATAATGTTTACATGATAATGTTATTTGATTTTCATAATTTTGTTTACATCTGAAACATTCAGTTTTTGTTTCCATATTTTTTAAAAATTTATTTTTTAAGTTTCATTCTTTCTAATTATTTTTTTTTCACTTTTATTATTTATTTTTATATAATTTTTTATATTTTGCCTTATTTAAGTTAATTACTTTTTTTACTTGTAAATTAAAAATGGTTGAAAATAAAAAAATTTCTTTTTTTAAGAAATAAAAGAGAATTAGATATTGAACAAGAAAAAAAGGATTCAACTCCAGAAAGAATCATTGTAATTTATAAAGAAAAAAAAGAA
>JAEEGK010012389.1_pt1 | contig 19387 bp, 12 predicted proteins | sample 8958771 | NCBI WGS metagenome assembly JAEEGK01 (sample SAMN16246547, study PRJNA631951) | gut metagenome | biome: gut microbiome; feature: rumen; material: SC-attached | host: Bos | place: Iran: Karaj | collected 2018-10
AGATAGTCGGGCGTCACACCCGTAGCACGCAGCACAACATGGGCCAGCGGAGTGTTGTCGTTTAGCACACCGATGTAATCCTTAAAAAAGGCCTCCGCCGAGAAACCCTTCTGTTTCACGAAACGCTCCTTCGTCATCTCGAGCGAGAGGATGCGGTCCAGCGAGAATTTCTTGAACACGCCGTCCGTCCTTACCAGCAGGTACCAGCGACCGTCCCAAACCCTCAGCGCGTAAGGATCAACCACCCGTTCTGTGGGTTCGTAACCAAACTTCTGATGACCTAAGAGTAGACGGCGGCGACATTTCAGCGCGTCGACAATCGTGGGCAGAAACTGCTCGCCGGCCATCACCGGTCCCAGCATAATCTGGTCGCGGATGGAAGAGCATTCCGAGAGCACCGCATGCACCGTCATCGTCGACAGCAGCCAACTGTTGAGTGTTTCGGCATCGATGACTTTTGGATTGCGGAAATAGTAGCGATACTGATTGTCGCACTCCATTTCCAGTCCGAACAGGTCATAGATGTCGTCACGATAGTGGTTGAACGACGACCGCGCCAGCGGATTGCCGTCCGCAATCTCTTCATCGACCCATTTATCGCTCAGGTCCTTCAGCGTGATGCGCTTCGCCTTCTTGATGGTCGACACCAGCCAGACCAACTGCCGTATATGCTTTAATCTTGACATTGCGTTAATCCTTTAATCCACACAAAAACCAATTAACAGGTTCATTTTATCATTTCACCAATTTCAGTCCCTTTTCCGAAAGATAGTAGCGCTGGTTCGGGTGACTAGGTTTGTCGGGGTATGCACGGAGCACGTAACCTCCTTCGATGGCAGGAGTTAGCATAGATTCATGAATATACCTACGACTCTTTATTTTTAGTCTATTCTGAAGTTCGCTAATACTAAAGGCTCTTTCTCTAATTGTGTTTATCAGGAGTTGAACTGGACCATCAACTATACCACCAGCTGTACCACTAACTGTACCACCAGCTGTACCACTAGCTTGTACCATAGCTTGTTCCCCAGCTTGTTCCCCAAACCAATAAGTAATGGTAGAGCACACCAGGTCGCTAGTGAATTCCACCTTGCCTTTACTCAGTCGCTCCCATGCCAGCATCTTGTCGATGCCATAGCCGGCATTCTCACCCAACTTGGCATAGCGGAAGAACTTGATGATGTTTGGATTGCGCGGAATAGAATGTATCTGCGTGCGCAGTTCTGACAGCGGGAACATAAACCGGCCCGGATTCTGCAACTCAATGCGGTCTTGGAACACGCGGATAGTCGGGTGCATCGGACTGAAATAGTCGGCATGGGCACAACAGTTCGTAAGACCTTCTCTCAGCGCATACAGCTGCGACTCGTCTTCCGCTCCCACGCCGTCGGGACGAGCCTCGTATGGCGCATCCACATAGTTGCGCAGCCGCTGCAGGATAATCTGATACGACTCCCAGATATTATCCTGCTCCTGCATTCTGAAAGTGTAGCGCACCTGTGCGTCGGCCAGACTCTTGCCAGGAATCTCCAGATAGTCGATCCAGAAGTTGCTGACGTGTCGCTGCACCACATCGCGCTGTCCCAGCATCAGTATGCCGCCAATGGTCAACCTGCCTTCTTTCGTGATGCCCACCTTTTCGCAGAACTGGTCGTCGGGCAAGTCCTTATAGGGGAACGTCGGGTTGTCGTTGCGTATGCGGTTCCTGTATGTCTCTAGCGAACCCTTGTTCAGGTCGTCGATGCTCGTTCCTTCCACCACCTGCTCGCTCTTGCTGCCAAACGCCTGGTCGCGCATCATCGCCATCACCTCCGTCTCCGTAGCCCTGCGGTCGCCGCTACCAGTACGAATATAAGTATTGATAGGACTACCGAAGTAGATGGGCTTGACGATGGACGATGGCACGAAGAATGCCAGCACCAGCCGTCCGTCGAAGTTGTATTTCTTTGGCTGTGCCGACAGTCGCATGTTAAACTTCTGCCCGTTGCGCAGCGTGTTCAAGAAGTCCGACTCCGTCTTTTCCCCGTTGTTCACTCCCTGAATCTCAAACCGTTTCCCTTTCTGATTAATGCCGAAGACTATCCAGCCTCCCGATGTATTCGAGAAAGCCGATACAGTTGCCCACACATCTTCAGGCAGCTTGTCCTGGGCCGCTTTACACTCGAAGTCGTCCCATTCTATTTCCGTCAGTTTTTGCAAAAGTTCTTCTTTCGTCATATCTTAATAACGTTTTTATCTCGTTTTTATTTCGTTATCAGTTCCTATTATTATAGTATGGAAAACTCGGAAAAGTTACATCATTTTGTCGTAAACCTACATTTCGGATAGTTAGAACACCCATAAAAGGTGCCATACTTGCCTGTGCGCATAATTAGATTGCCACCGCATTGGGGACAAACACCCAAAGCTACCTTATTGTCCGCCACTGATTTGGATACATAAATATTGTTGACATGCAATTCATCATCAACAAATTCCCTGATATTATTATGTAGAATAACCTCAACAACTTTTTGAACGTCAGTGTCTGCAAGATATATTGTCCTGTAACCAAGAATCGTTTCCAAAAGATTACAATCGTATATTACGCTATAGTTGGAAGTAACATCCTTCAACATAGCACTGCCTGTAAAGACAACAATAGGAATAACCTTCAAAGCTGACCACTGCGATAAAATATTCTTGATGGCAATAGAATGAGCCAATGATTGCTTAACAGGATTATAAAAGTGGTTCTTTGTAACGTAAGTATAAGTCTTCCACCATTTCTTCGCATACGTCACATCAGTAACAATCATCTGCGTCCACTCTTTGCGATTGTCATCACCATATATCTCACCTCGATAGTTTTTGGTTTCAATGGCGAACACTCCATATTTTGAAACAACAATATGATCTATTTGCGTCGTACCTTTGTTTGTCCGAAGAACTACATCGTCCAATATCACATAATCATCGGGTAATTGCATAAGGATGTTGTGAACTCTGTTCTCACCTTCTTTACCTTTGTAGGCCGGTGTATTATACCAGCATTTTAGGATAAAAGCACCCCCAATGGCGACAGCAATAACTATGTATAAGAATACGACCATATAGATTTTTTATTAAAGTACACAGCGGATTGCTAAGCCACACTTCATACTTTTAGGTCGAAGAACCGTCCCTATTTTATAAAAAGTATTTTCCCAATTAATCCTATTCCTCAAAATCATCCTTCAATTTCTGGAAAATATTGTAGAGGTCTTCACCAAAAGATTTCTTTCCAGCCCATTTACTTCGTTTATAAACTATAGGAAGAGTATTAATGGAAACCCCTTCAACTCCCTTTTTAAACTCTTCCACTTCTTCTTTTGTGATAGGCATTGCAACACAATAAGAAGTTGAAGAAGAATTAATTATTGCATATCCAATTTTGTAAGAAGCGCCACTCGTTTCACTATTTGACACAGGACCTTCTAACTTCATTATACTACCATCCTTCATTAGAAATTTGACAATAGGCCAACCTGATAAAGAACAATTACCATGATTTGTAAACTCCATAACCAAGAACATCTTCTCATCATATGTATATGGCCAAAATTTTACATTGGTACCAGCTGTAACATATAAACTCTCCCATCTTCCAGTTTGGGCATTTATGCATACTGGTATTAGAAGCATTAAAAATAATAATAATTTCTTCATAACATTCAATAGTTTTGTTTAAATTATTATCGACTGTGTACACAGCAGCACCTACTGTATATTAGCGAGTTATGTGTTGCGTTTCGTAACTTCATCTTTTTAGTTGTAGAATATCTGATGGCACGGACGGTGCAAGCCGAGAGCAATCAAGCTCGCTTGAATTGCCGAGGCGCAGCCCGTTCTCGCAACCTTCTTGGTTGCAAAGATAGTAAAATATTTCTAAAGTACCAAAGAAAATTGGGGGATTTATTCAAATATTCATTTATTCAATTATGACAGGAAGGTTTTTACAAAATTCGGTGATTTGAATTCCGTGGGAGGGTGTGTTAGGGATGGAATAGAAAGAATTATAATTTGTATAATATTTTATTATATTATATATTATATATAATATATAATATAATAATGGTTTCTGCTTCGGTAAACGCAAAAACCTTCCTGTCATAATTGAATATTTGAATAAATGAATATTTCGAAGTTTGCCTTTCCCTGAATAGCGTTGACTCTTCTGGAGCGGTTGTTTAATGACTTTTTGTTAATTACTGTTTATCGTACTGAGTTCATTGACTTCTTCACCTGAGCCGTTTGTCTCGTTTCCTGACTATGTTGTCTCATTTCCCGGGATTGTTGACTTCATGCGGCTTATATTGACTTGCTTTACTAAGGAGTTTGACTTCGTACTGAAACCCTTGACCCTCATGGCGCAGCCCAGGCTATGAAAGACACACTCAGGGGGTGCCCTGCGGCAGGGGACAGACAGTCCCCGAGAGCTCTTTCTTCTTCCACTTGTTTTCCTGTGGTCCCTCTTCCTTGTGCACCTCAGATGGAGCCTTCAGACCTATGCTGTAATGCGGTCTCTGCTCGTTATAGAAACGAATGAAGGCTGCAATCCGCTCCTGTGCGTCTTGACGGCTCTTGAAGCGCATCTCACGGTATACAACCTCCGTCTTGAGCGTGCCGTTCACGCGCTCTGCAATGGCATTGTCCGTGGGCTTGTAGTCCTCAGTCATACTAATCTTTATTCCGTATTTCTTCAGTTCATCGGTATAGGCATTACAGCAGTACTGTACACCTCGGTCAGAGTGATGGATGAGCCCCATGAGCTCATCGGCGGTAGCTGTGCTGATGGCCATCCTCAAGGCCTGGAGCGTGTATTCAGCCTCCAGGGTGTCAGACAGGCACCAGCCCACAATCTTACGCGAATATGCGTCTGTAACCAAGTGCAGATAGCAGCAGCCGTCCACAAGGTCGATATATGTTATATCGCTCACCCACAGTTGGTTGGCGCGTGTCGGCACGAAGCCGCGGATGAGGTTCTTGTGCATACGGTAGCGGTGGTTCGAGTTCGTCGTGTGGCGCGGCTTGGGACGCTTCTGCATCAGCTGGAAGTCGCGAAGCAACTGAAGGAACGAGTCACGTCCTGGTACCCAGTCGCACAGGAACATGCGCTTCATCATCAGCCACAGCTTGTAGTATCCGATGCCGGGATCCATCTGGCGGATCTGCTTCACGGCATCCACTATGCGCATAACGCGGAAGAGATACTCCTGGTCGCGTTTCTGCTTCTGGTAATACGCCTGTTTTGTCCGGTCAAGCAGGCTGCAGGAATACTTGACGGTAAACTCCGTCTTCCCACAAAGGCGTTCTACCGCTTGACCCCAGATTTTTTTCTTATCCGGATGCCCTGCTCCTCACAGATGTCTATCAGCGTGTTTAGCGCTAAGTTACGGTCCTTCTCAAACTGAAGCTGTTTCTCAAGCTTCTGAAGCTGCTTCTGAAGCTGGTCTATCACAGCCTGCTGATCCTCAACGGGAACAGACTCAGGAGTACTCTGTTGCTCTTTCATCTCAAACTCACTAATGTTAATCCGCGGCAAATTTACACATTTTGTCTGAATTTCAAGCGGAGTTAGGCAACAACTTACCCAATTACTCACAGTTTGGACACTTGGAAGGCCATATTTCATGGCAATTTCCGTTCTGGGAACTCCTGTTTGCAGGTATTCAACTGCAACTGCACGTTTGAACATGCGAGAATAACGCTTACCTCTTCTCATACTTTTTAACTTTTTTGAGGCTCCTCAGAAGTCAACACCAGTCAGGCTAAGACAACATGTCCATGTCCACTTGTCCACTTCTGATTTTTCTATAATTCGAACAAGCAGCACTCGAAGTAGACGGTGTGGAATGTTGGAGTGCAAGAGAGTTGCAAAAGCTGCTCGGTTACAGTAAATGGGAGAACTTTACAAATGTTATTAACAAGGCTAAAGTGGCTTGTGAGAATGTTGGGCACAATGTGGATGAACATTTTCCTGACGTCAGGAAAACGATAGCAATGCCTAAAGGTGCTGAAAAACAAATAGATAACTACCTGTTAACTCGCTATGCCTGCTATCTTATAGCACAGAATGGTGATCCGCGTAAAGAACAAGTAGCCTTTGCTCAGACCTATTTTGCTGTTCAGACTCGTAAAGCTGAACTAATTGAACAACGCTTGTTGGAGGTGGAACGTGTGAAAGCTCGTGCCAAGCTGCAAGAAACAGAGAAAATACTTTCAGGTGTCCTGTATGAACGTGGGGTTAATGATAAGAGTTTTGCCGTTATCCGTTCCAAAGGTGACCAAGCCTTATTCCGCCTTAACACAGCCACACTTAAGCGTAAAATGGGCGTTCCTGCAAGGCGTTTTCAGAGGCAGTGAACCACTGCTGACGGCTCTGGCTGAGGTCGAAGAGAGTGACCATGCCGGCGTCATAGCGTTTTAGAACATAGCGATAGGCCAATGCACTGGATTCCTCGGCCTTTATCTCTGCCTCATAGCGTTTGCGGGCAGTGACAGCTCCCTGCCAAGCCTGACTGATATCTTTCTGGATACGCAGTAGAGCATTGTCGTGGGCTAGCTTCGCATCCTCTAAGTTAATCTTTGCAGTGCGGATGCGGGCCTTTGTCTCAAAAGCATCGAAGATAGGTATGGATAGTTTCAGCCCCACGACCCCGAAGAGGAAATTCTTACGCTTCCAACTGGATTCGCCGCTAAGATTGTAGTTGAGGGAACCAAGTGGTCCCCATGGTATCAGCAAAGGTACCTGTCCGCTACGTGAGGCCTCAGTATCGAGGTTTACCCAGTGGGTGCCGAGTTCACCGAAAAGCGAGAGTGTCGGATGGTGACCACTGCGGGCAGCTGCCACCCCCTGCTCTGCCTGCAAAATGCTGTAATGGGCTGATAGCACTGCGGGGTGATGAGGGGATGTCTGTGTATAATAATCATTGGAATGTATTAGTATGACATCCACGGAATCTGTAGGCTCATAAACCTCGAATTCTATGGAGTCAGGCATGTTAAGCAATTGCTTCAAGTCAAGCTTCGACAATGTGAAATCGCCTTCCGCCGCTGTTAGCAGAGCCTCGTCGCGGCTGACGATGGCCGCCGCCTCTACCGTGTCGCTCTCGGGCCGTTTGCCCCTGCCGAACAGCGATCGGGCCCGTTCGAGCAGCAGTTGTGAGACTTGCAACCGCTCGTGGGCGATTGTTACCTCACCTTTGTTATAGAGTGCTTGCAGATAGGCCGCCGCCACCTGCACCCTAAGGTTCTTCTCGGCGGTCCGCACGTCCTCGGCAGCCGCCAGCAGTGAATACTGCCCGGCCTTGATCTGGCTCGACAGGCGACCGCCAGTATAGATGGGCACTGCCCCCGTGAGCCCTAAGCTGAAGAGCGACTCCGTGGCGTCAAACTTATTGTGGTCGTCCGAGTGGTGGAGTGTGCCGGCATAGCCGCCGATGGCACCGCTGAAGCGGGGTAGCCGGGCATCCTTGAGGGCTTGCGCAGCAACCTCACGCCGCTTCTGCTCGTTAAGCCGGTGAGCCATCTCACTGTTATGGGCGATGGCATAGTCCATACATTCGTTGAGCGTCCAAGGATGCTGCCCATTGGCGGTAGCGGGCAGCAGGGACAGCAGCATGGCGAGTGCTAGCCATATTGTTGTGCATATACTATCAATCAAGCGTTGTTTCATATCCGAGTGTCCTATTAATCTATTCAATGACTACAAAGCCTGTACCCTTGACTTGTTCTTTGATTTCGTTTCCCCTGAGCAACTCGCCTTTCTTCACACCGTCCTTCAGTTCGACGGACAATCCGTCGGAGATGCCGATGGTGACGGCACGGCGTTCGAACTGCTGGTGTTCCTTGTCGTCGGGTGGGGAGGTGAGCACATAGACGTATGGCTTGCCGGCTTCGAACGAGATGGCCTTTTCGTCGCACGACAGCACGTCGTTCAGGGTACCCAGAATGATGTTAGCATTGGCGCTGTAGCCCGAGCGGATGGTCACGCCGTCGGGAATGGTGGCGTCAGCTTTCAGCTCGAACATCTTGGCACCGTTCTGCATCACGCCTTCAGGGGCTATGTAGTTGAGCTTGGCGGGAATGGTGACCTCCTGCATGGAACCAAGGTGCAGCTCGACGTCCATGCCTGTCTGCAAGAGTGCCACCTCAGTTTCGTCGATGTAGCCGCGGAAGATGATGTCGCTCATGTCGGCAATCTTTGCCACCGTCGTTCCCTCGGTGAAGACACTGGTGCTTGAGACCGAAGCCCCCTCCTTGACGGGTACGCTGAGCACTATGCCCGTAATGGTGGAGCGCAGGTCGGTAATGTTGATGTTACCCGACCGTGAGGACTGTCCGCGGGTAATGACCTGCACCTGCGACTCGGCAGCAAGAACACTCTCACGGGCCGATGCCAGACGCGTGCTTTGTCGGTCATACTCCTCGCGGCTCACAACGCCATCTTTAAAGAGTGAGTGAATGCGGTCGTACTCACGCTGCACCTCGGCCAGATTGATGCGGGCTGCCTCCACACGGCTCTTCGCCTCGTTGAGCTGCGCCATGTCGGGAATAATCTTAATGGTGGCAATGATGTCGCCAGCCTTGACCTTGTCGCCGGGCTCCACCAGCAGGCGGCTGATGATGCCAGTGGCCTGGGGCTTCACGGACACCTGCCGGCGTGCTTCCATGCTGCCGGCCACGGTGGTACGCTTCACGAGGTTTCGTCGTTCGGGGCTGACCAGCTCATAAATCGTAGGTTCTGGCTGTGACTGTTGCCACAGGTAGTAGAGCGTGTAAACCACGTACAGTGCCAAGAGACATAAGCCGATAACTCTAAGTGTTTTCTTCATAATCTTATTTACTTTTTATTGATATACTATGTACTATTCTTCTCTGAGCGCATCGATAGGTTTGATGGCGACTGCGCGTTGGGCTGGTATCCAGCCCGCCAAGAGTCCACCCGCCACAAGTATGAGCAAGGCCCCGATGGCTGTCCAGAAGGGTATGATGGGGCGGGCGAAGACGGCATCGTCGCCCTGAGGCAACAAGCCAGCCAGGACATCGAGCAGCCATATTGCCGTACACAGCCCCGTCAGTCCTGCGCTGAGCGTCAGCACGAGGGTTTCGAGCATGATGCTTTTGAAGATATCAAAGGGTTTGGCACCGATGGCACGCCGGATGCCAATCTCTTGCGTCCGCTCCCTGACGGTGACGAGCATGATGTTGCTGATGCCTATCAGTCCGGCTATCAGCGTGCCCAGACCGACAATCCAGATGAGGATGTGGGAGCCGGTGAACAGGTTTTCAAACATTTTCGTCTGTTCGCTCACGGTTGTTACCGTCATGGCTAATTGGTCGTCGGGGTGTATGGAGTGGTTCTCTTTAACAACGGCCAACACCCGTTCCCTCTCCTTATCCAAGGGAATCGTTTCGTCCATGATGACCGAGCACAAGTCAATTTCATCGCCCCGGCCGTAGGCCACCTGCTGGATGGGCAGCGGCATCAGTACACTTTCCGACAAGTCGATGCCGATGTTCACCTGACTGTTGGTACAGTGGGTAACGCCCACCACCGTCAGCGACATGCCGTTCACCTCAACGCTACGGCCCAAAGCCTCTTCATGACCTCCGAAGAACACGTCGGCCACATGATCGCCGATGACGCATACCTTGCGCTTTTCGCGCATGTCGATGTCGTTGATAAAGCGTCCTGCCGTCAGTCGCTGTGGCAGTTCGTTGACAAATCCCGGCAACACACCATTCACCTGATACTGATAGGTCAGTTCCCCTTGTGCCACATTCTGGTAGCCGGCAAAGCAGATGGAACTGAATGACAGCACATGACTGCCGAAGCGTTCGCGAATCAGTTGCTCGTCGCGGGCGTTGAGCAGCCACTTGCGGTCACGCCCAAAGCCTTTGTAAGCCATAGAGGTCTCGGTAGGCCATATCCACATCTCATTGGGAGGAACACTCCTGACCTTGTCAACGATGCCGTTGTCGAGACCCATGCCGCTGCCTATGAGCAGTATCAGAATAACAATACCCCAGAACACGCCGAAGGCCGTCATCAGCCGCTGCCCACGGCGCACCATGATGGTCTGACGGCTGGCCATCGCGTCAACGGTTTCGGTTCTGACGGCCTGCTTGGCGGGGATATATCCCGCCACAAGTCCTGCCACCACCATGATACCGCCGACGGCCAGTACATAGGCAGGACTGACGGTGGGATTGCTGAACACTTCGCTATTGCCTGTCATGCTGATGACTTTTGCCACCAACTCCATCAACTCAATACCCATGAACATGCCGGCATAGCCGAACAGAAGGCAGATGATGACCGACTCCGTCAGCACCAACACGACAATCTGGCGTGCCTTCGCCCCCAAAGCCCGTCGGATGCCTAACTCCTGCGTCCGCTCCCTGACGGCGATGTGCATGATGTTAGACACGCCGGCAATGCCGGAGAGAAGTGTGGCTAAGCCCACCACGAGGACAAAGATGGAGAGAGCCGTCAGCACGTTGCTGACGAGCACAGGCAGTTCGTAGAGATTAAATATCTTGATAGCATGCTTATCGGTCGGAGCGAAGCCCTTACGGGCGGCCAAATGGGCTACTACACGGTCATTGAAGTGCTTGTTGAGGACGGCCGTAGTCAAGTGGGCCGTCTGTAGGTAGATGCTGCTTAGTTCGCCCTCAGGACACCATATCTTCTTGACGGTGCTCAGTGGAGCCACGATGGTTCGTGTGGGATTCGATTGTAGAACGGGTTCATAGATTCCGACTATCTGGAAATTGATACCGTCTAACTGCAGTACATTTCCCACCGCCGATTTCGGGTCGTCCCTGAAGAATGCATTTCTCACTCCATCAGGAATCACGCACACCTTACGATGCATCTGTATATCAAGGTCGTTGATGTCCCGACCTTCCAGGATCTGCGTGTTAGGCGCCACAGCATAGCCAGGAGTGTAGCCGTCAACCACCGTATTGGTGTATTCCTTGCCTCGACGGGCCTGTATGGCATGTCTCACTACGGGGATGACCTTCACCACCGTATCGCCAAACAGGCTGTCCAATGCTGCGGCATCATCTTCGTAAAGCCGGATGGCGCGCCCCTTGTTCCGCCCCTCGAAGGGCTGTGACGTTTCACGGGGATACAGTGTCACGAGGCCAACGTTGTAAGTCTTGAAGTTGAGATTCATGCCGTTGATGAGTCCACGGCCCGCGCTGATGAGCACAATGAAGATGAAGATTCCCCAGGCAATGGAAAATCCCGTCAACGCTATGCGCATCTTGTTGCCCTTCATCACGGCAAGCACTTCACTCAAGAGTTCTCTCATACTTCAACTTTTCAACATCTGGGTTATTGTTTCCTTATACGTCGTTGCCAGCACTTTCATCATCTTCCTGGAATAATAGCCGGAATAAAAGATTCTGAAAGTATAGCTGTTTCCCATTTCAACGACATCCGTCAGCGCCTCGACCATAAAATCCTTTTGCATGGAGATCAGCTTGTTGACGAGCGTCTCATTCCGCGGCAGATCGTCATACTTCCCGTCTTCCATGATCCAGTCGGGGAAGAACTGGAACAGGATAATGGGGGCAATATTGAACTCCTGCACCAATGATGCGAAAGGGAAGAAATTATTCTGGCTCAGCTTATAATAGACATCGCTCAGGTTATCCAGGAAAGCTTGCATGTCGTGATGATCCACATGGGTAACAATTGGCATTCCAGTGATATACAGGCCGATATCCTCAAAGTTATTGAAACGATCGCGCCCGTTATCAAGAAAGCCAAACGCCACATCATCGCTACCCGCCAGTCTGGACAAGGTCATGGCCATAGCAGCCGTAAACAGGATGTTCTTATTGATGCCGAAGCGGTCGGTAAACCTGTTCACCTGTTCACAGTCCACTCCTAACTCACGCTTGTGGTAGCCAGGTCGGCCGTGCTTGCCGGGATTCCTATAGAAGTAGTTTTCACTAAGGTTGCCCAGCATGGAGCGGATATACTTGTCCATCTCAGCATATTGTTCCGTACTTTTCACCTCTTGATGGAAGGAAGATACCTTTAAGAAATGATCATCCACTACATCAAGTGATGTACCCTCCAGCGCACGCTGGAAGTGGCGACAGAAGACATTGTAGGATACCTGGTCGAAAACCAGGTGATGGAATACGGACAGCAGATAGCACCGGCCCGGAATCCTGACGATGACATGTCTGGACAAACTGCTATACAGGTCGAAGCCGGATGTCAGAAGCGATAGTGTCTTTAGCGGGTTCAGCGACCCTTTCATCACAGCAGGCTTGTCTCCCTTCTCCATGTACGGCACGCCATCCCTCATAGTCACATGCATGGTCAGCAAGGGATGCGCAGTAAACATGACGTCCAATGCATTTCTGATCTGCTCATCAGTATATTTCCTATCGATTGGAATGATGGAGGGAATCAGGTAGGAATCATATTTATTGAACTTTACAATATCATCGAAGATGAACATCTGCGAATTATTCAGCGGACATCCGCTCTCTATCGAGTATCTATTCAGATTGACAGAAAGCCCCTTCGCATTACTTGCAATGGCAGCGGGCGTACGCAGACTAAGGACATCGGCCACCGTGATACCCGATTTGCCGAGGGAAAAGACGAGTTTGAGAGCTGTCAAAGAATCGCCTCCAAGATGCACAAAATCGTCGTTCACACTTATCTTCTCCTGGTTCAGCACCTTTTCAAAGCCGCTGACGATAAGTTTTTCCAATTCATTACGCGGCGCTACATAACCAGCGTGCTGCAGTGTTGGTTCTGGCAACCTTCGCCGATCCACCTTGCCACTGGGTGTCAGGGGCAGGGCATCCATCTGGAGATAAGCCGCCGGCACCATGTAGTTCGTAAGCGACTGAGAGAGGTGGTCGCGCAAGGCCGACTCGTCAATGTTGCCATCAGCCGTGTAATAGAGACACAAAGTATCGCTGCCCGCCACCTTTTTGACAACAGCTACAGCCCGACAGATTCCTTTAAACTTGGTGGCACAGGCTTCTATCTCGTCCAATTCGATGCGGTAGCCACGCAATTTTGCCTGGTTGTCGGTGCGACCAATGTATTCCAAATCACCATCAGCGTTCCAGCGGCATAGGTCGCCTGTATGATACATGACAGGGGTGGAGGGCAAGAATGGACAGGACGTAAATTTCTCGGCCGTCAACTCTGGCTTCCGCCAGTAGCCGCGACCTACTTGTTTGCCAGCTGTGCAAAGCTCTCCGACAGCACCTCGTGGCAGTAGCCGCCCGTAGGCATCGACGATGAAGCTGTAGCAATTAGCAAAAGTCTTGCCAATAGGGATGTTATCAACCCGACAGCCTGCCGGAATCGGATAGTAAGTGGTTTCAACGGTACATTCCGTCGGACCGTAAGTATTGAAGATTTTAACGTGGTTGCTGAATATACGTCCCAGTTTCTCGCCTCCAGCGGTCATAAAACGAACAGGCAGGTCGTCGTATTCGTCTAATAAAAGTGTAGCCAAAGCCGTTGTAAAACCTCCACCAGTAATCTGATGCTCAAACAGGAAGTCGCGGATAGCCGCGAGATTCAGCCTGATGTCTGCTGACATGATGTGGTACGAACCTCCTAAAGTCAGGATGGGGAACATATCCTCAACATGCCCATCAAACGAAAAAGAGTTATGGCCGCAGATACGGTCGTCGGCAGTCAATGCTGTCACGTCGGTGTAAGCCTGTATGAAATTCCAAAGTGCAGCCTGATGAATCATGGCACCCTTAGGCTCTCCCGTCGAGCCTGAGGTATAAATCATATAGGCCAGACTATCGGCAGTACTCAGGTCAATAGGAGAGACGTCCTGGTTGAAGTCGGTTTCTGCCATGAACCGGCTGTCAACGACCACTTTTGCCTGACAGTCGCTGAGCATGTATTGCTGTCGTTCCTCGGGATATTCCAGGTCGATGGGCACGTAGGCGGCACCAGCTTTGTGGATGGCTATGACGGCAAGCGGGAACGCAATAGTGCGGTCAAGCATGACGGCTACGAAGTCGTTGGGCTTCACACCGCTCTCTATGAGTCGTTGCGCCAAGACGTTAGAACAGCTCGACAACTCGCCGTAGGTCAGGCTGTCCGTGGCGTCGGATACGGCAAGGCGGTTTGGATGCTGGCTGGCACACTGTTCGAAGGCCTTCACAAAGGTCATCTCCGGGTCGATGTCCAACTGCTTGCCAGCCCCCAGTTTGACGAGCGCAAGACGCTCGTCGGCACTAACGATGTCAAGTTCCCCGAGCGTCTGCTCCGGGTGAGCCATCATGTTGTTGACGGCACCCCTCATGGCCTCGGCTACCATCCGCAACGTGTCGGCATCGTTCATGGCCAGACTCGATTCCACACGTATCTCGTAATTGTCATCTTTCAGGTAGATATCCACACTGAGGTCGGAGTCGGTCTCCTTTCGCACAGGCTGAACGGCACGAATTTTGACGCCATCTACCACCATGTACTCCTCCATATTGGCCACCCCCATAAAATTGAACGTCACGCCAGGTTTCATCTGAAGGTCGGAACAGAAGTGGGTAAAGGGATAGGCACCGTAGCGGATGGTACTCATCAGCTCGGCACGCTGGCTCCTGACAAAGTCGATCACCCGCTGCGAGGGATCGGCATCGGCCAGCATGGGCACCGACTTGACAAACATGCCCACGCAGCCACGCAGCCGCTTGTCCGTACGGCCGTGGTTGACGCTCGAATAGGCGACCTGCTCCTGGCGGGTGAGCACCGACACGACGTGGCCAAAGGCTGCCTGGAAAAGCAGGTTGGGCTGAACGCCGTGCTCGTGGCACCAGTCATCGCACTCATGGCAGTCCAAGGTAGTTATCCGTCGCCCCATCTGCCCTGTGGTTCCAGGCTTGGCATGGCTTAGCGTGGCCATCTCCTGCCCGGCGAATTTCCCGGCATAGTAGGCCTTGGCACGCTGGTAGAGTGGGGTGCCGAACATGGCCGCCTCGTCCTCGGCAGCCTGGTACAGGCCGTACGGCTGTGGTTCAACGCTCCCGCCTTCAAAGATGGTTGCAAAAGCGGTGGTCAGAATGGGGGCGAACGACATGCCGTCGATAATGGCATGATAGCCGTCGGAGAGCAGGCAAATGCTTTTCTCCGTCTCAATGACCTCTACTCGGAACAGCGGCTCGCTGCCCAGCGGGTCGAACGGGCGCACAAATCCCTCACGGATATAAGCCTGCAGTTCTGCCTCCATAGACTTGCGGCTGACCACGGGAATGGGCATCGACAGGTCGCTCCACTGGCGCACTTCACCATCTTCACCAATGACAAAGCGGGTATGCAGTTCGGGAAACGAATCGACCAACTTTTGCGCGGTATTGACAACCCGCTCCCGTGTCATCGACAAGGGGATAAATAGGTAGTTGGGAAGATTATAATGTGTAGACTCGGGGTGCTGTATACTCTGTAGCAGCACCCCAAGTTGTGATTGTAGTAATGGGTATGTTTTCATCCTTTCCCTATCAACCGATTGGCATCATTTAACTACTGTCCAGAAATCATTTCTATTATATCTTTGAACGACAGACCTATTTCTTCAAAGAAATTCTTCAATATGATTTTCTCGCCATCGTACGTAAGCTGTAGGACAAGTTCTGGACGGTATATGTTGGAGACGCTGTCTGTTGTTACAGGCTCAATCATCACCACACCTTGTTCAGCACCAAACAACGACAGTTTACTGTTGACAACGGCGTTAAAGGCATCTGCCTGCTTTTGGCAGTTTTCCTGCGAACTGCCCGCAATTCCGATTTCTGCCAGCCCGATACTCGCCAGATAGAACTTATTCATGTTGTCCACGTTGCTTTCGAGTTTAAGCATGCCGTCATTGATACAAAGTTCCAGTTCGCTATTGAACACCACATCGTGCTGTAGCAGTTTTTCCAGACTGAGGTTGTTTTTACTCTTCATCTTGATGCCCAGCACTTCACTGCCATCTTTATTATAGACAAAGTTGTCGACCACGCTGTCGATGTTGTGCTGCGTACGTTCCATTGCGAATCTCATGTCCTTGTATTCCAGGCTGCCCGTACGTAGTTGGGTAAAATCTATTTGGTAACCATTCCTGTCGACATCAAGGTTATAATGGGTGTCAATCGCCAGCACCTGCGTACCGTTTCTGCAGACGGTCAACTTATGCTGAGCCTCGTTGTCAGCCCCGGTCAGCGATAATCCTGTAATCTTCTCTGTGCTGAATGCGATGTTATAGGTCAGCGTATCATTTACTACGACATCAAACAAATGAGAATAATTGCGATCACCCACATACTGGTTGTCGGCATTCTTTTCAAAAGCCAAGCTCATATTGCTAACCAACTGCAAAGTCTTCGACAGATTAGAGAACTTCCACGACTTATCAAAAGTCTTTGGATTGACGCTGGGGAAAAAACTATCCAGCAGAGATTGTAGGTTGTCAATGAACTGTTGCACCCCAGTACTGTCAATTCCAGTACAGTTCACTGTTGCCGTACCAGTCTTTATGGCTTCGGCTAACGAGGTCAAATCCTTGAAATCTGCTGCCTTTATGTCGGAGCTTGAACGCTGAATAATACTGTTAATCGATTCTTGCAAGTTTGGCTCAAACTCCATTCTAACATCCAGTGAGGACTTGTCATCACCGCTGCACGAGAAAAGTACTGTTGTGCCGCAAAAAACTACGGTGAACACCAATAATCGGATGGCGGCAAATTTCCAATGAATCATCTTTTTCATAACTATCAATTGTTATCGTTAATTAATAATACTCTTTTCTAAATCCCAGCGGGGGAGTCCTGTGTGACGCTGGTGGCGGCGATGCGGCCGGATACCAGAATCTCAGTGAGGGCATTGCCGCCCAGACGGTTGCCGCCGTGGATGCCACCCGTCACCTCGCCTGCGGCATAGAGCCCAGGGATAGGCTTGCCGTTGGCATCGAGCACATGGCGTTTTTCATCCACCACCAGTCCGCCCATGGTATGATGGGTGGCTGGAGCCAATGTTCGGATGGTGAGCAGGGTTGAGTCGAGCGAATAGGTCGATTTGTCGTAGGTGCCATCCTGACGGCGCTTTACCTTGCCGATGGTGTTGGTGGCATATCGCTTGCTCACGTCGGCAGGCTGCCCTCCTTCCATCACCGCCATGTCGTAGTCGCGGATAGCTTTCAGTATGGAGTCGGCACTCACATTGAACCTCAATGTTTTCAGAAGTTTTGGCAGTTGCGCCGGCTTGCATGCATATTGTTTGCCAGGCACGTCCACACCACGCTTCTCGTTCGGCTCAGTGGTTTCCTCACCGCCGATATAGAGATAAACGCCCCGTTTACCGTAGAAACTGATGCCGTTCTCGAAGGCCTTCGCCGAAAGTACGTCACGCTCCAGCGACTCGTCCACAAAGCGACGTCCGGTTTTGGGACTGATAAACACGGCATCCGACACGCTACCGAAAGCCAGATTGCCATAGTCGGTATACGACAGTGGCATCAGCTGTGTCCAGCCCATACCCGTCAGCGAGGCCCCCACCTTCTCTGCCATGTCGAGGCCTTCGCCCCGTTGCGAACTGCGGTTGGTCGAGGCCATACGGCTGCTGAGGTCATCCTGGTTCCAGTAACGGTTTGTGTCCATCACCTTGCGGATATTGGCCGCATAGCCGCCCGTACCGATGATCACTCCCTTGCGGGCATGGGCTGTCACTGGCGTACCGTCGGCCATCACAGCCTTCACGCCCTTCACGTGTCCGCCCTCCACGATGAGTTCCTTTGCAGCGGTCGATTTCAGGACGCGGTTTGCTTTGTTGGCATTGATGAACGTGGTGTAAGGTGCCATAATGTAAGCACCCCAATTGCCATCGTAATGCTCAGGTGTACCGTCACCATCAGTATCAATGTCGGCTCCCAGCATCTTGTTGCCTCTGAACCACAGGGCACCCACGATGATAATCTGCCGTTCGAGGAACGTGACGCCCATCTTGGCGAGCCAAGGCTTCAACTCCTGCCCCTGCTCCACCATCTGGCTCACCATGCGCAGGTCGCTATACACCCACTCCTGCTTGTCGGCACTCTGGCGCAGACCGCCGTAGTAGGTCTGGAAGATGTGTAGGTTCTTGGTCGAAAACAGCGTCAGGTCGGTCTCAGGCACACCGCGTGCCAGTTTGGGCCGTGCCCATGCCAAGTAGGCTGTAATCTCCTTCTTCAAGGCCTGAAGCACAGGCAGGTATTCAGCGTGTACGCCGTAAGGCGCCAGCTGCTCGATGTTACCCGGCTCGTAAGGGTGTGTTTTGTAGTAGGTGGCATCAAACGCCTTCTCGTCCCATGTAAGGATGGTCTCGAGATCCTTGATACAGCCTGGGCCCGACTTCGCCTTCTCGTAGGTCTTGCCGTCGTAGCCCACACCCGTCTTGGCGTCGGGCTTAGCCGGCTCCCACACCAGGTATGGCATCACACTCTGGAAGATGCCGCCCGATACCAAGGTGTTGCCACCTATCTCGGCATTCTTCTCAATCACCAGCACCGTGTTGCCCTGCTGTGCAGCCTCGGCAGCCGCAGCCAGTCCTGCACCGCCTGCACATACTATCACCACGTCCCAAGTGCCTTCCACAGGTTTCTGCTCCGCCTTGGGCAGGCAGGCCTTCTGGAATTGCTCACCGTCAGACACCTTAGCCATGTTGGCAGCCTCCTCCACACCTTTCATTAGCGCACGGCTCGACACCGTGGCACCCGTCATAGCATCTACGCCAGTACCATTGGCCTTGATGATCTGGGGAATCAGCTCGTCGAACACGATGTCGCCGATATGGGGTGTCTCATGCTGCTCCAGTACCTTGATATCTGTGATGCACGAGTCGCTGAACGTCACACTCAGACGGATGTCGCCGTTATGCCCCTGTACAGTCACCTCGTAGGTCCCTGCCACGAACGTCAGCCGTTCCGACTTTTTCTGGCTGCAGCCAACAAAGAGCATCGCCACAACCACTATCCAAACTTTGCTCATCCTCATTTATTATACGTTTGCGCCCAGCGTACCGGTCTTGACGACCATGACTACTGAACAATCATGAGAGAATTGTTTTTTTATTCTGTTACTTTCTTCATCTCGAAGGTGGCGGTATAGGTAGTGCCGTCTTCTTTCTGGCGCAGGGCCTTCCACTTCATCACACCGTCCTCGATGGATTCAATCTCCCACCACTCGCGGTGCTCCTCGTTGCCTTCACCAGCGTTCTTCCAGCGGGTGCAGAGCAGGTTGCCAGCCACGAAATATTTGGCGTATGCGTCGTCGCTCATCTGCCACTGGTCGTTCTTGTGGAAGTAGTTGAATGTACCGTCCGTCATGTATTCCCAGCGGTGGT
>JAEEGK010012391.1_pt1 | contig 19386 bp, 12 predicted proteins | sample 8958771 | NCBI WGS metagenome assembly JAEEGK01 (sample SAMN16246547, study PRJNA631951) | gut metagenome | biome: gut microbiome; feature: rumen; material: SC-attached | host: Bos | place: Iran: Karaj | collected 2018-10
TTATATGAGTTTTTATCCTAATATAAATTATCCTTTTTTTGAAGGTGAACCTTTATGGATTATTCCAACTTTAAAACATAATTTTATTTATGACTTTACTCTCACTAAAGATAAAGATTCTATTTCTTCTATTTTATTTAAACCTTTTAATAATAAACAAATTACTAAAGAAGAAAATGACTTTGTTATGGAAATACTAGAAAAAAATCCTAATATCTTAACAGAAATTAATTTTTCATCTGATAAATTTATGGAATTAATTGAAAAAAATGATACTTTTGCTACTAATATTTTTTTAAAAATTTCAAATAGTAATTTATTTCAAGGAAATCTTAAAGCTTTTTTGAATTATAAATTCACTCAAAATTCAATGAAAGTTATTAGTAATTTAATTGATAATATATCTCTCCCAAAAACCTTTATTCATTCATATATTAAACATATTATTGAAAATTTTAAAGATGAAAATAAAATTGATGAAAAAACAAAACTTGGAAGATACATTGCTTATTTTATTAATAAATTACTTGATAATAATATAATAAAAGTTAATGATATTCCAAATGAAATTGAACATTTATATTCAATTAATATAGAAGAATTAGCTTCATTGAATAAAAAAATTATCGAATTAAATCAAAACAACAAATAAAATATCATACATTTTTTATTTATAAAAACCGATTTTTAAAATACAAATTCTTTTCTTGTTTTGGAAACAATAATTGTAAGAGTATAGTTAATTATTATGATAGTAAGTAATTAAAAAAAAAACAAACATTTTTTTTATTTTTAATTTAAATTTTTTAAATAAATAATTAAAAAAAAATGTATATTTGGGAAAATATAGTTAATTACTTTTCACAAACAACAACATGTTCTTGTAAAAGAAATGATAATGATTATTGTCAATCAATAGAAAAAATAATGAAAATGACAAAAAAAGAATTTAATAAAGAAATCTCAAAACAATTATATGAAGATTTACTAAAAATAAAAGAAGATACATTACATATTGCAGATACAAATTTAACTCAAATAAAAAAAGATTTAGGAAGAACTTATCCAGGATATAAATTTTTTCAGGAAGAAAAAACAAAAGAAAAAATGCAAAATATTTTAAGAGCTTTTTCAAATTATTATACTGAAATTTGTTATTATCAAGGAATGAATTTTATAGTGGGATTTTTTTTATATCATTGTGAAGATTATGTTGCTTTTTGGTTATTTACTTCAATTATTGAAGAATATGGTTTTAGAGAATTATATTCTAAAGGTTTTCCTGGATTAGAATTACATACTAAAAATGTTGAAATGATTTTAAAAAAAAAGTATAATAATATTTATAATGCTTTTAATACTTTAAAAATTAATATTCAAATATTAATGGTTGAATGGTTGTATAGTCTTTTTTCTAGTTTAATTCCTTTAGAATTACAAATTAATTTTTATTATGGTTTTTTTAGTAATGGATGGGATTTTTTTTATAAAATGTGTATTAGTTGTTTTTTAAATTTAAAAGGATCTTTTAAAAGTGCGGAAGATGTTTATATTGCTGTTAAATTTGGGAAAAATGAAGATAATAATCAAAGTAAAGTTTATGAAGAATGGCAAAAAATCATTCAAAAAGCATATCAAATTTAATATAATTTAATAAGGCTTTTTAAATATGTATATAATTATTTTATATTCTTTTTTATTATTATATTGTATATAAATCATTTATTTTACTAAAATTATTTTTTTTATAAAAAGTAACAATATTTTCTTATATAGTTTATTTATTTTTATTGTCTATGTATTTTTTTTTTATTTTTTTTTTTAATTTTTTAAAAAAGTTGTTTAATATTATTATTTTAAAATTATTTATTGATGATATTTACAAAAGAAACTTTCTTAGGGAATTGATGGTAATTATTAAATTATTATCTCATAATAATAAAATGTTTTAAAATGTATATAAATTATGCTAAAAAGAATATATTATATACAATTATCATATATAATTTTTATATTCAAAATTAGATGAGTAAAACAGATAATTATTATCATCCACCACTATATTACTTTCATTAGTTACATTATTTTCATTTATATCTCCAAATAAGTTTTTTTTACTCTTATTACAATTATTTAATTCAATACCAAAATTAATCTTAAAATAATTATCATTTGGGATTTCTTCTCTTTCAAGAAAATCATTTTCCCTTTTTTTACCACTAAAAATTAAATCACTTTCACTATTAGTTGAATTTGAATCTGATTTTTTAATTTGTTCATTCCTTTTTGAATTAATGATATCTCTAATAGTAGAATCTTTAATAATATTAAAAAGTAATTCTTTATTTTTTGGCTTTGTATTTTTTTCTTCGATAACAACTTCAATATTATTCTTAATATTATAATTATTTAATTTATTATTTTTTTCTTCATTTGTTTTATTACTCGGAAATTTAGAAACAAAATTCCAAATTTTTTCTTTTTGTTCTTTATTTAATTTTTTATATTTTAAACTAAATTTACTTTCTTCATTTTCATTTAAAATATCAAAGAAATACTTAATTGAAAAATTTTCTCCGATTTCATTATCATCTGAAAAAAAATTAAAATTATAATTATTGATAAAAGGATTAAACATTAAATCTTTTTTAATTCTAAGGAAAAATTTTTGGGCATGAGAACGAGCTTGAGTAGAAGATCTTGTTTTAATAACATTTTGAACTTTTTTCCATTCATTTCCATAAGTTAAAATTCCTTCTAAAAATCTTTTATGCTCTTCTTCACTCCATCTTCCTGAATTATATTTTGAATCTCCTCTTTTATTTTCTCCTTCATTTGATTCATTTATTTGAGAATCTGTTAATTGTATTGATATTTTATTTGGATTTTCAGAATTAAATAGAATTTGAGGATTATCATTTTTCATTTTTTTTAAAGTTTTTTTAATTTTAATGAATAAACTTTTTTAATTTTTGTTTTTATAGAAAAAAGAAAAATAATTTTTTATTTTTTTCTCACGCAAAATTTCAGTTAGAAAGGTTTTTATTTTTTAAAAATTGCTTTATGTATTATTTAAAGAATATGTTTTTATAAAATTTGTTCTTTTTTTTTTTAAAATTTATCTTTTAGATATAAAGATTATTTTCTTTTTAAAGTAATTAATGAAAAAGCAAAAAGTTTACTTTTTAAGTGAATTTAATGGTAAAAAACCAAGAATTTCCCAAACGACAAATTATCATTCCAAATTCACAGAAAGAAAATATTATAATATAAATATAAAAGAAGAAGAAAAAGAAGAAGAAGTATCAACTTTTAATGATTGTAATTTTTATATTATTGATGGAGTTGAGGTTAAAGAAGGAGAAAGTTATTATAATATTGATGAAATGAATATTGTAGAAACAATTCTTAAAAAACTGAATAATTTTATTAATGTTCATATTAAAAATAAAACTATTAAAATTGGAATATTTTCACCTTATAAATCCCAAGTAAAAAAAATAAAAACAAAATGTAAAACTTCAATTAAAATATTTAAAATGAAATTCAGAAAAATTGATAAGATAAAAAAGAATGAAAAATTTGATGTTGTTATAATTTCTCTTGTTCGAACATCTTATGAAGAAATTCCCATTTTTAATAATCCTAAAATCATCAACAAAGTTTTTGACAGCTCCAAATACTTAAAATTTATATTAGGAAATATAAATTTTATAAGTTCAAACACAAATTTAAGAAATTTATATAATTATTTAAATAATAGAGATTGTGTTCATGAATATAAATAAAAATAAGAAAATAATATTATTTGTCATTATTAAGAGCAGTAAAATAATTATTATTATAAAACGCTTATTATTTTAATTTATTTACTATTCAATTTTATATATTTTTCAAAAAATAAAAAATGATTCCAAATTATTTAAATAATTCATTAATTCAAAATCAAAAAAATTTAGATAATGATATTGCTCCAACCGATGAAAATTCATGGATAAAACATGTAAGTTCTCGTAAATCACAACAAATAACTTCTGAAGAGTTAAGTGAAATTTTAAGAAAGCATAGTTTTTATAAGAAAAATAATAGTATATTGAATAAAGATGGAAAAAATAGAAATTCTGTTGTTGTTAATAGAGGAAATATAAAAAGTTTATTTATTCCTGAAAATAATAATTTAGAACAAAGTTTAAATTCAGAAAAAATTAAAAATAATAATAAAAATGAAAGTAGTGATAGTTTAAGTGAAAGTTCTAGTTTAACAAGTAATAGTGAAAGTAATAGTTTACTTGAATCACAAAATAAAAATAAGAAAAAAAAAAATAAAAATAAAGTTAATGATTTTAAAAATGATATTAGTTCTAAAGAGAATAATGATGGTAAAACAGGGAATATTTTAAATAGTAAAAAAATAAATGATTTAAATAATATTTCTAACAACATTAATAATAATGATAATTTTAATGATAACAATAAAAATAAATTGAAGGATTCTAAAATTAATGATTTTAAAAGTGATTTTGAAAATAATGATAATAATAAAGAAAATAATAATGATATTGAAAATAAAAATAAAAAAAATAATAATATTAATCAGAATTTTGATAATGAAAATAATAATTACAATAATGATATAGAAAATATAATTAAAAAAAATAATAATATTAATCATAATGAAAATAATAATAATAATAATGATGGTATAATGAATAAATTAAATAATAATAATAATGATAGTATAATGAATAAATTAAAGAATTCGACAAATAAAAATTCAATAAAGAATTTTAAGAACAATGATAATGATGAAGATGAAAATAATAGTAATAATAATAACATGAATAATATAAAAAATAAATTAAATTCTAAAAATGAAAAGTTTAAAAAAGGAAATAATAATAAAGGTGGTAATGAAATTGAAAATAATAATATTGAAAACATAAATGAGAATGATAATAATGGTAATAATAATAGTTTAAAGAAATCTCAAAATATTAATTCCGTAAATCCAAATAATAATAATGAAAATAAATTTAAAGAATCATTTAATGACTCTAACAATTTATTAAAAAACGAAAAAGAATTACAAAAGACATTAAAGAACAATAATAATAAAATTAATTCATTAAAAAAGGCATTATTTAAAAATAAATATCCAACAAATACCTCTATTAAGGACAATATATCAGAAGAAGTAAATATAAAATCTTTTAAGCAAAAATTAAAAGAGAGAAAAGGTCAAAAAATTAAATATGATGAATATGGGAATAAAATATTATCTACTGAAGATAAATTTCAAATGTTAAGACATACATATTTAAAAATTCCAAATTTTAATTTATCTCAAAATAATAATAATAATGAAGAAGAAGAAAAAAACAACAAAGAAAAAACAAATAACGAAAACAATAATAATTCAAATAAAACTAAAGAAATAATAACTCCAATGGAAAATATAAATAACCCAGAATTAGAACTATTAACATATAATCAAGAAAATAAATCATTAAATCCTTTTTCTAGAAATAGTGCATTTATGAGTAATAAACTTTATTCAACTTCAGTGAATTATAATAAAGATTATAATTCAAATAATGAAAATTATGATTCATTAAATGATAATAATGATAAAGAAAATAATAATGAAGGTAATAAAACTCATAGAAATCCAAATTGTTTTAAATATTTAGAAGAGATAAAGCAATCTCCAAGTGAAAATAATATTTTTGTTCAACAATATGGAAATACTGCTTTTAATAGTATTGAAAATAATAAAAGTGTTTCTCCTTTTAAAAAAAAGAAAGATGATTTTTATGATAATTACGATGAAAAAAATAATAATATAAATAAAAAATTTAATACTATTGATAATGAAAAAGAAATTAAAAATTATAAATTACATAAAAAAAGAAATAATAAAAGTCAATCTATTAATAGTAATTTAATAATGCCAACTTATAATGAAAATGTAAATTATGAAAGTTCAATAATGAATATTGATGATACTCAAGGATTAAGGAAAATTATTAATAGTTCAAGAAATAATTTTCTTAAAAGTAAAATTCCTTCTTTAAAAGATTCTTTTAGAACTTCAAATAAAGATTTTTCACCTAAAGAAAATGCTTTTATTTTTAATAATAATTCTGGATTTAAAAGTGCTATGAGAGATATTTATTATTTTGAAAATAATAATGTTCAAAGAAAAGATTTTTCATCTGAAAAATCAAATAGATTTGAAGATATTAAAAATGGAAATCAAAAAGTAATTTTAAGTTATTCTAATAAAAAGAAATATTTCTCTCCTTCTAATCAATATTATAGTAGAAATCAAAATAATAAAAATTTATATCAAGTTTACTCAGGTGATAATAATACTTATTTTAAAAATATTTTTAATTCAAATGATAAAATTGATTTATATTCTTCTAATCAAAATATGAATGAATCAAAAAATATAAAAGAACAAAAAGTTAATAAGAAAAATAAAATAAATGGAAAATTTTTAAACTCATTTTCTTCTTCTAAATTAGATTCTTCAAATAAAACTAATCATAAAGAAACCAAAGAAAATATTAATAAACTAAAAACTCTATTTAAAAATAATAATTATAAGTTTCAAATAAACAAAGATAATACAATTAATTCAATTAAAAAAGACTCACTTTTTTATAAATTTGCAGATTCTAAATTAAAAAAACAATTATTACCTCCTAATGCTGTAAATTCAGATAATATAAATTTTTTTAAATAATAATAATATTTTCTTTTTATAATATTAAATGTAAAAATATAAAAATATAAAATATAAAAATATAAAAATATAAAAATATTTATTATTATTTAGTTAAATATCATTTATTATTTTTTCATAAACATTCTTTTCTATTTTATATACCTTAAATAGGAAAAATTCTTTAATTATTTTGAATGTTTATATAACATTTAATACAGATATTAATAATAATATAAGAAAAGAAGAAAAAGAAACAATTAAATTAATTTAACATTTAAATAAAAAAAAATAAAAAAAAATGAATAATAGTTCAAGTACAGGAGAAATAATAAATAATTCAAACAGAAATAGACGCTTTAGAGGACCAAAAGTTTTTTTAAATGGAGTTCTTATTCAAAACTCTTTTATAAAAGGAAAAGAAAATAAAAAAACAAAACATTTAAAAAATTATTTAACATCAACAGAAAATAAAACAAATAAAACTTCATCAATTATAATTGATCCTAATATTGATAATGAAATAAATAATTTATATAAACAATATTGTAGTTCTAAACTTTCAAGAAAACAAAGTGAAGTTGATTATTATCGTTTTTCAAATAAAATAAATTTACTTAAAAAAGAAGAAAATAAAATTAAAGAAAAGCAAAATCATTTAATGAGAAGCATAGAAAAAAAAGAAAAAATTCAATATCAAAATATAGAAGAAAAAGAATTTTTATTTCAAGATAAAATTAGAAGAAAAGAAGAATTAGAAAAAAAAAAAATAAATAATAATGCTTTAAAAAATGAAAGAGATAAATGTCTTAAAAATTTTAGAAAAGAATTAGCAAAAACTAATTTAGATATTAATGTAAAATTAAAAAAAAGAAGAAAATCAAATTTTGATGAGTATAAAAAAAAAGAAGAAGAAATGTTAAAAGAAAAAAGAGATTATGTTATTCATGTTAATAAACAAAGAGCTCAAAGTCAAGAAAATAAAAGACAAAGTGAATATGAAAAAAAATTAAAAATTAAAGAAGAATTAATTAAAAAAATTAAAGAAGAAGAAAATAAAAAATTAGAACTTAAAAAAGGAACAAATAAATTTCAATATGAATCAAAAATTTTAATTAATAATATTAAAAATTTAAATCAAGAATTTCACAAATCAGATATTATTGTGTAAAAAATTTATTATATTTATTTATTTAATTAATTATTTTTTTTGGTATAAACTATTTAAATATATAATAAAATCATTGAAAAAAAATAGAAAAATAATTTTCAAAATAATATTTAGTCACTTGAAATAATTTGTTAAACTTTTATTTCTATTTTATGAATTTCTCATTTTCATATATTTATTATTTTTTACAATTTAATAAAAAAAATTTTATTCACATTAATTACTCAATTAATATATATATAATATATATTTAATTTTTTAAATATTTGATGAAAAATTAATTATTTCCTTTAATAAATTCTTCCAAAAATCCAATTTTTTTTTCAAAGTCTTCTAATTCATTTGGATTAATATTTTGCATTTCTTTATTAACAATTCCTTTGTAATTAGAAAGTAAATTTTCTGCTTCTTTAATACATTTATCATATTCTTCTTTAAACTTAGAATAATCATCTTCAATTTCTTTTCTATGTAATTCAAGTTCTTTTTGTAAAATCAGAGAATTTTTTAAATTTTCTAATAAACTACTTAGTTTATTTTCAAAATCTTTTCTTTCTTTTTCAGATAATGAAATTACTCTTTTTAATTCATTAGTTACTCCTTCAATAGTATCTGTATTAAAAATAAAATCAAATTTAATTTTTAAAGTTTTTCCTTTATTTTTTTTCATTAATACAATTTTAGCTATATTTTCATTACTTTTTTCATCTTCATCTAATTTAATATGAATTTCATTTCCATTATTATTTAAATTAGGAACAACATTTGTTGTACTTTTAGTTAAATTTATTAATGAAACTCCAACTGGTTTACTATCTTTTTTTTCTTTATCAATTATTTCTTTGCTTGCAGAATTGCTTGTTAAAATTTTTGGTTTATTTTCATTTTCATTACTTTTTTTCTTTTCATAATTTGTATTATTTCCATTGTTAATATTATTATTTGAATCATTAACATTATTACTTATATTATTAATATTATTATTTATATTAGAAAAACCTACATTTAAATTATTATTATTATTACCTTTATTTCTAATAAATGGATTATTCATCATTGAAATTTTATTATTTATACTAGTATAATTATTTGTATTCATATCCTCCTTTTCATTTTTAATTAAAGGATAAGCTAAAGCAGGATAATTATTTTCATCACTTTCTAAATCATTCAAAAACTCATTTTGTAATAAATCATTAGCAGAAGGTCTTTCACTTTCACTTTTAAAACATAATTGAATGAAATTTTTTAATTTTTCATTTCTAATTTTATTCATACACAAAGGATAAATTTTCTTCACAACTTTATCACAAATTAATAAAATATTCCCATCACATTCTTTATAAGGTTTTTCTCTAGTAACCATTTCAAGCATAGTCATACCAAAAGAATAAATATCTGCTTTAACAGTATATTTCCCTTGGTAAACTTCAGGAGAACAAAATTCAACAGTTCCTGAAAAAGTTTTAGCATATTCTGAGCTTTTTAACATTCTTGAAAAACCCAAATCACCAATTTTAACTTCTCCAGTTGCTTTATTTATTAATATATTATCACATTTTATATCTCTATGAATAATTGGAGGATTAAATTCATGTAAATATTTTAATCCTTTTAATATTTCTTGACACCATAATTTTATTACTCTCAATCTTGGATATTTATATATATTTAAATATGCTTTTAATGATCCTCCATTTATTAATTCTGTTATAATAATAATTTCTTTTTTTTCTTGTAAATAAAAACCATATATGAAACTTAATATATTTGGATGATGAACTAATTTTAAAATTTCAATTTCATTTTTAATTGTTTTTAAAGTATCTTCATTATTAGATATATTAACATTTAAATTTATTGTATTCCAAGCAACTTCTCTTCCTTCATCTGAATCATAAGCAATATATACTGTTTTTTGTGCACCTGAACCTATTATTTCGTTAAAATGATAAAATCTTCCTTGAGGACTTTTTTCTACTATTTTTCTATTTTCTTTTTCTATTATTTCTTTTTCTGAAGAACTTTCTTCATTTGATTCTTCTTCTTTTTTAAACTTTTTTTTTATTTTTAAATCTTTTATACATTTATTATTACTATTTTTCTTTATTTGTTTTGTTGATTTTTGCTTTTGATATTCTGAAGGTATTGATTTTTCTAATAACATTTTGTGAGATGGAGTATTATTATTTGAAGATGAATTTCTTTCTTCATCTGTTTCTATATTTTTATCTGATGATAATTCTTCACTTGAAATATTAATATTTTGTGGTATTTGATATATTTTTACTGGAATTTCAGTTTTTGTTGAAAATTCAGTTTTTTCTTTTTTTTCTTGTAAATTGTTTTCGTTTTGCATATTTAAATTTATTAAATTAAAATTTTATATTTATTTATGGGATATTAAGTGTTTTTCCATTTTTTATTTATAATTTTTTCTATCTGAAATGTAGTTTTTATTTTTTATATTTTTAAAACAAAAAATTTTATTTGAAATCATTATAATATAAATAAATTTCAATATATATAAAACATCAAAATTATTAATAAATTAAAAAAAAATAATACTTAAATTAAAATGAATTAAATGATTTTATTTTACAAATGTTAATGGATAATAATTCTATTAATGAAAATGATAATGAAGATAATGATAGAATAAGTATACATTCTATTGTTTCTGAACAAGCTGATTTTGACAGTGATATTGAAGCTCCTCAAGATGCAATAAATCAAGTTGATAAAATAATATTAAATCACGTAATTAAAATGATAAAAATTCCTGGAAGAGGTGTTGATAAACCATCTAAATTAGATTATGTTAAAATTAAATATAAATGTTATTTTAAAGACGATAAAGAAAATCCTATTATAGAAACTAAAGAATTAAATGATTATTTAAATAAAATTATTCTTCCTTATGGTATTGTTAAAACTATTACTTTTATGAGAAAAGGAGAAATGTCAATTATTACTTTAGAACCAAAATATGGTTTTAGAAAAGTTACTTTTGATAAAATGAATAGATATATTGAAACTGATAAAATTATTTTAAAGGAAGGAGAAAATTTAGAATCTTTATTAAAAAAAATGAGTGAAAATACTTTAATTTATGAAATTGAATTAATTGATTATATTAAATTATATGATTTAACTGGTAAAAGAGAATTGTTAAAAAGAATTTTAGTTTTTTCTGATAATAAAAAAGGAACTAATAGACCTGATAAAGGTTCTGAAATTATTATTAATTTATCTTTATATCAAAGTTTACAAAAGGTAATTGAATTAGAAAATATTAATTTAATATGTAATGAAACTAATTTTTCTGAACTTGAAATAATTATTATTAAATCTATGAAAAAAGGAGAAAAATGTATTGTTGATGTAAGAAAGGATTTATTTAAAGAATCTTGTTTAGATAAAAAAAATGAGAATAATATTCTAATTAAAGAATTAAAAAATAAAGGAATAAAAATAGAAGATTTATTCCAAGGAAGAATTCAATATGAAATGGAATTAATTAAATTTAAAAATAATATATCATTTAATTATTATAAAGAAAAAGAATATAGAAAATTAAAAATAATTAATGGAATTGGAAATCTTAGTCCTTTAAAAGATTCTTTAATTATGCTTGCTTGTGAATTAAGTATTGGAAAAGATAATAAAATTATATATTCTGATTTTAATAAAAGTAAAGATGAATATATAAAAGAAATAAAAGATTTAAAACATAAAATTAAGAAACTCCCTTTTTATGAACAACAAATTCAATTTATGGTTGATGAAGAATTAAAAAATAAAAATTATGAATTTCCTATTTATGAACCTTTAGAAATGAATTTTCCAAATTTATTTAGAAAAGATATTTTAGTTACAATGAAACCTTTAAATTTAATTACTTTAAGTTTTACTATAGAAAAAGAAAATTATGAAGATAATTATTTTCAATTAGGTAAAGATAGAAAGTGTTTTGATGAATATTTTAAATTTGATAAAGAAAAATCAATTGATGTTGAATTTACTTGTTGTCTTTTAAATTTTGAAGAAAATTTATTTGTATTACATAATAAATTAATAGAAAACAAAACTGAGAAATTATTATATTATAAAGAAATTTCAAATGAATTTTATAAAAAAGGAATGATTCATAAATCAAAAAAAATAAATAAAAAAATTGCTGATATATATATTAAATATGTAAATTTAGATAATAGAAATCATATTGCTTATAATGATCAAGTTTTTAAAGAAATTGAAGATGTAACAACTACAAAATCTTATAATAAAGAAATTGATGATGTAATTAAAAAAATTATGTCAAATTTAGTAATATTTTTATATAAAATGGGAAGGAAAGATCAATGTTTAAAATATATAAATGAATTTTTAAAATTATATCTTAAAGATGAAAAAGTACAATATTATCAATATTTAATTTTATATGAAAGAGGAGAATATGAGTCTGCTAAAAATATTCTTAAAATAATAATATCATTAAATCCAAATGAAAAATTATATAAAGATTATTTAACAAATGTTGAAGAAAAAATAGGAAAAAATAAAGAAAAACAAGTTAATTATATGAAAAAAATGATAAAAGCAAATCAATCATAATTTCCTTATAAATAATTATAAATATTTTTTCTTCAAAATATTTTAAAAATTAAAAGTTTAAAACCTAATTTTTTTAAATTAAAAATATCAAATAAAGACTTAAACCCTGTAAACAATCAAAAGATAATATCAATCTTTTTCATCTTCTTCAATTTCTTCTTCTTCTTCTTTTTTAACATTTTTATCAACTTCATTCATAATAATTTTATTATCTTTCTTAGTAAATAATATAAATTTTCCCTGTGAAGGTTCAGTTTTAATTAATTCTTTCTTTTTAATATCTGCATAAGGATTAATGATAGTATTCATCATTGTACTTCCTTTAGCTTTTGTTAAAGAATCAGAAATAATTTTTGTAATTTCATCATCGACATTTATAATTTGTTCAGTTTTTTCATTTCTTTTAAATTCATTATTATCTTTATTTTCATTTTCATTTTTCTCAACTTCAATTTTTTCTTTCACTTTATTTTTAGTTTCAAATTCTTTTAAATCATCTATTGAAAAATTCAAATCTTTATTTTTCGAATTTTTTAAAGCTGCTGAGAAATCATTATAAATAATATATTTATTATTCAAATGTTCTAAACAATTTGTAACTCTATTTTCAACTTCAAGAGGTAAATATTGTTTAGTTAAAATATAAATTTGAAAAAATTGAACAAATTCATCTAATTTTTCTCTTTTCTTTTTACTATTTAATTTATTACCAACAATATCTAAAATAGTTACAATCATTAAAATTCTAAAAGTATCTAATGGCGAATCTAAAATATTATCTGCTCCTAAATTTCTATTTCCATTTGACCAATAAGGATTAAATTGAATTATCATATATAATACATAATATAATAATCCTGTTTTTAATATATTATTCATGTATAAATATCCTATTATCATACTTAATAATATTTTATGTTGATTGTCATTAAAATCATTTCTTTCTAAACCAATTCTAATTTGCTCTAGTATTATATTTATAAGGTTTATTATAAATTGAGGGTGATAATCTTTTAATTGAGAAATCATTTCGCAACAAACTTTTATTTTTTCTTCATTACTTGTTACTAAATATTTAAATATTACTTTAAATATTATATTTTCATTTTTTTTCCAATCTAATCTTCTTAATATAACAGCTACTTTTTTTATTGTATCTCCATTTAAAATTTGATATATTAAAAAACGAATATATTCTTCTTCAATACTTCTTACTTTTACCTTTTTTTTTAAACTTTTTTCTTGAGGTTTACATATACTTAAACTATTATTTATTTTATTAAAAGTTATTTCGTCATGAAAATTATTATTATGATTCATTTTTTTTAAATTATCTAAAAGAGATTTAAATTGATTATGACTAATTTCATTTAAATATAAATATCTTCCACAAGTATCTAATAAACAACATAATAAATCTACGCTTTTTCCTTTAAAATCATCAAATAAATATTTTATTATATCAAATATATTTTTTATTGGAAATAAACCAAATTTTGTTAATTCTGAAATAAATTTAATATTTCTTAATTGAATTAAATTATCACTTTTTTTTTCATATAAATCATAAAAATTATCAGTTAAAATTTCAATTAATTCTTTTTTTAAATCAATAACAATAGGAGAAATATTATAAACTAATCTTGCATAATATTTAATATTTGATAATTCAACTTTTTCATTATCAATAATAGAAGTAAATATCATATTTCGATTTTTTGCTTGATTTAATAATGCACTTGTTAAAAAATCATCAGAAACATCATCAATAGTTTCTTTAGTATCACATTTATATAGTTTACTTAATAAACTTTCTATTTTTTTTGAATGATCATATTTATCATCAGGTTTAGTTTTTATTTTTTCAAATAAATTAACTGAAATTGGAATAGTATAAAAATTATATTCATTTTCATCACTAAAAGGATCATATTTATTTATTTTTTCCATTTTAGTTTCTCCTTTTTTTTGTTGTTCATATCTAAAAGTTTTTTCATTTGCTAATTCTGGAATTTCGAAATTCATTGATTCTGCAAATTTATTTATTAAAGATATGAATTTTAAATAATTATTTCTTTTCTTTTGATAAGAAGTTGAATTATCTATTTCTATATTTTTTGTACTTTCAAAATTTTGTTTTTCTAATTCATTTAATTTACCATGTTCTTCTTCTAAAAAAACTAATATTTTTTTTAAATAAAATTCCTTTAATCCATTAAAAAATTTTTCATTTATTGATGAAGAATGAGGAGTTTCAATATTAAAATTATCTATTTTTTTATCATTAATTAATTTCACTATTTTTCTTGATTTAATATTAAATAAATAAAGACCATATTCTTTAAGAATATAAACAAAAATAGGAAATTCTTGGAAAAAAACATCTTTTTGATTTTTATTTTGTAAAATCTTACTAAAAATATCTTTAACTGTATTAAAAGAATTATTTAAACCATATAAATAAGTTTCAATATATAAACTTGAAATTGCAATTCTTCTATTTATTTTTTTATCTTCTTCATCATCAGTTTTTGAAGTCTTAGTACATTCTAAATAAGATTCATTTAATAATTTTTTTAATCCTTCTAAGAATTTACTATTAAATCCTTCATAAATTTGATGTAATTCTGATAATATTATTATCATTGAATGAATATCTTTTATTTCAAATTTTGATTCTAATATATTCTTTATTATTTCTTCTATTACTTTATTAAAATTATATGATTCTAAATCTTTTAATAAATCATCTTTTGTTTCATTTGTTATTCGAGAAAATTTTTTTGAACTTTTCTGAATTATTTCAAATTTTGCTTTTTCAAATCCCACTATATTTTATATAAATTTATTTTCATTTACTTGTATCGTATTTTTTATAATCATCTAAATTTTGTTCTCTTAATTTTTTCATTTCTTTATATAATTTTAATTGTTCTTCAACTTTTTGAATTGAACTTTGTTCTTTTTCATTAATATTATTTACATTTTTCTTTTCTGGTTTTTCTTCTTCCATTTTATCAAATTTAATATTAAAAAATAAATAAAAAACTCATAAAATATTAAATTATAAAAATAATAAAAATTAATACATAAAAATTCTTTAAGTACCAAATGAATTTTTTGTTTGAATCTAATCAAAGTTATAAAAAGTATAAAGATTTTAGGATAGCCTAACTTTTTAAAAGAAGAAATAAGTAAGGCTTCTTTGATTTAGTATTTAATTATTTTTATTAGGTATACTTTAAATTTATTAATTTTGGATTGATTAATGAAAATACTATTTATTCTTTTATATTATTATAAATTATTTTTTATTATTTAGAATACTTAATAGATTATTTATTTCTAAACAGTGATTTATTTATTGATGTTTTGAATGTTGAAATATCCATTTAAAACAATATTTAAGTGAATATTCATTAAAAAAGCTTTTTATTTCATCTTATAAAATAAAAGAAATAAAATAAATGATAAAAATAAATGCAAAGAATGAACTTATTATAAAGAAAACATTTGATTTAAATTTAAAATGGAAAATTAAGGAAAAAATTTAATTGAAATTTAAGATGAAATAAAAGAGTGTAAATTAATATCAGAAGCATAAGAAAAGAAAAAAGAAAAAGGAAGAAAAGAATATAAAAAGTTTATTCATAATTTTATAAAAATATGGAATAGACAAAAGAAATAGGTCTACAAATTTTGTTTATAATCTATTAATTGATACAATAAAAAAATACAGGTGAAAATATAATTAATTGAAGTTTTAGTACTTTTAATAAACAGAAAATTCCTTCATATAGATTTTATACATTTTAACACAAATTTTATTGAAAGAATAAATCAATTATATCAAAAAACTCATTAGATAAAGTCAAAAAATAAATTTCTTTTTAAAAAATATTTAAATATATGTTTTGGAAATTAAAATATAAAATATTATATTATATTAAATAAAAATTTGCTATATTAAAGAAATAAATTCTTTAAAAAGATTTTTCAATTCATCTTATGTTTTTTTGAAGTTAAAGTTTATTATTTGTCTATTTTGTTTAAAATCTATTTTAAAACCAAAATTTATTTTGATTATTTATATTTTATTTTTTTTCATTTTCTCGTTTTATAACTAAATCATTTACTCTCTAAAGTATATTTTAATAAATATAATTCGGCTAATTATTATGAAACAAATAATTAAATTTCTTATTAAAATCTTTAAGATTATATATTTAATTTATAATTTAAGAATCTTTTTAATTAATTTTTTTGCTAATTTTTTGCCATTATATGTATTTTATAAGTGTTATGAGGATTTAAATCAAAGAATATTCTAATTATAATATATTCATTTACAGTATTTACTAAAAATATTTAAATAAGATTTTTTTGTTTTAGCTAAGTGTAAGTAAATAAAAATCTTTAATAATCTAAATTAATAATTATTAAATGGAAGCCTCTGAAGAAAAACCTCTTTTCACAAAAGAATTAAATGAAAACTTAGATAACGACCAATTACAAATTTCTCAAAAAAATTTAAAAAAAAACTTGACTGTGGGAGTGCAATTTACTGAAAAAAGAAAGTTTAATGATATAGAATTTACTAATAATGAAGATGATTATTTAGATATTAATTCTAAATATCAAACATCTAACATTATTAATAATAATTTCGAAAATGAAAAAAGAACAGATTCAATTGAAAAAAAATCAACTTCAAATTCCTCATCTTCTCAAAATGAAAATAATACTCCAATAAGAAATGGAATTTCTAATAATTATATTCTTAATTTAAATTATTATAAAAATGAACAAATTAATAAAAAAAATTTATCTCCTATATGTATTTATTATGAAGGTATTGATAAATATTTAAGTGAACAAAATCCAGATCCTTTCGATTATAGTAAAACTAATAATTACATTGAAAAAAATATTTATTTTAATAATTATTTTCAAAATGAATATGGTATTGTTTATTATCCTTATGATTATGGATATGAAAGATTAAGAACTTACTCTTTTGAAAAAAATGAATTTAATGTTAATAAATCATTATCAATTAAAAAAGCAAATAGTGATATTATTACTTCAAATAATAATGTCGATAATTCAAATAGTGAAAATAATGATAAAGAAAATAAAGCTTTTTCAAATTCAAATACACCTTCTTTTAAAAAGTATGGAGGAAAATTTGATATTCCTTTATATTATTACAATTATGATTCTGGAATGATGAGAGGTATTCAGAGTGCAAATTTGTTTTGTAATAATAATTTTATAAATAATATAAATCAAAATAAAAATGAAAATCAAACTAATGAAACTTTAATTAATAATAATTCGAACAAAAATCAAAAGATTTATTTTAATAAAGGAAAAAAAGGAAGACCTTTTACTGAAAGAAGTGGTGATTGGGTTTGTGCTAATTGTAGAAATTTAAATTTTGCTTTTAGAATTATTTGTAATAGATGTCATTTACCTAAAATTGAATCTGAAAAATTTGTAAATGGAAAATTTGAGAAAGTTAATAACTCACCAAATGAAAATAATTATAAATATTCGAACTTTCCAAAAGAAGATAATACAGATAATTCAATCATAGATGTAATTAATATAAATGATAAAAAATAACAAAAATAATTATATTCATTTATTTCTTTTGTACCTTTTATTCAAAAAACTCTAAATAATTAGCACCTTATATTCGTATTATAGGGTTTACTATATATTGTTTAAAAAGAATTTCGTTTTTTATTAATATAAAATATAAATAAATATTCAAAAAAATATTGATTTAATCTAAACATATATTTAAAAATCAATGTTATATTAAATTATTTATTAAATTAAATTTCATAATAAATGAAAAAAGATAATTTTTATCTTAAGATTGATTATGAAAAAAAATAATATTAATGTCAGAGGAACAAGAAAAAATAAACTCAGATTCAAATGGGAAAATAACATTAAATAACTCAGCAGATTTATATAAAATACCAATAAGTGTATTAAAAAAAACAAAAGTATATAATTTCCAAGGAAAATATTATGATAAAATATATCAAGAAGCCTTAGATATTGAAAGAGAAAAAGTTGAAAAAAAAAAACCAAAAGAAAAAAAAAACCCAATATCCTCATTTCAAATTCCTCAATATGAACAGCCTAAAAATACAATAAATACACAAGAAATTATTCAACCAAATAATCCAATACAATATAATAATAATCTTTATGATAATATGAATTATAACAGAAATACTAATCAAAACTTTAATTATGGTGGATATAGTAATTTTACTTATAATTCTAATCAAATGATAAGAGGTGATTATTTAATTAAAAAAATAGAATTTGAAATTCAATATCAAACTGAAATGGAACAAGAAATTGGAATTATTGGTTCTTTAAATGAATTAGGAAGATGGAATCAAGATAAAGTTTTAAAATTAAAGTATAATGATAATTATGTTTGGAATAAGGATATTCCTTATGTTAATGGAACTGATTTTGAATTTAAATTTATTTTAATTTCTAAAGGAAAAGTTGTTAAATGGGAAGAAGGGAAAAATAGACCTTTTAAGTATGATAATGTTTGCTTAAATTTAAGAAATGGAAATAAACAATCAGGTTTAATTACTGTTTGGAATTTAAATCAAATGACTTTGGAATATGATATGAAAATTAATAGTTTAAAAATTACTTGTGATTGGAATAAAAAATAAAAAATTTTAAATAAATATAAAAGACATATAATATTTAAAAGTTGGTTATTTAAAATAATTTAAGAGTATTAAAAAGATTATTTTAAAATTAAAAAAATAATTTTTATTTTTTAAAATAAAGCTCGTAGATTTAATTTTAAAAATTATTT
>JAEEGK010012394.1_pt1 | contig 19381 bp, 19 predicted proteins | sample 8958771 | NCBI WGS metagenome assembly JAEEGK01 (sample SAMN16246547, study PRJNA631951) | gut metagenome | biome: gut microbiome; feature: rumen; material: SC-attached | host: Bos | place: Iran: Karaj | collected 2018-10
GGCGGCCTGGAAGTGCGTGGCACCGAGCTGAGCCATGTCCTTGTATTCCATCGCAAACTTGGAAAGTTTGTCCATCACGCGGCAAAGGCGCTTGCGGACGAGAATCATGGCCTGCTGCATCTGGATGAGGTCGGTGTTGTCGCCCACGAATGCAGACGTTGCACCTAGGTGGATGATGCCCTTCGCCTTCGGGCACTGGACGCCGTATGCATAAACGTGGCTCATCACGTCGTGACGGCGGCGCTTTTCTTCTTCTTCGGCAACTTCGAAGTTGATGTCCTTTTCGTGGGCCTTCAGTTCGTCCACCTGCTCCTGCGTAATCGGGAGGCCGAGTTCCATTTCGGATTCGGCGAGGTAAATCCACAGCTTGCGCCAAGTCTGGAACTTGTACTGCGGGCTGAAGATGAAACTCATTTCCTTGCTGGCGTAACGCTTGATAAGCGGGCTTTCGAACTGATCGCGCATGATTTATCCTTTTTTGAATTTTTGCAAGGATAAATTTAGAAAAAACTACCTAGCCGGGAGGGACTTCCGCATGCGGATACAGTCAAATACGCCGCTCCGAACAACGCTGTCGTCAACGTGCGCGTAACCAAGCTTTTCGTAGAATTGCACCGCCTCGATGCGGCTTTCAATGTCAATTTCCGTATAGCAACACTCCGCAATCCACTTTTCCGCCTCGCAAACAGCCTTCGCGCCCAGTTTGCGCCCGCGGTATTCCGGCAGAACGACCACCCGTCCGAGCGTCACATCGCCCCAACACGCCGCCATTCCTCTTCTGTCCGCAGGATTATGATGTTATTGGATGTGGGGAGCATAAAATTTCAAACTATTCCTTCTCCCAGTTCAATACAGGATAGCCGTCATTAAGACCAGAATCGTAGGTAAAAGCATCTCCGAGGAGTTCGACAAAGTCGGCTGATTTCATTTCGGTCTCGGTTTTGGGTGTTGCCACTCCACCCCCATTGTTTTGACCGAAGGGTTCCTGGTCGCCTTGTTTCAGGTAGTAGTAATCCGCCATGGTGGTATTGTAGTTGTAGCCAATCATTAGACCGACAAGTGAATCACCATCGACCTTTCCCGTGGAATAAGCCGAACTGGAGACTCCTTCTTTATTGTACCCAGTGATACCACCAACATAAGTTAAACCAGAAATATTTCCAGTGTTATAAAGAGATCTAGAAGTCGAATTCGACATTGAACTAACAATTCCTCCTACGCCTCCTTCTCCAATAACAACGCCTTTATTCGCAAGATTACCAATCATTCCATAACACACTTCACCAGCAACACCTCCAACATAACGCAAGCCCGTAATATCGCCATCATTATACGCATTTTGAATCACCCCACAGGGATAAAAATCATAACACGAGTAACTCGACGTTTTGTTTAGCGCCAAATCATTTAAGGTAACAGAGCCTCCACAATATCCAGAAATCCCTCCAACAAAATGTTTTCCAACTACATCGGCTTTATTCCTTAAATTTTTCACATCATTATTAGAAGAACTACCAATACCACCAAATATACCACCAATATATCCGAAACCCTCAACAGCCCCTGTATTTTCTGCGCCATCTACCGTAACATAACTTGCACACCCTGTCACCCCACCTACATTTTTTTCACCAGTAACAAAGCCCTTATTTATAACATCTTTTATAATCGAATTTGTCTTATAATCTTTTTGATAAGAACTACCTATTACGCCACCAGCACACTCATCTTTTCCAAACACGCTGGCCGAATTTTTCGCATTTACCACTGAGCCCGTATTGCGTCCAACAACTCCAGCCGTAAACTTTCCTCCACTCACCCACGAATTTTCAACCAACAGATTCTGCACAATTCCACTAGAATTTCCAAACAGTCCATTATGTGTACTCGTGGTATTGATGAACATCCCGCTAACCGTGTGCCCATCGCCATCAAAATTCCCAGTAAATGCAACACTCGAGTTGCCAATAGGTGTCCACTTGTGGAGCTTGGTAGAATCTCCTACTAAGGCTCCCTTGTCATCAATGATTTTTCCTTCGTTGAGTTGTATATCCGCCCCCAGCTTGTAATATTTTCCCTGATACGCCTTATCGTTTGAACCAACTATAAAGGACAATTTCGCCAACTGTTCCGCAGTCAAAATAATATACGGGCTCAACTTGGTTCCCGCACCGCAAGCGAATTCTTTCGCCGTGGTGCCATTCCAAGGTTTTCCCACATCCCCGACACATTCCTCGGTCTGTTCTTTGCCAGAAGATGATTTTCCATCTTCATTAACGGTCTCTTTTTTACTAGAGCTGCTTGCTGTTGATGTATCATCATCTTCCGCAGGCATTGAAACAGTATTTGTACAAGCGATAAACGCCATAGTTATAAAAACGCTAAACAGAGAGTAACGCATAAGGACCTCAAATTACACTATTCATTATAATATACATTATGGCATCAAAAAGAAACATTCCAAGATTATTCCAATATGGAACCAAAATAATCTCAAATATGAAAAATTTTTCACAGGCTTTTCGTTTCATTTTCTAAGCCAAAAACCGTCTTTTCAAGCAAAAAAACGTCAAATTCAAGCAAATTATGGCTTAAAAACAGGTACAGGGAGAGGACTTGCTCTTGCAAATAAGCAAAGATTATATTCATTCAAAAAAAGGAAATTCATATGATAAATACTTGCATTTGTGGTGAAAAACAAGTATCTTTACGTGAAAAACACATAATTTTCACAAAAGGTAAAAACATGGCCAACGTAACAATCACTCTCGATGACGAAGACAAGAAAGGTTTATCCGAATTCTGCAATCAGGTGGGAATGACTATTTCCGGGCTTTTCAACGTTTTTACCAAGCAAGTTCTGCGCGAAGGCAGAATCCCCTTTGAAATTGCAGTCGACCGCCCAAGCAGCACAACCATCAAGGCAATGAAGGAGGGCGACAAACTTGTTGCAAAATACAAGAAAAATCCTTCAAAAGTAAAAACTTATACAGTCAACGAAGCCATTAGAGACATGAAGTCATGGTAGAGTTAGATCCTCCTTACAAAGTCCTATGGACATCCCAATACAAGAAAGATGTTAAACGTGCAAAGAAACGAAACTACAATATGGAGGAATTGTACGACATTGTTTCCAAACTTGCAAGAAACGAACCATTAGACGAGAAATTGCACGACCACGCCCTCAACGGCAACTGGGCTGGACATCGTGAACTCCACATCCGTCCCGACTGGCTTTTGATTTATCAGAAGAAAAACGACCTGTTAATCCTTGAACTAACCCGAACAGGAACTCACGCAGATCTTTTTGGACAATAGCCTACACTTCGCTCACGAATTCTTCCATGCTCTTGCGCACGGGGTGCCTGGGCGAAGGGCCGCCGTTCTCGGGATCGGCGTAGCCGATATCCAAGAGGCAGGCGAGCTTTAAGTTGTCTGGAAAGTTAAACGCGCTTTCAATGTACGACGCGTTGAAGCCGCGGGCCCAGAGGGTCGCAAGGCCGAGATCGGTGGCCTGCATCATCATGGAGGTGGTGACGATGCTTGCATCCATCACGCCGCTGTTGAAGTTGTCGTTGTACTTTTCGGCGGTGTAGCACTTGGGTTCGTCGTAGCAAACCATCAGAACCACGGGAGCATTGTAGGCCATACGGGTAATGCCACGGATCTTTTCCAAAGCCTCGGGGGACTTGATGACCTTCACGGTCACGGGCTGAGCGTTGATTGCCGTCGGAGAAAGGCGGCCCGCCTCGAGCACCTGGGCGAGTTTTTCGGGTTCTACGGCCTGGGCAGTGAATGCTCGGCAGCTATAACGGTTTTTAGCCAAATCCATGAAAGACATAAATACCTCGTTTTTGAGGAAATATACATAACTGGATCCTTCGACTCCGTTTCACTCCGCTCAGGATGACACCCAATTTAGACTTATCCCATATACTTTTACTAAATTTGGCAACATGAAAAATTTTTACGTTACCACCCCGATTTATTACGTGAATGACGCCCCGCATATCGGGCACTCCTACACCACCGTCCTCGCGGACATCCTCACCCGCTTCCACAAGATTCTCGGCTACCAGACGTTCTTTTTGACCGGTACCGACGAACACGGCCAGAAGGTGCAGCGAGCAGCCGACAAGCGCGGTGTGACCCCGCAGGAACACGTGGACGAATACTACCACCGTTTCGAGGACCTGTGGAAGAAGATGGGTATCGGTAACGACTTCTTTATCCGCACCACGATGCCCGAACACAAGGCCTTTGTGCAGGAATGCCTGCAGAAGCTCTGGGACAAGGGCGAAATCTACTCGAAGGAATACGAAGGCTGGTACTCCGTCGGCGAAGAACGCTTCTTTACCGAAGACGAACTGGACGAGAACAAGTGCGACCCCATCAGCCACCGCCCGGTGGAATGGCTCAAGGAAAAGAACTACTTCTTCAAGATGGGTTCTTACCAGCAGAAGCTGATTGACTTCCTCGAGAGCCACAAGGACTGGATTGTGCCGGACTACCGCTGGAACGAAATCCGCGGGTTCCTGCGCCAGCCGCTGAACGACCTGTGCATCAGCCGCCCGAAGGCTCGCCTCAGCTGGGGCATTCCGCTGCCCTTCGACACCGACTACGTGACCTACGTGTGGTTCGACGCGCTCCTGAACTACGTGAGCGCCTCCACCGCCTTCCACAAGACTTATGCCGACGGCACGCCGATTTGGCCCGCCACTTACCACCTCATCGGTAAGGACATCTTGACCACGCATAGCGTGTACTGGCCGACCATGCTCATGGCTCTCGACATTCCGCTTCCGAAGCACATCTTGGCCCACGGCTGGTGGCTCGTGAACGGCGGCGAAAAGATGAGCAAGTCCGCAGGCAACGTGGTGAACCCGATGGACTACATGGAAAAGTACGGCATCGATGCTTTCCGTTACTTCCTCGCCCGCGAAATGGTCGTCGGTCAGGACGCCAACTTCACTCACGAAGCTTTCGTGCGCCGCATCAACAGCGACCTCGCCAACGACCTCGGTAACGTGCTGAACCGCGTGCACCGCTTGGTCATCACGAACTTCGAAGGCAAGCTCCCTGCAGCAACCTCCATCGGTGATGCCGAAAAGGAAGTCATCGATCTTGCAAACAAGGTCATTGCCGAAATCAAGGAAGGCCTGCCGCAGGCCCGCCTCTCCCAGTCCATCGAAACCATCATGCAGCTCGTGCGTAGCATCAACCGCTACCTCGAAGTCAAGGCTCCGTGGAAACTCGCGAAGGACCCCGCCCTCAAGGACGAACTCGCAACGGTTCTTTACGTGTCTGCCGAAGCCGTGCGCCTCTCCCTCTGCTTGCTGTGGCCGGTAATTCCGGGCAAGTCTGAAGAAGGTCTCGCCATGATCGGTTCCAAGTTCCAGAGTGCAGACGACCTCGCCTGGGGTATCCTCAAGGGTGGCGAAGCTTTCGGCGAAGGCAAGCCGCTCTTCCCGCGTATTGAAGAAGAAGTCAAGAAACAGGAAGCCCAGCCGAAGCCCAAGCAGAACAAGCCCCTGATGGCTGCCGACGTACCCGCCGCTATGGACATGCGCGTCGCCCAAATCAAGGAAGTGGCCGACCATCCGGATGCCACGAGCCTCTACGTGCTCAAGGTGGACGCCGGCGAAGGCGAACTCCGCACCATCTGCAGCGGCCTCAAGAGCAGCTACAAGGCAGAAGAACTCCAGGACCGCAAGATTCTCTTGTTCGCAAACCTCAAGCCGAGCGCTCTCCGCGGCATCATGAGCCAGGGCATGCTCTTTGCAGGCGACCTCGACGCCGAAGCACACACCTGCCGCCTCGTCTCCGTACCTGAAGATGCAAAGCCCGGTGACCGCGCCCTCTTCAAGGGTGTCGCTCCCAGCGAACCGCGTGAACTCAAGGTGAAGGACTTCGAGAAGATTGCGCTCTCCGTGAAGGGTGGCAACCTGTTCTGCGACGCTCTCGCTCTCGAAGTGAACGGCAAGCCGGTGACCTGCGATGTCGCCGACGGAAATGGGGTGCATTAAGAGACCGCGCGAGCTGCAAATAAATCGGTTCTTACCATTGGCTCGCGCTCTCGCGATTACGACCCGTTAATACGGGTCGTTTTTCGCTCACGGAAGACCGTTCGCGCCCAATCGGACTAAGTCCGTCCCCAAAGCGCTCACTCTCGCAAAAGCGTGCAAAACGAGAGTCGCGAAATTATGCCTGCATAATTTCATGACCGAGTGAAGCCGCGGACGCCGTAGGCGTCAATCACGCCTCGTTAAATAAACCTAAGCCGAGTGCAGCAGAAACAAGCTTGCTTGTTTCTATTGTTGAGGCGCCAGTTTATGCGATGAAATCGCAATACGAGGCGTTTATTGCTCACGGAACTCACTCCTCTATATTGACCATCTCGACGTGGAGGTGCTCCATCTCGCCCTTTTCCCAAAGCACCTTGAAACGCGGCCCGAGCTTGTCTTGGGCCATTTCAGCAATTTCGCGGCGTTTATTCAGGGGCATGTCGACAATGCGGAAATCCATAGCCGCATTCTTGTAATGCTTTGAATTTTGCTTATGGTAAGGGTAATCGTTTCCGCTGGTAATCACGGGCACGTAATCGTCGCCCATCACCTTATGGTAGCAGCGGACCACTTCAATTCCCATCGTATCCATCGCGGGGAGCAGACTTTCAAGGTACACCCCCGGTTTTTGACGGGTGCGCTTGAGTAGCAACCGGTGAACTTCTCGCTGGTTAAAAGGCTTAAGGTTCAAATGACGCATGTATTCTTCAGCAGACCATGTTTCTTCGGTTTGCTTAGGCTCGTAATGCGGTATCGGGCGGTCATTCGCCTTAATGAGACGATATACCCCAAACAATGCAGCAATTGCAAGTACGGGCGCCATTAAGTACAAATGTTTAACAAAAAATTGCATTTTTCCGCCCGTAAAAATACTATTTTAAGAGTATGAAAAAAGCAATTCTTATCTCTGCCTCTCTTATTTCTTCGATGTTCCTTTTCGGCTGCGGCGACAACGCCAACTATACCGGTTGCTGGAAGGGCGAAGCCAATATGATTTTCGAAGTTCTCACCGAAAACAATCAAGATTTCACGATTCGCAACGTGAACGGCGACCTCTCCGCCACCATTCAAGAAGGCAAGCTTTGCGGTAAGAATTCTCTGGACATGCCCTACTGCATGAGTGTCAAGGGCGACTCCGCTTATTACGAATTCGGCGGCATCACCACCGGTTACGCCCGCATTAGCAAAGAAGAATACGAAGACATCTTTGCTTCGCAGAAAAAAGCAGCGATTGAATAACAACCGCCGCCGCGAATCAATCGATTACGTCTTTAAGGATTTGCTCAATCATGTATTCGGTAGGAGCTCCGCTCCAGACCCGCTTGATGTAGCCGTCCTTATCCAGCAGCATTAGTGTTGGAACTGCGTGGATGCCATAGCGCATCCACATTTCTTTTTTGGCGTCGCGGTAAAGCGGATACGGCGAGGCATGCTGCTGTGCATAGAATGCATTCAGCGTTTCGACCGGTTCATCGGCAATACCGATGATTTCGACGCCCTTGTCGCTGTATTTTTTGTAGATGTTCGCAAGCACGGGGAGCGTCTTGCGGCAGGGACCGCACCAGGTCGCCCAGAAATCCAGGAGTGTTGCCTTCGGTTTTTCCTTACGCTTTTCGCCGTTCTTGTAGAAGTTCTCGCCGAACTTTGCAATCTTACTGCCGATGGCGGAACCAGTCAGACTACTGATGTCATCGGGGCGTTCTGTCAAGGCCACATTCAAGGTTTGCTTTTTACCGTCGCGGGCAATTTCGATCTTTACCTTCTGGCCAGCCTTATGGCTCGTGACTGCAGACTGGATCTGGCTCATATCCGTGAGCGGTTTCCCCTGCACGCCAATAATCTGGTCGCCAGCCACCATACCTGCCGTAAAGCAGCCCGATTCCGGATGCACGCCAATTACATTTAAAGCAAGGTGATTTTCAAATGTGGATTTTTTAAAAGTAACGCCGAGCCAGGGAACCGCAAAAGAGATTCCTGTTGCAAGAAGCAAGGCGAAAACAACATTACGAAATAGAAATAAAGGTTTCATTTTATGAGAGATGTGAGATGTGGAATGTGAGATGAGATCTTAATTTCACATTACACATTCCACATTACAAATTGCACTAGTATCCTGAGTAATCTAAACAGCTTTAGTTTGCTTGGGGTTGTGATCGTCGTAATCCGAGAGCGTGGTATAGCCCGTTTCCAGGAGGGCCGCTTCGAGTTCCTTACGCATGGCGTGTGCAGCCATCCAGCGGAAAGCCACCACCGAGTAGCATTCCACAGCATCTACACCCAACTTGATTAGGTCAAAAATCTTGAAACCGTGGTCAATGCCGCCGCAGGCAATCACGCTAATCTGGGGATAATGCTTGCGGATGTAGGTCACGTTCCACATCATGTTTTCATAAAGCGGACGGCCCGACATGCCACCGCAATCGCCGTCAGCGCGGAGCGGGGTCAAGTCTTCGAACTTGGTTTCAACCGGAAGTTCGCTAATTTTCTTGGTCGGGTAAGTATTGCCCACCACCACGCCGTTCACGCCCGTACGCACGATCATATCCATGACATTCACCAGGTGGCGTTCCGACAAGTCGGGGCTAATCTTGGCATACACGGCCTTACGAATCGCCTGGGCATTGCGGTACTTCATGATTTCGCCGAAAATGCGTTCGGTCAGCGACAAGTCCATGTCTACACGGGATTCGCCAGTATTGGGGCAGCTCAAATTGATTTCGATAAAGTCGCCGGCCTTGTAAGCGATGGCGAAACTTTCCAGCAAGTCCTTCAACTTTTCTTCGTCGTCGGTGAGCCCCGGAGTCTCAGCCACGGACACACCTACGCAAAGTCCCACCTTGTGGGCCTTGGTCAGCTGTTGATCGGCACGGCGGGCAATGACTTCGACACCTTCGTTATTCAAGCCCATGCTGTTATGGATAGCACGGTCATTCTCCAAAAAGCCGATACGCGGGCGATGAGTGTTACCTTCGCGGAACTTGCGGGTCGCGGTCCCCACGGTAATGCCGCCAAAGCCCATGTTCGCATAGTCGCAAATACGCTTGGCAGTCTTGTTGGCACCGGCTGCCAAAATGATGGGGCAACCCAGGTACAGGGAATTGCTGTGGTCCGGGAAGGTGATAACGCGCTTGAGAGTCTTGCTCAAGTCGGGGCGGCCACCCATAAAAGGAATGTAGGGGGCAAACCGGGCAGCATGCTTCAATGAATCGTGACGGAATTCCGGGTTATTGTGAAAAATGCGGCGGATAAATGCCAAAACACGGTCGCCGAAATTCAGGTAATACTCGTGGTTTACACAATTAAAAGACATGGGTATTCCTTTTGCCTAAACTTATGTTCAAAAAATAGAAAAAAAGCCGTTCCTAGACAAACCCATGGTCCCCCTATGTTTTATTCAAATACAATGTTTATTCTTATATTTGCTGGCACAAAAAAGGAGCCTCCCCCATGAAAAAATATTCGCACGCCTGGATTGCCTTTATGGCTATCAAGCGTTTGGAAGTTATCGCCACCACAACCGATGAAAAAGTCATTAGCGGAGTCAGCGAAAAAGTACGCACCGAGGCCAAAGCCTTGGTCAAATGGTTCAAGAACTACCGCGATTTCGTGATTAAGGGAGCCTGGTACCCCGACGATGTTTTCAAGGACATGGCTACCAGCCACATCGTCAAATACCGCCCCGTCGAAGACGGTTCCTACAACGCCTTCGGCAGTTTGCCCTCGACCCACAGCATTTACTCCAAGATGTCCAGGGAATCGCCGCTTAAGGGCAAGCCCTATAACATCGAAGGCGGCAACTGCGCTGACCGCTGCGAAGCGATTTCGCATAGCATCATCGACAACTTCAAAATGCTCAACCGCGAAGAAAAGGGTTGCCCCATCGCAACATCCGGCAACCACATCGCCATGCGATTCTTTATCTTGAGCCACTACATTGCCGACTGTCACATGCCCCTGCACTGCGACTGTCGCCCCTATTCCGACGGCAAAGGCATTCACGCCAGCATCGAAAAAAAATGGGAAGAGTCTATCAACAATGCCTACAAGATCGACAAGGACAACAACCGATTCTTCTACGACCCCGATGGATACCCGCTACCGCTGACAGCCTCCCCATTCACCACGAACGTGGAAAAAGAAATCGCCACCCGCAAGTACATGCACGGCTGGGGCGGCAAGAACAACAATGTGTGGGACTACATGAGCGTCGTTTCGCAGTATTCCTACCTGTTCTCGTATTTCTTGATTCCCGAAAATTTCGAAAACACGAGATCCATGAAGGAATTCGAAACGGAAACTGAATGGGGCAAATATTTCGAGATGTACAGCACCATGATTTTCAGCGACGCAATTGATTCCATCGCCCGAATCTGGCTGCACATCTGGATTAAGTATAGAGACTGGACTAAGTAAAGCCTAGAACATCACCCTGTACGGAATCTGCTTATCATACCGCCGGCCTTTGAGGTCGCGGTATTTTTTGTTTTGCACAGGGAGCTGCATATCGTTACGCGGAGCGATGCGGCGGATTGCAGTCGTCGTATCCTTCACGCCTTCGTCGAACTTGATGTTGCCGAGGAGCGTTTCGCCGCCGAGGCCTTCCGCTGTCAGGTAGAAGTCCTGCACTCCCTTGAGTTCCGGCAGGTTGCTGCAGCGCACGTCAATCCACTTGCTTGCATCGCCCGCCGAAGGCAACTCGCATTTCGAAATCACGTCGCCCTTCTTGCTTTCCTTACGAATGTTCAGCGTACCGCCCGCGCCGTTCTTCACCTGCACAAGCACGCCCGGGCCCACAATGGAATCCGTAATCACGTTCTCGAAGATTGCGTAGCCACCGTCCTTGATGGCGAACTCATCTTTTTCGGTGAGTCGCACACGGATGCCGTTGTCAAAGCCGTTCGCCGGAATCGTGTCGCGAATAATACGCAAGAAATCAAGCCTGTCAAGTTCCGCATAATGTTTGCCCTTCGTAATCTCGATAAAGTTCGAGCCGCGCTTAAGTTTCGCGGGAATATACACCACTGACTTCTCGGGGAAAGCGCTCCACGCGCCCGTCAGCGGGAGTTCCACTTCCTGGTTTTTGCCGTTGACGCTCACATAGTGCGAACTACCGTTTGCACCATCTTCGGTCCAGTTGTTGTCGTAGCGGTAGCGAATCAGGTACTCGCCCGCCTGCGGGATAATCATCGGCAGGCGAATCTTGCTGTCTTCGTAGTTGATGTAGGCACAGAACTCCCCGTTCGACGCATCGGAACTGCTCGAAATATCCACGTGCGTCAAGGCTCCGTGTTCCGCCTCCGCACTCAGGTAACGCCCGAGGAACGGCTGCCCCAGTTCCGGCCAGCCGTCATCGGTATAGACGATGTCGCGAACTTGTATGTAGGAATTTCCGCCGTCATTCTTGTCGTAGTAATGGTTCACGAAACGCTGGCGGTTCACGTCCTGGAACGCTTCGCCGCCCGCAGGCCCGTAGTAGCGCCCGTAACGGCTCAACAGAATCGTGCCGCCGCCATTCAAGAGCGCCTTGCCGCTGCGGTCCACGTACCCGCCGTCTATGCGGGAGGAACGTCCGACCGTTGTCTTGTAAGAATTGTTCTCGAGATCGGCACCCTTCTTGCAGCAGTTATCCCACGCCGTAAACAGGTAGTAGTAGCCGTCGTGCTCGATGAGGCTTGCGCCCTCGATGCCCGAACCGCCGCGGTTCGCGATGTTGATCATCTTCGCACCGTCTTTCACCTTGCCTGTTTCCTCGTTCAGTTCCAGAATGTGGATGCCCGTACCCCACGACCCGAACGCCATCCAGACCTTGCCATCGTTGTCCTTCAGCACTGCCGCGTCAATCGCGTTGTAGGCGTCGCTCTTGACCGTGTGAATCACCTCGCCCTGGTCTGTCCAGCCGTAGCCGGGTTTTGTCGGGTCGATTTCCTTGCTCGACATGAATCCCATGCCCGACGAGCGGATACCCATCTCGGAGCCGCAATAGTACATGCGGTATTCCCCGCCGATGTAATGAATGTCCGGCGCCCAGATGTCAATCATGTTCGGCGCGTACTTGTAAAGCCACTTCGAAAATTCCGGCATGGCGGGCTCGCCGTTCTTCCAGTTCAGCGCATCCTCGGAAAACTGCATCAGCATGTGGTTGTCCGTCGTGGCAAGCGCATAGCCATCCTCGTAACGGATAATGTCCGGGTCATGCCCCGCCCAGCGAGTCTCCTTCGCGTACCAATCGGCCGCAAAAGCCGAATAAGCCAAAGTAAGTATTGCCGCAGTCGTTACGGCAGAAGCCTTGCCAATCCCGAATTTCATTTTTCCTCGCTTTACCCACACACCATACCCTAAATTTATACACCCTTAAGCCATTCGTCAACCACCCTGCGGTCCAATACCATTGATTTTTTCACAATAAAAAAAGCGACACCAGGGCTCCGAAAAAATGGCCAAAATCCCAGAAATCCATTCAATTTTTCTGATTTTTTCAGCGTCAAAACGCTTGCGAACCCGCATAAATAAGGTATATTCAGAAAGTAGATCTTATAGGGGCTCTTTATGAGTCGAGGGAAAACTTAGCTTTTTTGACAAGGGTGAAATCATGAAGAAAATAGTGTCATTTTTAATGCTTTTATCTGTTGTAGCTTTGGGTGCACCAGATAACGAAACTAACAATGGGACAGAGGATTATGTTCCCCCCAAAAAAACAGTAGCACAATCTTTACAAGAACTAAAGGAAACAATAGACAATCAAGTTCAGAATAATCGTTGTTATGACCGTTACAAATTATATTCAACATCAAACATGTACAATTTTATAAAGCTGGATACAAGAACGGGAATCATGCACATGGTTCAGTGGGGTCTTGAAGATGGTAAAGAGGGTACTTTTACTTTAAATGAAAAAAATTTGGTTAATGAATGGAATGACTATGGATGTGGTTCATTTGAACTTTATCCAACTCAAAACATGTATCAGTTTATACTTTTGAACAAAGTTGATGGAAGACAATGGCACGTGCAATGGGGTTTCAAGTCAACAGAAAAATGGATTCGCCGGATTTACTAGACTATTGGAAGATTGTATTATTATCCCTCAGCATTAAAAGTTGGCGATAGTCTTATAGGGGCTCTTTACAAACCGAGGTAAAACCTCCGAAGGCTAGATTGCACTAAATGCACCAAGCAATATACGACGGAACCTTCATTCCCCCCCCTTCGACCGAAAATTGTTTCGGGTGAATTATGAAACACTCGAAAGGAAAACGATAAACCTGCTTTTTAAAATCACCCCTTAGAACATCACCCGGTACGGGATCTGCTTGTCGAAACTACGGCCCTTAAGATCGCGGAAACCCTTACGAGCGGGCAACATCGTATTGTCGGGGCGCACAGCACGCGATCCAATCGCGGTCGTTCCGGACGAACTTGAAATTCCGCTGTCACTTGAGCTCGGCGCAATTTCCGAAGAACTCGAGGATTCCACGACAGGTTCCGGCAACTTGGCTGCCTTAAATTGGAACTTCTGGTTATCGGTCCCGGTGCGGACCCACGTAATCACAGGCATTCCCGCATCCTTCGAGATGTTCAGCACATCGCCCACAAAGTCGCTATCGTAATCGCCATAAACGTAATAGCCCTTGTTCACAGACGCATTCTCGATGCGGATATCGCAAGCCGTCTCGGAGGTCTTGACGGTATCGAGCAATGCCTTGGGCGGGCAGTAATACCGGCCGGTCGCAAAGTTCTTGAGCGTGTAATGGCGTGCGGAATCGCCCTTCGCAATCACCCAGAGCTGGGCATCGGCAGAATCAGCCGCCGGGCGCTGCACCACGATGCCGTTTTCATCTTCGAGCACCATGTTGCTATGCGTTACCGTCAAGCGGTAGCCCCCTTCGACTAGCGGGGCATTGTTCACCTTGTCTACACCTGTCGAGGTGCGCTTGATTTTCTGGATATTCGCATTTTCGTCATAATACAGGTAGTCGATATTCACGGAACGGCGGTAAGTCCAGCCGCCCGGAGAGTTCGCGCCATGATACATAAAGTACCAATGCCCAAGATACTTGAAAATCGCCTGGTGATTCGTTTCGGAATTGTCGAGTTTGTCGTTGATGACACCCTTCTGCATCCAGGGGCCATTCAAGCTCGATGCCATCGAGTAGTTCGTCGTCGAGGGATAACCCGAGGCGTAACTGAAGTAGTAATTGCCGCGGTACTTGTGCATCCAGGGCGCTTCGAAAAAATCCTTGATCTTGATGTCTTCGGGCGTACTCGCGAGCTCAATCATGTTCTCCTTGAGTTTGACGCGACGGCCCGCATTCCACGAGCCCCAATACATCCAGATGTCATTGCCATCATAGAAAATCGCGGGGTCGATGTTCAGTTTCACATCGTTCAGCGTATTGTCTGTAATGAGCGCCTGCCCGATAGCGTCTTTCCACGGGCCCGACGGATGATCCGCCACGGCGACACCGATGGCAAAGCCTTCGCTCCCGTTTTCCTTGATGGTTCCGTGATGTACCGCCACATACCAGTAGAACTTGCCGTTACGGTATTCACAATGCCCCGCAAACGCGCTCGCATTCGCCCACTTGAAAGTCTTGACGCTCAGCACCGCTCCGTAGTCGTGATAGTTTTCCATATCATCGGTCACCATCACGTGCCAGTCGTTCATCACGAACGCCTTGTTGTTATTGCCCTGCGGGCCTTGCTCATCGTGCCCTGCGAAAATGAACAGGCTGTCATGATACACAAGCGCCGCCGCATCCGCCGAATAAAAATCCGTCGTGAGCGGATTCGCCGCAAAACAAGCCGCAGCGCTCAGAAGCACACTTATAAAGTATTTGAACATAACAAGAACCTTTTTAGGGAGATTCTTCGACTTCGCGCTTCGCGCGGAGTTTATCCTGAGCGGAGCCGAAGGACTCAGGATGACACGCAACTAGAACATCACTCGGTACGGAATCTGCTTGTCGAAGGCGCGGCCCTTCAGGTCACGGTAGGCCTTGCGGGTTTGAGAATCATGACGAACAGCACGCGGGGCAATCGCGGTCGTTCCGCTGCTGGAACTTCCGGGAGCAACTTCACTGGAGCTAGATTCCGGATCGCCACACGGTTCCTGAGTACAAACGATTTGCGCCGGCCTGAACGTGATATTCCCGAGAATTGCCTCGCCGGAAATTCCCGATGCCGTCAGGTACAGGTCCTTGATGCCGCGCAGACCCATGTCACCCGAGCATTTCGCCACAGACCAGCCGCCACCAACGAGAGAACTATTTGACAGGTCGCATGTGAAGAGCGCCGTCCCGTCCTTCTTGCCGTCGCGAATCACGATCTTACCCGAATAAGCGTTTTTCACCTGAAGGAAAACGTCGCCGATATCCTTGAGCGAATCCAACACCACGTTCTCGAAAATCGCGTAGCCGCCGTCCCTGATGGCGAACTCGTCGTCCTTCGTGAGGCGCACGCGGATGCCGTTGTCAAATCCGTTCGCGGGAATCGTATCGCGAATCACGCGCAAAAAGTCAATGCGGTCGAGTTCAGCAAAGTTTCCGTTCGGCGAAGGTTCAAGTTCAATGAAGTTGCCGCCGCGCTTGAGCGTCGCAGGCACCATCACGACGGACTTTTCGGGGAATGTGCCCCAGGAACCCGTCGGCGGGAGCGTCACCGTCTGCGACTTGCCATTCACCGTCACCTTGTGTTCTGCGGCAGCATCACCACCGTTGGCGTAGCGGTAACGCAGTATGTAATTACCCGCTTGCATAATGTTCATCGGCAAATGAATCTTGGAACCCGCGGTATTCACGTACGCGAGGTATTCCCCGTTCGAAGCCGTATTGCTGCGCGTAATCGCGAGGTCGCCCGAAGCGGCGCGGGTCAGCACGCCATGTTCCACTTCGGCGCTCAAATAACGCCCGAGGAAGGGCTGTCCCATCTCAGCCCAGTTATCCTCGGTGAAGACAACATCACGTATATGAATGTGATTGTACTTGTCTCCGTTCAAGTCGTAGTAGTGGTGCACAAAGCGCACGCGATTCAGGTCCTGGAAGGCCTCGCCGCCGCCCGGACCCACGTAGCGCCCGTAGCGTTCCAAAAGAATCGTGCCGCCACCCGTCGCCATATTGTAACCCGCGCGGTCCTTGTACGGGCCAGTTACTTTATCTGCACGGCCGTAAGCCGTCTTGTACGTTGTCTGCTCGATGTTTGCACCCTGCTGGCAGCACTTGTCCCATGCCGTAAACAGGAAGTACTGCCCGCCATGCTCAATCAGGCTCGGGCCTTCTTCGGCGCCGCCGCTCGCACTGCTCGTGCGGCGCGCAATGTTGTAGACCGTCTTGTCGTCGCTCGCCTGGTAGCCTGTCGTTGCATCTAACTTAATCAGCTGAATGCCCAACCCGAACGAACCGAAAGCCATCCAGTAATTGCCCTCGGTGTCACGCACAACGTCGGCATCGATGGCATTGTACTTGTCGCTAGTCGTCGTGTGGAAAACGTGGCCGTGGTCGGTCCAGCCGTAGCCCGATGAGCCCGGCATAATGGACTTTGTGGACTGGTAGCCGATTGCCGAAGAACGCTTGCCAAAGACGGACACGCAGTAATACACGCGGTACTCGCCGTTCATGTAGAAAACGTCGGGAGCCCAGATGCCTTCGGTGCCCGGAGCATAGGTGTAGGCCCACTGCGGAATGGCGCTCACGGTCGACTTGTGGTCCTTCCAGGTGTATGCGTCTTCGGATGTCCAGAGCTGCAGATTGTTGTTGGTGCTCATGAGGGCGTAGCCGTCCTCGAACCGTACCATGCTCGGGTCGTGACCGGGTTGCAAATTATCCTTCGCATACCAGTCGGCAGCGGAGGAAACCGACACTCCAAACGCAAGCCCAAGGCCAACACGCCCGAACATAGCACGCACGCCGAAGCGTGATCCCATACCAAACATAAACGGCTCCCTTTCCGAGGTTTACACGCAGTAATATATATTAATTGAGAACCGTAGTCAACATATTTTTACTTTAAAAGTCTACATATTTGCGCAGAAATATACTATTAAACAAGATGCCAACATTGTTTACGTAATAAAAAGTCTACATTTGACTGTTTTTTTATATTTGCAGCATGTTCATCTTCCTGTTTATTCTTGTCGCAGGCCTCGCCCTGATCTACCTCAATGTGAGTGCCGTCGCCGCGGGTAAAAGGGGCAAGCTGATTGCGCTTGGAGTGCTGGTCGCGATTTTCGTGGGGATGGCATTCCGCGATACGTTCGCGGGTTCCGTCGTGGTGGCGTTTACCTCGGTGTGGCTGTGCCAGGCGCTACTCGTCTATATCCCGTGGGGCATTTTCAGGCTGGTGAGGCGAATCGTGAAGCGCGCCCCGATGGACGCGGGCCTGCTTATGCGCGTGAGCCGCATACTGCTTGCGGCAACCGTCTCGCTTACCGTGGGCCTGATCCTTTACGGCGTTCCGCACAACAGTGAGTACAAACTGATAACAACGAAAGTGGAGTTGCCCGCGCGCTATTTTGCGGCATCCCAGACCAGCGAATCGTCTGAGCCAAATGACAGTACTCAGGTCGGCGAGGCATCTGATACCATCGCACAGCCAGAAACTACCGCGGAATCTCGCGAATTTACTGCCGTTTTTTTCAGCGACATTCACGTGGACCCGCTGTTTGACCGCGCGAAACTCGAGCGCATGATTGCCGACGTGGATTCCATCGCGCCCGACTACCTGCTTTTCGGTGGCGACCTGGCCGACGTGCCGACGCAAAAACTCAACGAGTGGGGCTACGATAGTTTGTTCAAGACGCTAACCTCGAAGGCGAAAATCGCCGCCGTCGCCGTGAACGGGAACCACGAGGGAATGCAGGAGCGCCCCGGCTCCAATCCAGGAGAATGGATGCAGAAAGTCGGGTTCGTGATGCTCGACGATGCGAGCGCCTGCATCGAGAAGGTATGCTTTACCGGGCGTACGGATTCGCAGGTCGCCAGCCGCCGTGGCATAGACCGCATGCCGCTTGCCGCCCTCGCCCCGCGCGATACCGCGCGCCCTTGGCTGCTGCTAGACCACCAGCCGCGGGGAATCGAGCCGGAACATTCCGGACGCCTGCCCGACTACGCACTCTCGGGACACACGCACAACGGGCAGTTCTTCCCGGGGAACATCGTCATCAATTTTGTGTGGAGGCTCGCTTTCGGCGAGGGCTCCCTCGATGGCGTGCGCTGGCTCGTGAGTGCCGGCGTGGATTGCTGGGGCCCGCCCGTGCGCGTAGGTACCGATGCCGATATGTGGGTCCTGCACTTTGTGGCCGGCGGGCGATAAACTGCGCGCAATAAACAATAAAAGACAAAAAAAGCGTGGGCCAAGACATGCCCACGCGCTATGTGCATAATCTGTAATAGAAAACCTAGAGCTACTTACCTCCCTTGAAAAGCTTGCTGGTCGGGTTCAACTGGATCGAACGGTTCTTGTGCACAGCAAGGTACTGCTTGTTGAAGCCGCTCGTGCCGCGGTTGGCGTTCTTCTGGTTGGCGTGGTTGTCACGCGGGGTGAGTTTGGACATTGTCATCTCCTTGTTTGGGGTTAGAATTCGTCGTCGTCATCATCGCCGTCCATGAGGCGCGACATGAGCTCGTCACCGATCCGGAAGGTCACATCGAAGGATTCGAGCCCATCCTGGGCAGACGTTCCAACGAACTTGACCAAGCCATTCGACTTCAGGTCGGCCTTGAACTCCATCTTGGCATAGGTGGTGACGAACGACTTGCCGGTAGACACAAGCATGATCTTGTCGGAACAGACCGTAAGGTTCTCCATGTCCCTGCCGTATTCCTCCGGAATCTCCTCGGGCTGGTTCTTGCCCTTGTCGTACCAACTATCGGGAACGGGCTGGACATCGAGAATATAGGGCATCTCCCCCTCCGGGTTCCACAGGGTCATAAGGAAGGCGCCCTTCAGCCCCTGCCAGACATTCCCCGTTTCCATGGCCTTCATGCCGATGGCCGTCACTTCGTAGCCGTTCTGCTTGTCGTAAGCAAGCAGGCCCTGCTGCTTGAAGAAGAAGAGGATGTTCTTGACAGCGGCCCTGCGGGCCTCGCCGTTGTCGCAGAAGAGGTCGCGACAGATATCCACCTCGTTGGCATGCGGATGTTCCACGATGTACTTGAGGAACGGGCAGATCCACAAGTTCTTCCTGAGGGCGCTGATTTCGCCCTTGATGACGCGGAAAGCGATCTTGTTATTGATATTGAGTTTCATGGTTAGGTCCTCCTATGGATTACAGGTTATGGGTTACGTTCTTGAGTTTCTGGACAATGCGGCCAAGCGCTCCC
>JAEEGK010012397.1_pt1 | contig 19380 bp, 10 predicted proteins | sample 8958771 | NCBI WGS metagenome assembly JAEEGK01 (sample SAMN16246547, study PRJNA631951) | gut metagenome | biome: gut microbiome; feature: rumen; material: SC-attached | host: Bos | place: Iran: Karaj | collected 2018-10
AAGATTATTCATATTATTAATTATTATATTGGATTGTTTAATTCAATTATTTGTTACATTTTCATCTTTAAATTTAACTTCATTTAAAATAGGATTTAATTTATCTGGCCGCAATCTAAAATTAACTCTTTTATAAGCCATTTTCCATTTTTTCATTTCTTTTTTTGGATTTAAAATATTATCATCAATAGTAATTATATACAATATTATTTATTAATAAAATATCTACAAATAAAAAAAAATATAAATGGGTGGAGATATAGTATTTGTTGCTGTTGTTGGATTTTTTTTTGGTGTTGCAAAAAAAAGAAAAAGAAGATGACACAATGTCCAAATTAATGAAAAATTCAAAGGTAAAAAATGCAGTTGTGGTTGACAACAAAAAAAAAATACAAATAATGCATAAAGATGAAGAAGGAAACATTACCTATTTCCAACATAATTTTAAAAATGATGATGAGGCTGATAATTATATTCCGGCTTATATGTCAAATATTCAAAAGGCTTTAAAAGGACAAAATAATAGATTAATATCTGATAATTAGAAAAAAATAAATAAAGAAAATAAAAATTAAATAATATAATTAAAAAATTGATTAACAATTATATTTATAAATTTAAAAAAAAGAAAGCCAAGCATTATAGTTTTTTTTATCTTTTTTATTGTTACTTCTCCAAATTTGTAGTTCATTTTAAAAAATATAATAATGGGGATTGGGCCCCAGTTTCATTTATAAAAAACACATAATATTGATTTTTTAATTATATTAACTTATTTTTCAATTTTTATTCACAAAAATTTTTTTTATTTAAATTTTTTGAATTTTTTTTCAAAACATTTTTATCTTTTTGTAAATGACATTTATTATTAATATATATTATATTTTTATTTAAAAAAAGGTTACTTAATTAATTTATGTTAAGAGGTATTTGTAAATTATTCCAATATTGGGGATAATCGATATTTATTTCAAGAATTTTATTATGTAAAATTAATGTTAAAATTTGTCTTTTAATTGCTTTGTTAATTTTAGTTTGTGTTTTTTTATTAGTAAACCAATTTCATCTATTTCATTAGTTAATGATGATAATATCAAATTCAATCAAATAATATGGTGTTTATCATTTATAGAATGTATATTTTTAATGACTTATACTTATTTAATGATGATTGATAGTATTAAACATAAAATAAAATTTGAATTAATTTCTTTTTTAATTATTTGGTTTGGAATTTAATAAAATTTATTTATTTTTCTAATTATAAAAATTAAAAAGTTTATTCTCTCATTATTTCTTTAGTTGCTTTAGATTTTGATTATTCTTAAATGGATTTTTTCCTATTATTTTATCATTTTGTTATTCAAAATCAATTCCATATTTATTTAATCCTAAATTAATGAATGATTTATATTCTTTTTTAACAAATGAAGAATGTTATAATGTCTATTCCAACTTTTTGTATAAAAATTATAATAAAGATTTATTTTATTTAAATGAATATGACATATTTTAAATTATATCATTAATGATGAATCAAATAAAATTTTTAATAAATATTTTAAAAAAAATAATTTGAAACAAAATTCACAAATGAAGTTATCAATGAAATAAGAAGAAAATATGATAATTTTGATAATCAAAAAAATGAAATTTTTAATAGTGATTTGAAAATAAATTTTGAAAATTTAGGAAAAAGATTTTAAGAATTTAAAAATACAAAAGAATTTCAAAATTTAAATGAATATTTAATTATTTTATCATATATCCAATGTAAAATGAGTAATACAGGATTAATTAACAAATTTTAAAAAAATTGCTAAATTATTTTATAAATATTATTTTCATATTTAATTTTTAAAAAATTAATCTTCAATTTTAGTTTTTTAATGGTTTTTTCTATTCATCATTTTTATCATTTTTACTTTCCATATTAACATTATTAATATGTTGTCCACTATCAACAATTTTTTTTTCTCATTATTTTCATCATTATTATCAAAAAGAGTATTATCTTTATCAATATTATCAATATTTAAATAATTGTGAGGAATTTCCCAATAATAACAATATCAGGTTTCAAACTTTTTAATCCTTTCATAATATAATCCCTGAATTAACAAAAAGATAATAAATTCCTCCAAAAACTCCAAAAATAATTAAAATATAAAAAACTAATAGCATATAAAAATTTATTATAAAGACAAGAGATTTTAATAGGATCAAAATTAACTCCTCTTTTACAGAAATTTCCACCAATTTTTCTATAACCTATAGAAATAGTATAATATCCTTCTCAAATTTCAGGTGGAGAATTTTTTGTAATATTTTGTGTATTTGATATTGGATACAAGGTCATCTGGTTCATTCCTATGATAAAATATCTTTGGTTGTGGATTGAAAACACAATTAAAAAAACACAAATAAAAAAAGAAAACAAAAAATAAACAATAAATTTTTTTTAAATTTAAAATTATTTAAGCTTCAGCACTATATTTTAAGCAATTCTGATATTCTATATCACATCGTCTTCTACAAGCAGCCATAGCAGAATGACCCAAATGACTACAACCTCTATTACAACCATTTCTCACTCCATTACAATATACTGTTCTAGGACTTGCACATATGAGTGAAAAGAATGAAATTATTAAGAAGAAAATTATTGAGATCTTCATTTTAATTATTATAATTTTATTGAAAAATAAAAATAATTAATTTTTAGTATGGATTTTAATTATGAAGTAAAAAATTATTGTTTTTTTAATAATTATATTTATTAATATATGGTAATAATAAAATCAATATTATTTTACTTTTATTTTTCATTTCAACTTGTTTAAAGTAATCAATTAAAGCATTAGAGAAATAATATTGATATTATAAATAATAAAAATAAATAATGATTTAAAGAATATATTTTCTTCTTTTTGAAAAAGAATATAAAAAGGAGAATAAAATTATGAAAAAAGAAGAATGTTGGAGGAGAATTTAAAAATATAGAATGTATTATTAATATATAGGTTAATTTATTAATTTGGATTCTAAATTAATTCAATTTTTATTTAAATAAAATAAATAATTTAAATTTTTTAAAAATTCTAATTTAAAAAAATGGAAGAAAATTTATTAAGAAAAAATCCTTTTCAATTATATTCTCAATCATCAAAACATTATAAATCTTATTCAAATTCAAATATAAATCAATCAAATAATAAAAATAAATTTAAGAAAACTTCTTCTTTTACAAATTTAGAAAATTATATTTCAAAAATAAAAAATAATTATAATATATCTTATCAAAATAAAAATTCTTCTATATGTTTATTAAAAAATAATAAAATAGAAAATATTAATTCACCTGAATTATTAAATTTAAAATTGGGTTTTGATTTATTAAATCATAAAATTGATAGATTAAATAATATTATTAAAGAAGAAGTTCTTCCAAAAAAAAGACTGTTATCTTTTTCTAATTATTATTCCAATCTAAGTAAAAATACAAAAGAAAACAATTATTTAAATTCTAAAATTAATGAAAAGAATAATTTTATTAACTTATCTGATTTAAATGTTTCTCATTTAAATATCTTAAATAATAATAATTATAATCTTTATCCAAATCATTTTGAACAAAATAATAATAAAAATAATAAAAATTATATTAATATTGTAAATATTTGTGAAAATGATAATTTTGAAAAATATATTGTTGGAAGAAAATATAAACCGCAATTTTATTCAAGTAATCCTTATCAAAATCATTTTTTACATAATTATAATTATTCTTCTAATAATATTCAAACAAATTATAATATAGATTTTAATAAAAATGAAATTTATGAGCAATCAAATAAAGAAAAAAAAAATATTAATGATAATAAACCTCCTTTACCTCAAAATTTTAATAAGAAAAAAACAGATTATAATACTAGTGAAAACAATAATAATGATAATATAATTATTAATAATTTATATACAAGAGAAAGTGAAAATAATGGAAATAATAATATATATCAAAATTATTTAAATAAACTAAATTTTGATAATATAAATACAATTCAATATGAAAGTGAAAAATATACTCCTAAAATAACAGAAAATGAATATTCTAATTTATTAAATTCAAATAATAAATATTATAAATATATTCAAGAAAATAACACAATTGAAAATTCTTATACTCAAAAAACAATAAATTCAATATGTAATAATAATAAAATAGAAGAAGAAAATAATAATAAATATTATAATAATGATAATAATAAAAATAATAATGATTATAATGAAGAAATTGATGATATATATAAGTTATATAATAATAGTAATTTTAATAATAATAAATTTAAAAATAGAAGATTTCAACCTAAAGTTAATATTCCTTTTTTAAAAAATGAAAAAAATAATAAAGAAGATTTTAATAAAAATTTAGATGAAAATGATAATTTAATTACTGGAATAAAAAATTCAAACAATCAAAATAAAGATTTAAATGAAGATAATGAAGTAAATGCATTAAATAACCTTATTGAGAATACGGAAGAAAATATTAATAATGAAAATTATAATAATTTAAATAAAGAGAATTTAGTTAATTCCAATAATGAAAATAGTAAAATTATATTAAATGAGGACATTAGTGATGAAAAAATTAAACAATTTAAAGAAGAAATAACTGATAATAATGAAAATAAATATAATAAATATATTTCAAATAAAAATAAGAATTATGAAAAAGATTTAAATAAAAAATATTTAGAAAATAACTTTGAAGAAAATTTAACAAATAATTATATTCCAAATGTTAACAAAGAAGAAAACATAAATACTAAAAATAATAATATCGATAATATCAATAATAATAATGAAGAAAACGATGAAATAAATGATACTCCAAAAACTAAATCAATAGGAATAGGACTGTCATTAATAGAAGAGAATAAAGTAATAGAAAAAACAAATGAATTAAACATAATAAATAATAAAGAAAAAAAAAATAATATTATTGAAATTTCAAATTCAATAAAATTAAATTTAAGTCCTTTAAAAAAAGAAAAAAATATAAAGTGTTCTGAAATGGAACAAGGAAATTATGAAAGAAAATTAAGTAAAGAAAATATATTTAATAAAGTAAAAGATAATGATGAAGAAGAAATAAAAGATAATTTTATTATTGTTAAAGACGGAGAAAAGGAAATTAGAAAAAAGAAAAAAATAGAAAATATAAAAATGAAAATTTCAAATAAAAATAATCCAAATATTAATACTTTAAATTATAATATTTTTGATAAAAATAATTGTGATATTATTGAAGAAGATATTATTAAAAATACAAGTGATTCTAATTTTGAAAACAGTTATAATAATAATAATCAAGATTATAAAAAAAATAAAATAATTTCTGATATTAATGATATTTATAATGATAATAATTTTGAAGATAAAAAAGATGATTCAGATTATATTAAAAATTTACTTAATGATGAAAATAATAATTTTGAAGAAAATAAAGATATTTCAATGGGAGATAAAATTAATGAAGAAAATAAAAATTTTATTGGTGAAGAAAATGAGAACAGAATTAATGATAATTATTTAGAAAATATTATTTATCATAATAATAAAGAATTAAACAAAGGAAAAAATAAGGAATCATATATAGGAAAAATTAATGATTTTTTTAATGAACCTTTAAATAAAATTAATGATGAGAAGAATAGATCTGAAAATGATATTTATTTATCAGAAGATATTAAAGATGAAGAAGATAATTATAATAATAACATAAAAGAAATAAATGAAAAAAAAAAAACTTTTAATAATATAACAGAAGAAGAATCAGATTTAGAAAATGAAAAAATATTTGATGAAATAAAGCAAAAAGCAATAGAAGATTATTATAATGAATCATTTAGTAATAATAATAAAGAACTAAATAATAATATGAATAACAATAATAGTATTAATAATAATAATATTTATGTTAAAGTAATAAACCTAAATAAAAATAATAATACTGAAAAAAATTCAAAAGAAAATTCAAATAAAAATTTAACTTTTTCTGAAGAAAAAAATAATATAATTCAATTTAATGATGAAGATCAAACGAAAAAAAATTCAATATTTGAATCAGGAGGAGATAAAAATAATTTTTCACCTTCAAAAACAGTTGATTATATGAAGGATTTAAAAAAATCAAATAAAATTAAATCTATTATATTAAATTCTCCTCCTCTTGAATTAGAATCAATAAATTTAGGAGGAAGTAAACAAAAAATTGAATCTTATAATAGAGATGATGAAAATGAAAAAAGTTCTTTTAAATCTTTATCTAATATTATTAATGATAATAAAAGTTCAAATAAAAATCTAAGTGAAAATAATAATAATAATAATAATGATAATAATAATAGTAATAATAATGAAAATAATAACAATAATATTAATAATGATAATAATAATAATAATAATAATAATATTAATAATATTTATATTAATAATAATAATAATATTAATAATAATTATATTAATAATAATGAAACAAAAAAAATAGTAGTTAACAGAAATAAGAAAATTTATAATAGAAAATATAAAAAAAATTTAATTAACAAAATTCCAAATAATAAAATTAAACGGGAAAAACATTTATGTTATAAATTTACTACAAATCCACAAAGATTTTTTACAGAAAATTTATGTGATAATATTCTTAAAGCTTATGATTTAATTCCTCAAAAAAAAATTAAAAGAAAAATTCATTCTGCGTCTCCAACAAATAGAATAATATATATTAAAAAAAATAATTTGGGAAAAAATAAAGTATTAAATGAGAATAAAAATAATCACATTTATAATAATAATAATTGTTCACCAAATATAAAAGTTAAAAGAATAAATTTTTCAGATACTTTTGGAAAAAAATAATAAATAATTATAATTAAAAAGATTATTTAAATAAAATTTATATTTTTTTACACGATATAATTTTAAATAAATAAATTTATTTGAAAAAAAAGGATTAGAGACTCAGAGACTAATTATTTATTTTTTAATTTCTTTTAAACTTTTATTTTTATTATTATTTATTTATTATTATTTTTTATTAAAATGAAAGGAATTTTGGTTTTTTTTTCTTTTTTTTTAGTTTTTGATAGAATGAAATGTGTTAGAAAACTATTTAAAAATGAAAATGATGAAGAAAAAGATTTAATAAATATATTTCCTTTTGAAATAACAGAATTTAAATTACAAAAAGACACCACAAATAAATATATATTAAAATGTAATCAAAAATGTGAGAAAATATATTTTTCATTATTAAAAGCAAATGTACATTCTTTACAAATTTTAATATATGAAGATTATAAAATTATGAAAGAAGATGATCAAAACAAAAAATATGTAAATGCGAAAAAAAAATTAAAAGTAGGAAATGACATAAAAAAAAATAAGAATGGATTTTATGAAAGTGAATCAAATGAAATTTATTTTATAATTTATAACTTATTAAATTCAAAAGCTGAAGATTTTATTATTGTTCATATTAAACAAAAAGAAATTAATATTGAAGAAATTAATAATAAATGTTATAAATTTTTATTTGGAAGAAATCATATTTTTAATTTTAAAAATAATAAAAATGAAATTAATTTCTTACAATACCAATTTAATACAAAAAAAAATATAGAAGTTGATTATTATATCAGAAATAAAAAAGAAACAAATAAAATTATAGAAGAAAAGAAAAAATTTATTAATAATTATATTAAAATAGATAATAATAATAATTATGAATTTTACTTTAATTTACTTTCTGAAAATGAAGAAATTAATTTTGAAATTTGTTTTGAATTTTTAAAAAGTAAATTTGAAGAAATTTCAAATGAAAAAATTGAATATACTAAATTAATAATTTCTCCAGGAGATTTTTATTTTTATTCAAATGTTGCTAATAATCAATTTGGAAACTTTCTTTTAACTTTTAACTATAATTATATTAAAATGTTTGATAATGTTTTTTGCGAATTTTCAAATATAGAAAAAGAAATTGATTTTAAATTTATTAATAATGAGAAAAGTGATTGTGAATTCATTAAAGATAAATTTAATTATGAAAATTATTATGTTTATTTTAAAAACAATAAGAAAAATAAAAATATATTATTTAAAGTTACTATTAATAATAATTATTATAATATTTCAAAACAAATTTTTTCTCTTTATAAAAGTTATGTTGATGAAATAAATAATAAATTTTTAGAAAAAAATATTTCTTTATTTAGAAATCCTTATTTTTTAAAAATGAATATTTCAAATTTTGAAGACGATAATAAAATAATATTTATGTTAAATGATGATATAACAATGAATATTGTAGAAGGAGAATTTAATAAAGAAAATTACATGAATCAAATATCAAATAAAATAAAAAAATTTTCCTTTTTTGAAATAAAAGCTTTAAAAGAAAAAAAAATAGATGAAATAAATATAATTTTACATAATTCAATTCCTCATCAACAATTATATTTTTTATTGGAAACATATAATAAACATACTAAAGTAATAATGAATAATGAAAAAATAAATTCAGAAAAAAATTTCAAAATAGAAATTAATGATTGTATAAATGATAAATATTATTATATTGGAAAATATAGTGAATCAGAAGAAAAAATATCTTTTGTTGATTATATTTATGGAATTGGAGAAGCTTATCATTCAAATAATTTTAATACAAGTTTAGATTTAAAATATAAAGAAAAAAAATTAAATAGTAGTTTCCCTTTAAAAAAATTCAATATTTTTAAAAATCAAATTGAAGCTTTTTTTATTGATTGTAATTCTCCTATTTTAGCTTATTTAAATTTATATCCTTCTACTATTCAAAATATTAATGAGATTAAAGAAGGAGAAAAACTTTCTATTTTTTTAACAAAGGGAAAAAGGTATTCTTTTAAATTAAGTAGTAGTTTAAAAGAAAAGAATGAAATTTTTTATGAAATTATTTTATTAAGTGAAAGAAAACAAAAAATTGAAGTTAATATTCAAAATGATAAATTTACTTTAAATGAAAATACATTAATGAGAAAAAGCTTTAAACCCGTGAAAAATTATAATGGAAATGATATTATTTTTGAGAATAATGATTTAAAATTAAATAATACTTTAATTCAATTTAAAATAGGAATTTCAGATAAAAATTTATTTTGTAATTATTATTTAAACAATACTTTTGATGAAATAGAAAATAAAAAAAATTTAATAATAAATATATTAAAAGGAGATTCTAAATTTAAAGAATTAAAAATAATTTTTGAAAATAATGAAAATAAAGATATTAAAGTTTGTTCTTTTTTTAGTTTTGGAAAATTTCCTTATGTAATAATTCCAAAAGATAATTGTATTATATTTGAAAAAAAAAAGATTAAAGAATATTATATTTCTTATCCTTTTAATAAAATAATTGATAATAATAACCAAAAAACATTTTTTAATGAAGATGATTATTTATTAATTTTTTCTTTTCCAGAAAAAATAATTAAGCCTAAAATTATTATTACAAAAGAAGATGAAAAAATAATTAAAATAAATCACATTAATCCTTATAATAAAATTAATTATGATAATAAACTTACAAGTGATAATTATATTTTAATTTCTGAAGAAGATTATAATAAAAAGAATTCTGGAATATTTCTTTATATTTCTTATTTTGTTAAAAAGGAATCACAAAACAATTTTTTTTCATATAAATTAAATTACTCAAATTCAATTATTAAAAATGAAATTATTAATACTTCAAAAAGTGGAAATTTCATTTATTCTTTTAAAGATAATTATATCAATTTTTCTTTAGAAATTACTTCTGATATTTCTTATAATATTTTAATGAAAAAAATTAATTTAAGTGATAATTATAATTTAAGTTTAAATCCTGATTTATCAATTAAAAAAGAAGAAAAAAACTTTATAGCGAAGAAAATATTAAATGAAGAAAATGTTGATTATTATTATAAAATAGGAAATAAATTTGAAGAAGTTATTGATATATCTAATTTAACAAATAATATTTCAATAGAAAATAATGATAAAGAAAAATTAATATTTAAAATAGATGATAAATTTTATAAAGAAGATTTTTATATTAATATTTTTGCAATTCAAAAAAAAAATTATCAAGCAACTTTTATTTATAATTCATTGTTTGTTCAAAATAATTTAAATAATAAAAAATTATCTCGTTTTTGGATTTATACTATTTTAATTATTGTTGCAGTTATTCTTTTTGTTTTTATTATTATTATTGCAAAAATGTCAAAAAAGAAAGATGCAGAAGATTTAATTGATGAACAATTCGAATCGAAATTTTCTTTGGTTGAAAGTTAAATCATTTTTAAATTTTTATTATAAAAATAAAAAATATTTAAATATTTTTTTAATTTTTTTCAAATAATTTTATTTTCTTAGCTTGAATTTTCATTTTGAAATATAAAAAAATATAAAAAAAATCTCAACAATTAAATATTATATAAATTATAACAAAAAAATGGGAACTAAAAATTATATATGTTCTTGTATAGAAAAAGGAGGACAAGGAAGTATGATAGTAGATAATAATGATGATAATAAAGAAAATATGATAGATAAATTAAATGAAAAGAAAGAATATGATTCAAATAAAACCAATTTACCTTTAATAAAAAATAATATGATAAATCAATTAATGAAAATAGAATCAGAAAGAAATAAAAAAGAAAAAAAGAAAATAAGTGAAGCAAGCACTGAAGGAATTAAAAATAAAGTAAATAATATAGATAATAATAATAACTTAAATAAAATAAATAATAATATAGATAATAATAATGAAAATAAAATTGAAGAAAAAGATTTAATTAAGAATAAAATAGTAAATACTAAAAATAAAACAAACAATGAAAATAATTCAAAAAATTCATTAGAAAAAAAATATACAGATATAAGTAATAATTCATTAAAAAAAACAATTAAACCTAAAAATTATAAAAAAATATTAATTTATGGTGATAAAGAAACAGGAAAAACAAGTTTTGTTTTAAAAATATGTAATAATAAATTTGATATCTTTTATATTCCAAGTTTATCAGAAGAAAAAACAATTAAAACTTTAATTTTAAATTCAAAAAAATTTGAAATTGAATTTATTGTTTCTAATGAAATTTCTTGTATTAAAGAAGCAGATTTATATTTAGTTTTCTTTGATTTAACTTCATATACTAGTTATTTAAATGCTAAAAATTTAATTGTTGAAAAAATATATAAATTAAATAAATATATTTTTATTATTGGGAATAAAAATGATTTAAGAAATAAAATTAATATTTCAGATTTAAATGATTTTTGCAAAAAATATAATTGTCAAAATTTATTAGTTTCTATTAAAGATAGTATTGGAATTTCTTTACTTTTAAAAAAATTTGGAGAAATGTTTGACTATGAATTATAATTAATTATTATTTTATTGTAAATATTTTTATTTTTTGAGGGTTTAAATTGTTTTCTATTTTATAATATTAAATTAACTTAATCTTTATATTATTATTTATTCATTTTTTTTATTATTTTAATAATATATTAATGAAATTTATTAATATTAAATATGAGAAAAACAATAAAAAATTATTGGGATAAAACTTCTGATTTAAGAAATTCAATTCCTAATTTTTATAAAGAATTAAAAAAAGAAGATCCAGAACATCCAAATGATAATATTCAAATGAAAATAAATAGAAAATTATTAAAATATAAAGAAATAAAAATATTATATGAAAAAACAGGAATTCATCCAATATATTTTTTATATATATTACTAATATGTCTTTTATTTATATTTATCGGTTTCTTTGATCATTTTTTAACAATTTTAATAGCAACAGTATATCCATTATATATATCATATAAAACTTTACAAAATCATATCAATGATTATGATGAAGATGAAAATGAAGAAGAAAATAATGATAATATTAATGATATTATCCAATGGTTAAGTTATTGGGTTGTTTATAGTATTTTCATTAATTTTGAAACCATTTTTAAAAAAATTTTAATTTATATTCCTTTTTATTTCTTTATTAAAGTTGTCTTTTTATTATTTTGCTTTTTACCTCAATATCAATTATCTGGATGGATTTATAATAAATTTATCAGAGATTTGTTTATCAAATATGAAAAAGATATTTTGGATGTTTCAAATCAATTTATTTATAATTTTACTAAAAATGATAAGAATCAAAATTTGAAAAAAAATCTAAAAAAAAACTTTACTATGAATCCTAAAATTATTGAAAATATTGATGAAAATAGAGAAAAAAAAGTATATGATGATAATCAGAATAAAAGTTTGAAAAAAAAAGTGAATTAAATTTTATATTTTATTTTATGAAAAATTAAATAAACTTTTTATTTATAAAATTTATTAAAGTATTTTGGATTGAAATAATATTCTTTACTCTTTTTGTGGTGAAAAGATATAATTATTTAAGTCGATTTGTCTGAGAGAATTTTTTTTTTTGACATCCACTCTTAAACTTTCACTGATACTTTTTTTATTTTTCATTGTTTTTAAAGATTTTAATTGGCTTTTTCTTCTAATTTGATTTTCATGTATTTCAATTAAAATATTATTAATTTCACTGGAAAAAATAAAAGGGTAATTTTTTAAAGGATTGTGACATATTTTTTCTAATAAATTATCGTTTAATTCATAATATTCAATAATAATTTTATTATCTGAATTTATTTCATTCCAAATTAATCTTGGGTTTTTTATATATAAAATAATATGATTACTTGTATGAGGATAAAAAAAATTTTTTAACTCTTTAATATTATAATTTTTGATTAAATCAAGTGAAAAAAAAAGTTTTTGATTCTTAATAATTATACATTTATTTATAATATAATTAATATTATATTTTTTTTGAAGTTTATATAATTTTTTCATTTCTGAAAAGGATAATTGAAATTTATATTCTTCATTATTATAATTTATACTAATTTTATATGGTAAGAAAGTATAAAAATTAAATACATTTTTTTCTGGAATGAAACACATAAAAGAAAAACTTTTTTCAAAATTTTCTGAATTTTTTAAAAATTGATTATAAAGAATATTTTGTTGAATTATATTATCTAAATTAATAAATGCATTTTCTTCATTTTCATTTTTATATATTTTTTTTGCTATATTTCTAAAATATTTAAAAGAACTTAAATAACATAAAATTATATTTCCCCAATTTGAAAAATTATTTTTTGATAAATTTAATAATAAACCTTTACCAGCTAATTTAATTATTTCTATTGTTTTTTCTTTTTTTATTTTTATCATTGGAGTTAAAATTTCTAATTGAAATTCTTCTTTATTTATAATTAACTTAAACTTTTTATTCTCATAATTTTTATTATCAAATAATAAACAATCTTTATTAAAAAAATCAATTGTTTTAAATAATTCATTTATTGTTTTTTCTATTAAGTTTTTTTCTAAATAGATTTCATTATTTTCAAAAATTAAAATTCGAGAAATGAAAAAAATAAAATTTCTATAATTAATACAAAAATAAAAAGGAATAATATTAATAGGAAGATTTATCTCTTTTATTATTTCTAAATTTTTATATATTCTAATACAAAAAGAATAAAAATTTAAATTAATTTTTTCATGTCTTAATTTTTTTAATGAATAAAAAGTTTTTAATTGATTTTGATTATTAAATTTATAATTTTGAATTTGTTGAATAAATTGATTAAAAAAAAGGGAAAAATTATCTTTTTCATTATAATAAAATTTTTCTTTAAAAATAAAACAATAATTATCAGGTAAAAATTTCATCATAATATCTTCATTATCTAATTGTTCAATAATATTTAAAGGTTGATTTATTCGCTTAAAATAAATTTGATTTTCTAAACTAAAACCTAAATCAAATTCTTTTAAAGAAGAAGGATAATCTGAATTAGTAAAAGTTATTCTTCTTGCAATTTCAGAATTCATTTTTTTTGTGAAACTTCCTATTGTTTTTAATTTTAAATTAATTTTTTTTTTCTTTAAGGACTTTTTGTATAAAAATGAAAATTTTAATGTTTCATTTTGCTCATCTTTTGAATTATTATTATTTATTCTTGTTGATATTGTTAATATATTATTTTTTTTTTTGTTTTTTATATCAAATGAAATTAAAGTTTTATTGTTTTTTATTCGAAGATCTTCTAATATTTTTTTTATCATTTTTTATTGTTTTATTTATAATATTTTTTTTATATTCATAAATTTAAGTTTATATTTTAATTATTTAATATTTTATGGGAATAAATATTTTATTACTTCATCTAAATTACCATTTGCTTTTTTAATTGCTTCTTCTATTTTGATGTCTGGTATTTGGTTTAAGTCGTATAAAGATTTTAAATATTGAATTTGTTGAGATATATTAGAATTGTTTCTTTCATTTATTTTTTCATTCATAATATTATTTATATTTTCAGGATTTTCATTTATGTTTTGATTAAAATTATTATTATTAAGGTTATTAAAATTATTATTAAAGTTATTACAATTGTTATTGAAGTTATTATGATTAAAATTGTTATTATTTAAATTATTATTATTATTATAATTATTAATAAAATTATTATTAAAATTGTTATTTAAATCATTATTATTAATGACATTCTTTTCTCCTGTGAAAAAATCAGATATACTTTTTATTCCTCCTAAAACAGAGTCTTTCATATTTCCAATTACTTCAATAATTGAAGAAGAAGTATTATTTTCAACTGAATTCCATTTTTGAAATTGTTCATTTGTCCTTATTTTAAGTAAAGGATGAAGATGAATAGGTCCTTCTATTGATTCACAATTTTCACAAAAAAATAAAGAACATTCATTACATTTATATAATATATTTTGAATCGGATATTTAGTACATTTACTACAATTAACTGGAAAATTTATTATATTTTTCATATTATTATTCATATTTAGCTTATTTGTTCCAATATTATTATTTATTATATTTTGATTGTTATTATTATTATTATTGATTAAGTTATTAAAGTTATTATTGTTGTTATTGTTATTATTGTTTAAATTATTATTATTATTAAAGTTATTAAAGTTATTGTTATTAATATTGTTTAAATTATTATTATTATTATTGTTTACGTTATTAAAGTTATTAATATTATTATTCTTTAAATTATTAAAGTTATTAAAGTTATTATTATTATTATTGTTTAAATTATTATTATTATTATTGTTTAAGTTATTAAAGTGATTAAAGTTATTATTATTATTATTGTTTAAATTATTAAAGTGATTAAAGTTATTATTATTATTATTTAAGTTATTAAAGTTATTAATATTATTATTGTTTAAGTTATTTAAATTATTATTGTTTTGTATTTTATTCATGTTATTATATTGGATATTATTGTTGTTAAAATTATTATTATTATTATTTATTTTTTTTGGTTGATATATCAAATTTTCAGGAATTTCTTTTTTTGATTGATTGTTTTGTTGTTGTTCAAATTTAAAATTATTATTAAAGTCATTATCATACTCATCATTTTTATTGTTATTAATATCATTATTATTATTATCTTTTAACAACTTATCAATATTATTATTAATTATTTCATCCATTACATTATTTCCTATATCCTGATTTTTTGTTTTTTCTTCATTTTTCGAAATATCTTCATTTTCTTTATAATCTACAAAATTTTTATTGGCTTCTTCTGTAATATTATTATTTTCATCTCTTAATTCAATTTCAATGGTGTTTACTTCTTTGTTTTTTAATTGTTGTAAAAATTGAGTATAATCGGAAGCATTTTCAATTATAATTTTATCACCTTCTTTATCTAAATAAAAAATTTGAAGAGAATTTAACATATCATTTGAAATACCTAACATTTCACATAAACTATTTGCAAAATGTACATATGATACTGGAATTATTAGATTTTTAATATCATCATAAAATTTTAAATTTGCATTCATTTTTTTTTGACTTTTTTTAAGATTATATTTTTTTATCTTAGATTTTATTATTTTTTTAGAAAAATTACTTCTTTTTAATTAAAAATGTTAATTGAATATGATTATTCATTTTTTCATTGGAAAATTTTTCTTAAAATTATTTATAGGGATTATTTTATTAGAAATATTTTCATTTCAAAGTTTTTTTTAAAAAATAATTTTATGATTATAAATTATCGACAATTTTGCAATAAATTATATTATATTTATATTTTTTTTTTCATTGTCTATTTTAAATTTATTTTATATCTTTAAATCCAATATCTTTATCCTTAAAAAAATGTCTTTTTTTCTTCACACAATGAAAAAAAAAAATACTATTTTGTTTAAATGTTCTTTGTTGAAAACAAATGCATTAAAATATTTAATTTTTTAAGAAAAAATCAAAAATACATATTATTTAATATTTTTCACTTCTTTAAATCAATACAAAAATTAAATATTTTTTTTATTAAGGTTAAATCCTTTTTTTCCCATTAATAAAAGGAAAAAAGAAAAAAAATATTGATAAGTGGTTTATTTTAGTCCAAAAAAATTATATCTAAAATAATATATGTATAGGAAGTTAAAAAAATAGAATAAAAAATGATAATTATAATTTTGAAGAAAAAGTATCTTTGAAAAGTAATCATATATAAATAATAAGAAAAATTTATATTCAAAGGAAAGAAATGAAAAATAAAAAATCATGTTTTTATGATATTTTAGATGAAAATGAAGAAAGAAAAGGAAGAAGGAGAAAAAATATAAATGAAGAAAACAATGTATTAGAAAAAAAAAGAAAAAGATATCACACAAAATATAAAAAGGACAACATCAGAAGTGTAATCTTAACTAGTTTTATTTCATATATAGTTTCATTTTTAAATGATTATGGTAAAAAATTTATTCATCAAAAACAAGATTTGTTTAAAAAATTTGCTTATAAATTAAGAGCAAAAAGTAATTCATCAACATTAAAAGAAATTATGATGCTTACTTTAAAAGAATATTGTGAATTAAAAATTTCTTCAAAACACAAAAAAAATGATAATTTAAATTCTAATTCAATTTCTTTATTATCTAATTATTTTGGAAAAGATTTTTTAAATTTAAAACTTTATCAGTTTTATGAAAATTTCTATCTTGTGGAAAATAGTGACAAATTTAATATTATTTATAATATTTCTGAAAAAACAGAAAATTTTCAAAAATTATTAGAAAAATTTAATGATGATGTTCATTATCAAGATTTATTAAAAATAACAGGAAAAGAATTAATTAGATTTTGTTTCAGAAAAAAGAAAGATGAAAAAAATAAAAATAAAAATAATAATATTAATTTTAATCATCATAATTATGATAATGATAGTATTTTCTCTTTAAATTCTACTAATTTTAATACTCGAAATATAAGTTTGGATTTTACTGAAAAAGAATTTAATAAAAATGTTTTGTGTGATATTTCAATGGATGGTAGTATAAATAGTGAAGATTTTTAATAAAATATATTTTTTTTTGTGTAACATTAATTAATATGAAAAAAATTAAAAAAAAATTTTTTTTTTTATAAAATAAATAAATAAGAAATAGAATATATAAAATTAAATGGGTTGTATTGATGCAAGGGAAAGAATACAAAATAAAATATCTTTATTGAAATTAGCTAGATTTCAAATTGAAAAAGAAAGAAAAGAAAAATTAAAACTTTTAGAAAAACTAGAAGGACATCCAATTACAAGAACCCCAATTCCTGATTATATTATTGATGAAAATAAAAATGCTAATTTATATAATAAAGATGAAGAAGATGAAGAAGAAGAAGAAGAAGAAGAAGAAGAAAAAGAAGAAAAAAAGGAAGAAAAAGAAGAAGAAAAACAAAATAATGATAATAAAAATAGTAATAATGATATTAAAAATAGTAATAACGAAATTAAAAATAGTAAGAATAGTATTAAAAATAGTAAGAATACTATTAAAAATAGTAAGAATAATATCGAAAATAAGAAAAATGAGAATAATAATAATGAGAATAATAATAATGAGAATAATAATTTAGAAAATATAAATAATAATGATAATGATATTAATAAAGTTATTTTAAAAAAACATCATCATCATCATCATCATCACAAAAGAAAAGATTAAATGTGTTTAAAATAGTATTTAAATATGAAATTATTTTTTATTCGTAATGATATATAAATAATTAATTATAAAATTTTAAACAATATAATTTAAAATAAAATAAAAAAATAAATGAACTTTTTAAATGAATATAAAGGAATTTTTTATAAAGATAATAAAGAACATAAATTTTATGAAGGAGGAGCTCATTTTAAATATAAAGAATTATATAAAAAATTACTAATTTTAAAGAAAGAAAATGAAAAAGAAAAAGAAATTTATCCTTTAATTTCTGATAATCATATCATAAAAAATATAAAAAATCGTTCTGATGAAAATTCTCAATCAATAAAAAATAATGTTAGAATAAAAAAAGTTTTTTCTTCTATTAAAAATGAAAATTTATATTTAGAAAAAAAAAATATTGAAAAAAAAAAAAATATGTCTCAAATTGATATTAATCCAAATATTTATTTGAATAATAGTAATTTCAATTATTATAAATTAGGAAGTTTAAAATTAAGAAATAATTCAAATTTATTCTTAAAAGAAAGAAATTCAAGTGTTGGAAATAAAAAACAATATAATTTAATTACTAATAAACATTTACTTTATAATAGTTTAAATAATGATATAAAGAACTTTCCAAAAAAAATGAATTTAAAATTTAAAAAATCAAAATTTAATTTATATGATTATTCTTTATTTTTAAATGATTTTGGAAATAAAAGTAATAGTATAATTAAAAATGAAATGTTATATTTAAAAAAAAATTCTTCTTTAAAAGATTTAAAAAGTAGAAATCAAATTTATAAAGGAAATATTATCAATGATTTGCCAAAATATATTTTAAAAAAAACTTATATTGATGAAGATAAAAAGAGTAGAAATATTAAATTTAATGGCTTAAAAAAATCAAATTCTGTTTTTTTTGTTAAGAATAATATTTTAAATGAAAAAATTCCAAAATTAATTTCAAATCAAAATTTATTTATAAATAATTAAATGAAAAATATTAAAATATATTATATAATAATTATAAAAAAATAAAAAGAGTCTTTGTTTAAATTTTTAAAAAAAAATATTTTTAATTTAATTATTATTTTCTAAATTAATTCCTTCAAATTTTCCAAATTGGGGATTGGGGATTGGGGATTGGGGATTGGGCCCAATCCCCAATCCCCAAT
>JAEEGK010012398.1_pt1 | contig 19378 bp, 10 predicted proteins | sample 8958771 | NCBI WGS metagenome assembly JAEEGK01 (sample SAMN16246547, study PRJNA631951) | gut metagenome | biome: gut microbiome; feature: rumen; material: SC-attached | host: Bos | place: Iran: Karaj | collected 2018-10
AAACTTATCAGAGAAAAAAAAAAACTCATAATTCCTAATGTATATATGTATTCATATTTATTTCTTTTAAAAAGAAAATAAAATTCTTAATAATAAAACTAAAACTAATATTTTTACTTACATATAACATTTAAATATTTATTTTTAATTTTCATCAACTCTTTTTTACCATTATACCAAAGAGTTTCAATCAAAAATTATTTTTAAAAAAATAATTTTAATGCTGGTGCTTAAGATGATAATTTAAAGCACTTTTACTCGCAAATTTCATATCACAATTAAGAAAAGAACATTTATGAGGAAATATTAAAGTATGTACTTTTCTCTCGTGATAAGTTTTTCCATTTCGATGAGAAAAAGTAGCTTTGCAAAAAGAACATCGATAAGGTTTTTCTTTTAAATGTTTATTTTTATAATGCAAAACTAAATTTTCTTTCGATCTATATAAATTTGAACATCCTTTATAATTGCACATATAAAATTTTTCCATATTCTTTATTAATGTTTTAAATTCTATTCCTTCATTTATTGAATTTTGATTTTTATTTTTTGTATTTTCTGTTTTTTCATTTGTTTTTTCATTTATAATTTTATCATTTAATATATTTTTACTTTTTTGCTGATTTTTATTATTGTTATAGTTATTCAAATTGAAAAAATTTAAATTTTTATCATCTATTTGATTTGATGTTAAATATGAATTATACAAAGGAAGAATTGGATATAAATTTTGAAAATTGTCTAATAATATATTATTTTCGTATATTTTATTCATTTCTATCATCTCATTTAAAAGAAGGTTTATTTTATTAATTGGAGAAAATTGATTTTGATTTATTGTTTGTGCAATTATATAATTGTTTACGTTTATTATTTGGTTCAAAGTGATTGACATCAAATTAATCTGAAATTTTTAATTATTTATTATTATTATTTTATTAGTAAGATATTTTAACATTATTATTCACACTAATCATAAAAGTATTTAGTTTTAGTAAACAAACAATTTTTTTTATACAAGAAAAATAAAAAAATAATTTTAAAAATTATATATTTTTATTTAATTTTTTTATTATATTAAATCAAAAACAACACTTGAAAAGATTTTCTTTTATATATAAAAAAAAAAATATTAAAAACAATTTTTTACACTTATATATAAATAAAAAACATTTATAATTTTTTATTAAATATTATTTATTAATAATGATATTAATTTTATAAAAAATCTATATAATTTTTTTTAAAACATGAACAGCAGAACTAAAATTTTCTTGATAATTTTGACTTTTAGAATTAACATCAATTTCTTTAGAAAATTCTTGAATAAAAAAATGAAATAATCTTTGTGCCCATTCAACATGATCATCATTTTTTACTAATTTAGCAAATAAAATTTTAGTTTTAGTTTCAGTTGATTTTTCAAAATAAAAATCAAAAACAAATAAAACAAACATTTTAATTTTATTATTACTTTGTTCAAATTTAAAATGTAAAAGAACTGGCAAACTTATTTTTTCTCTTAATAATAAATTAGAAGTTAGTTTACTTAAATTATGAATTTTTTTTAATTCACTTTGATTATAATTTTCAAATATTTTCATATAATCCCAAATACAATAATGAAAAGTATATTTATGATCTTTATCAACAGAAATTAATTTATCTAATAATATTTCATAAAATGGATTATAACATTTTTCTTCTGTACAAAGTTGTAAAATCATTTTTATAATTTCTCTCTTTTGTTCTTTTTTTAAATTTAATCTTATTAATCTTTCAAATGCATCATTTATATCTGAAGCAGTTACAATTGAAGTAAATATCATTTTTTTTAAATTTGTTGAAATATTCATTTTTTTCATTTTATTCTCTAAAATTTTATTTGTTTTATCATCTAATAAATCATCATTTGGAATTATATTATTTAAATCTATATCATTTACATTTGTATTTTCTGCTATTTCTATATTATTTGAATTACAAATTAATTTTAAATCTATTTTTGATATTGTTTCTATATCACATTCTATTTTTTCTCCTTTTTTAAGTGATGTATTACTATTATTATTAACTAAGTTTTTAAAAAAGGCAAATCTTTCACTTAAATTAAATTTTAAATATTTATTTTGTTTAATTTCTTCAATCATTTCAACTGCAAATTTTAATTTTGATAAATCTGATGAATTAGTTAATTTCATATTATTATATATTTTATTTACTTCTGTTATTATATCTTTTAAATTTTCTGGATCTTCTTTTCTAATATTTATTCCAGTATAACTTAATAATAAAAGAAGAAATTCTGAATTATTTTCATTAAAATTGTCTATGAAAAATTTAATTAATGAATATATTAATTTTGAAGTAATATTTTGAAAAATATAAAAATGAATAATTTCAAAAATACAATTTTTAATTTTATATTTAGGAATTTCTTCATTTTTTAAATACTCAACTTCTTCAAATAGACTTTTTAAATAAAAATAAATAAAATTATTCCCAAATTTAAAATGAGATAAGGAAATAAAAGTACAAACACAACTTGTAATAGGTAAATTTGTTATTTCTTGATTTAAAAGTAATTTCAAAGAAATTTTTGTAATAATATCAAATAATATAAAATTATCTTTTATTTTTTTATTAAATTCATCAATTTTATTAAACATATCTGGAATTAAAAATGAAATATTTGATTCTGCTATTTTATTTATTAAAGAATTTAATTCTCTTTGAAATTTATTTATTATTTCTGTTCTTGTTATTTCTTGATTATTATCTTTTTTAAACATACTTTTTGGTTCTTCTTCTTTTATGTTATCTTTATTAATTTCTTTTATTTTTTTATTACTTATTTTATTTTTGATTTCTTTTTTTTTACTTTTTATATTATCTTTTTTTTCTAGTTCAAGTTCTTTATTGGTTAAACCTTTTTTTTTTAAATATTCTTCTTTATCTATATTCATTACTGAATCAATATTACCTAAAAAATCCATTAAATCAGGATCATAATTTTCCATTGTAATTATTTTATTAAACTTTTCAAATTTTTTTTTATCTTTTAATTTTAATTTCCCTTCTAAGTAATTTATTTCTTTTTCTAAATCATCATCTGTAAATTCCTTTTTTGTATCTGTATTTATTTCTTCTAAATCATCTTCACTTATTATATTATTTTCATTATCTTTTTTTATATTTTTACCTTTTTTAAATTTCTTTTTTTGTAATTCATTTTTATTATTAATAGAATTATTACTTTTATTACTAAAATTACTTCTATTACTTTTATTACTATTAATTGAATCTCTTCTTTTTTTCATTGCTCTATTTCTAAAATATAAATCTCTTTTTTCTTTTTTTTCTAATCTTTTTTGTTTTCTTAATTGTTTTCTACTTAAAAAATTATTATCCATTTAAGTGGATAAATATTAATTTAATAAAAATAAAAAAATTAAAAAAATAAAGAAATAAATAAAACAATTCTAAAAATAAATTATAATTAAAAGGACAAAAGAACTTTTTTTAAAGTTGATTAGTGAAATTAAATAAAGCTCTTCTTTCATTAAAATAAAGATTATCAAATAAATTTCTACCTAAATTAACAAATTCATTTTCTTTCATACCATCATTTTTATTTTTAATATTTTGAACAATAGGAGAAAGTATATTAAAAATAGTAATAGGAATTCCTTTTGTTTCCATTGTTAAAATATTAATTGAACCATCATTATCAGAATCAAGTATTCTAAATAATTTTCTAAAAGCTTCATCTTTATTTTGATTAAATAATATTTCTCTATTTGATAATTTTTCAGAATTATTTGTATTATTATTTATAAATGATGACATAGAATTTTTATTATTATCTTTATTTGTACTTGTAAAATAATATTTATATGATTTTTTAGAAGGATTTTTCAATTTTTCTAAAGAGCTTTTATTTCTACTTGAATTTTTTATTTTTGATTTATTTTTTCTTTTATTAAAAATGATATTATTTTTCATTTGTTGATTTGGTGAATTTGTTAATGAATTTGATAAAATATTTTTATAATTTATATTTGATTTAAATGATTCTTCATTTATTTTATTTAGTTTTGGTTTTTTAAATGATTTACTTCCTTTTAATTGTACTACATCTTGATCTATATATTTTTTATTATCTAATGATATTTTGTAATTATTATTTTCATTTAAATTTAATGTATTTTTAGTTTGTTCACTATTTGATACTTGTAAATTTTTATTTAAAAAAACTCCAGAATCATCTATTTTATTTTGATAAATTTCATCAAGTAAATTACAATTATTTAAAAACATATCAAAATTTTTTTGATTTTTTGATAAAGTTAAATCATTATCAAAATAAAAGAAACTTTTATTTTTTTTTTTAATTTTAGGTATAGAATAATCTTTTTTTTTAACTGGATTTGAATTTCTAATACTATAATCAATATCAATTTTTTTATTTATGCTTTCTTGTTTTATATAATTTGAAGATTGATTTTCTAATAATGTTGAATTATCTTTTTCTTTATTTTTATTTATTAAATTTTGTTTAAATTCATCAAAAAATTTTTCATATGAAAAAATTTTATTTCTTTTTTTATAAAAATCAATATTTCCACTTAAATTATTTTTAGAATCAACATTAATATTAACATCTCCAGAAGATTCACTTAAATCATTTAAATTCATAATTTTATTATTATTATTATATTTCTTTCCATTATTATCATTTTTATTTTTATAAGTAAAAATATTTTGTTTATTATTCTTTTTATTATCATTTTTATTATTAAATCTTTCAACTAAATAATTTTTATATTCAAAACCATTAATTAAATTACTTAAAGGTTTATTACTATAATTATTAACTTTATTAGGATTTAAATCTTTTAATTTCTGAAATTCCATTTCATAATTTTTATTATTAACATTATTATTAAAATTATTATTATCAAAATTATCAAAATTATTAATATTATTAACATTATCATTAATACGATTTTTAAAAGAATTAAAATTACCAAAATTTTCATTTTCAATCATTTTTTTTTTATTATTTAATGCACCAGGACTTAAATTTGTACTATTACTTTGACTTCCAAATTTTTTACTAGGAGCTTCACTTGAAGGAGGATTATTTTCTTCATCAACTTCTTCAATTGGTTCATTATTTTTATCATCAGTTCCATTTGGTAAATTTTCAATTAAACTTTTTATTTGAGTTGATAAATATGATAATGAAGAAAAATCTAAATTGTATTTTTTACAAAAACTAAATGCTAATTCTTCTGGTTTTGAATTTGAATATATTTTTATACTCTCACTTTTTCCTTTTTCTAATTCTACTGTCATTACATAAATTGGTTCTTCTTCTATTTCATTTTCTTCGTTTTTTTCTTCTTCGTTTGTTATTAAATCATTTTCGTTTATTTCATTTGAATTTTGTATTTTTTCATTTTCTAATTCATTCATTTTTATATTTTTAAATTATGAAATTTTTTTTATTTTATTATATTTATTTGTTTTTTTTTTGTTTTAATTTTTTTTGTTTGTTTGTTATAAATGGAAAAACAAAATAATATTTATGTTACTTCTATAGTGAATAAAACTAATAATAAACATATATATAAGTTAAACAAAATTAATCATCAACAAAAAAATGGTCAATTAATTAAAAAAAGAAATGAGTCTTTAGAAAGAGAAAATAATAGAAATAATTTTCCAACATCACTTACTTATAATTTGAGTTCAAATGTAGTAAATCAAATTAAAAATAGAAATAACAGTAATTATAATATTAAAATGTCAAAATTAAAAGTTATTAAAAAATCTTTAGAATTTAATTCAAGTAATGAGAAAAATAAAAAATATAAAAAAATTGGTTTAAAAATAAAAGAATTACCTCCTTTAACAACAAAATTAGATTATGCAAATTTAGGAATAAGAGATAATAATAAAAATGAAAAATTAAAATTATTCAAATCACCAAAATTAAAAAATAAACCTATTCTAATAAATAATAAAAAAGAGTTTTCTGAATTAATTCCTGATAATTCAATAAATGATGTTTATAATAAATTATTAAAATATGAAATGAATGATTTTTGTAAAAAAAAAAAATCAAAACCTTTTAAAATGCATTAATTATAATTAATTTAATTTTTTGTTTTAGTGTAATTTAAATTATTTTATATATAAAATAGATAAATTTAAAAATCACTTATAATATTATTTTATTATTCTTTTTTTTATTCGTTTTTTTTATTTTTTATTTTTTTTTTTGATTTTGTTCAAATTTCTTCTATTTAGATTTAATATTTTATGTTTATTATTTTTATTATTATTATTATTATTATTGTTATTATTAATATTATTATTATTATTAATATTAATATTATTGAAAAAAATTTCATTTGGATCTCTTTTTTTTATAATAATTGGACGTCTTGAATTAATATCAAAATCATTTTCAGATTGATTTATTAATTTCCTTTCAGTTTCATTTCTATCATTTTCTTTATAAATCATCATTTTTAAATCATTATTAATTTCATTTATATTATTTTTATCTTTAATATACTTAATTTGATTTCTAATATTTTTGATGAATAAATTTTTATATACTAAAATAGTAAATTCAGAAATAAAACAAATTCCACCAATTAAAAGAAAACTTAACCATAATTTAAAAGAACCAAAAGCAACAATCATAGTACCAGCAGAATTAAACAAAGTAATATTATGAATACCGATTAAAAAAACTAAATAAAAAACAAAAGAAGTTAAAAAAATCAAACTAAAATTAATAAATGTATGATATAAAGTAAAAACAATTAAATCAATAGTAACAATAATAATAATATTACTAAATAAATTAACAGAAGTAAACCATAAATCACCAAAAAATCCTTTCTTATTAATAGAACTATAAACAATATTAATACAAATATAAAAATTAACAAAAGAATGTAAAATTCCTTTAAATAACCAAAGAGAAAAATTAACTAAATTAAAAATTGGTTTATCTCTATTTTCCAAATATAAAAAAGGTAAAAATAAATTAATAACAAAACCATCATTTTCTTGTAAATCAATATCAACAATTCCTCTTACAGCAAGTGGAATAGAAGTAAAAACTAAATTAAAACAAGAAATAAACCAATCATCAATAATAGTTTGTCCAGAAAAATCATTATAAAATCCATAAAAAAAATGAATAATAGTAAAAACAAAATTTTTATAAAAAAAATAAATAATCATATTACTATTTCTCATTAAATTAATAAATCCATGAAATAATATTAATCTTCTTAATATTTTAAATTCTCCAATTGCATAATTTGAACTTTGAGCTGCCCTTAATCCTTCTTCTCCATAAATTCCAATTCCAATATGACTTTCTAATATCATTGATACATCATTTCCACCATCTCCAATTGATAAAGTTATTTTTTTTTTATTATAATTTTTTACCATTTTTACTACTTGACTTTTCTGTAATGGTGATACACGACAACAAATAACAGAAATTGCATCTTTTGCAACTGATAAAAATATATTTGATATTTCTTTATTTTCTATTATTGTTAATAAGGCTTTTTCGTCTAATAAAATTGAAAAATTTAAATTTTTAATTCTACTATTAAATTCATTTTTGTATTTATTAAAATTTTTATAGAAATTTATTATTATTTCTTCTCTTTCTTTTTTATTTATATCTTCTAAATTTTCATTTTTTTTTATTTCTTTACCTTCAATTATAAATATTTTCATTTGTTTTGATATTAAATTACAACTTAATCCAATATTATATGCTGTATTCATTTTATCTCCTGTTAACATCCATATTTTAATTCCTGATTGACGTAAATCTTTTATTACTTCTGGTACTTTATCTTGTAATTTATCTTCTACAATTGTTGCTCCTATTAAAGTTAAATTATTTTCTAATTCATTGTAACATTTTTCTAATTTTTCTTTTTTCTTTCCTATATCTAATTGTGCTTGTTCAATATTAAATGAAAACTCTTCATATTCATTTTTTGTTAATATTCTCATTGCAATATATAAAGTACGATAACCTTTATCAGAAAATAAATTTACATAATATTTAACCTTTTTTAATATTGAAATTGGTGTACTTTTATTTAATCTTTCTTCAATTATCGAATCAGCACCTTTAATATATAATTTATATAATCCTTCTTCTTTAACAATTATACTTTCTCTCTTTCTTTCACTTGAAAATTCAATTAAATATAATTTATCAAATACTTTTTTAATTTCACCATTTTCACCTAATGATATAATTATTTGTGAATTATTTTCACTTTCATCAAATGAAAAACCTTGTAATTTAGCAGAATTTACTAATTCAATATTATCTGGTGACATTCCAATATATTTTCCATTTTGAATTGAACAATCATGACATAATGATAATGCTTTCCAAAATTCTTCTATTAATTTTTCACTTTTATCTAAATAAATACAAGTATTTTTATTTTCAATTGAACTAACTATGTAATTATCATATTTTGATGGTAAAAAAATGTTTTTATTATTATAATAACTTGTTGCTTTAATCATATCATAATTTGAAAATATTTTTATATCTTCTTTTTCTCTTAATTCTTTATTTTTTTCTAAATCATTTCTAATAAATTCATAACAAACATCTCCAATAACACAAAATTTCATTAACATTTTATTACATGTTAAAGTTCCTGTTTTATCTGTAAAAATATAATCAACTAATCCTAATTCTTCATTTAAAGAAACTGAATTTGGTTTTATAAATTTTTTTCTTTGTTTTGAATATCCTTCAATATCAAATCCAATAAATAAACCTTGTATAATTTTTACTATTTCTAAAGTAATTATTAATGATATTGGAATTAAAGTATTCAAAAGAAGAAAATATGTAAAAAAAGATAAAAGTGAATCTATACTTAATCTAAAATCCATATAATCAATAAATGAATTTCTTTTTTTATCATTTCCATTATTAAAATTATCGCTTTGAAGAATTATATTTTTATTTTTTTTAAAATAATGAAAATGAATAAATGAACTTATTATACTTAAAATTCCTTGTAGAATTAATATAAAAATTAATAATTTATTCATTAATTTTTCAACAGAAGAAAATTTAATAACTTGTTCTTTTGAATTTTTCATTATTTTACAATTATGACCAGTATAAATTACAATTCCAATAATCCAATTTGTATTTCTTAATTTTGCTCCTTTTAATAATAAATTTTTTGAATCTAAAGGAAATTCATTTCCAAAATTATTTAATCTCATATTCATTTTTCCATTTAATTGATATAAAAAAGGATTTGGAAAATCACATTGACAAGTCCCTTCAATGAAAAGTATTTTATTATGAATATTTAGATTATTAGATTTAATATTATGAAATTTTAATCTATCAGTAAAATCAAATCTAATTTGACTATTAATTTCATAAGAATCACTTTTATTAATATTATTTATATTATTATTATTCAAATGAATATAATTAATATTACGATAATTATTATTATTATTATATTCATTATTTTCACTATTTTTATAAATATTGTCTTCATTATAAACAAAAGGACTAAATTTCCCTTTAGTAAAATTTATAGGTAATTTCATTTTTAAACTTTTTTCTCCATCTAAAGTCCCAGTTTCAATATAACAAATACCTTCATTTAAATTACTATCAATAAGTACTAAATCAGCAGGAAAAGAAAAATCTTTATTAACTTTAATAATATCACCAATATTTAATTCACCACTTTTTACTTTTTTCCAAATACCATTTAAATAAATTTCAATAATATCAGAATTTTGTTCTTTATCTAATTTACTTCTTTGAAAATCTTCATATCCTTCTCTAAATAATGAAACAGATAAAACTATAATTAAAGGCAAAACTGCACTCATTGGTCCTAATGGAGAAATTAAAGGAATACATTGTATTATTGCAATAATTAAAAAATATATATTTGCTAAACGCATAAATTGAAATAAAAGTGATTTTGGTAAAAATGTTATTATATTATATTTTGTTGTTGTTATTTTATTATTTTTAAATTTTAATTCTTTTACATTTTTTTCTGAGTTATTTATGTAAAATTGATATTTTGATTTTGATAATTGAATTTTTTCTAATGGTGGTGCTTCGTTTATTGTTTCTAAATCATTTTCTTCTGTTTGAGATTTTTTAACTATGTTTAAATTATTTGTTGTTTGAGAAATTGATATTATTTGACTTGTTGATGGTGAATTTGATGGAGAATTAATTTTTGATATATTTTTATTTTGAGTTATATTCGTTTCTTTGTTTTGGGAATTTCTTTTTTTTGCTTTTTGATTTTTGATTATTTGTGACATTTAAAATTTTTGTATTTACTTTTTTTTTTAAAAGGAATTTTAATTTTGGATTTTTAATAATTATTGTTTTTTTGATATGTTTTATTTTTATATGCGATTATTCTGATTTGTTTGGTTTTAATTGTTTAAATATATCAATGAATTATTATAAATTTTTTCTAAAAGTTTTGAGATTATAATATATATACTTAAATATTTAAATATTAAAATATTAAAAGAAATTATATTTTATTATAATAATTTTTTTTTTAAATTACCATAAACAAACAAGAAAAAAATTATATTTTAATTAAATAAAAATTTGAAAAATAATTTATTTAAATAAAAACAAATGAAAAATAATGAAGAAATAAAAATTGATAGAGAATACTTAAAAAAGCAACTTCATTTAATTTTTAGAGAAGAATTTAATGAAAGTTTTCATGATATTTTAACAATATCTCAAGATGAATTTAAAATAAAATATCTTCATAGAATAAACATAATATTAAAACTATACCATAACAAAATTCTTCCAGAACTTAGAAAAAACAAAGATTTATTTAATAGAACATATAAATTAATATTTGAAGACTATTATTTACCATGTAAATTTTCATGTCAAAATACATTAAAACAAAAGAGAAATGCAGAAATATTAAAAAATTTTCAGCATCATTGTAAAGAAAATACAATAGCATATCACATTTGTAAAGGACAATTTATTTTAGTAAAAGATACATTAACAAAAAATTATACTTATGTAATTTGTTCAAATTGTGATTATGTATATAAAATGAAATGTATATTAATGTATTGTCCAAATGATGATTGTGAATTTTATTCAAGATTTAAAAATGATAATGAATCAAATTACATATATGCAACATGGGATAAATATCATTGTCCAATTATGTTAAATCAACAAATGAATTGTTTAATTTGTAATAATCCATTATATTTAAGAGGAAATAATGTTTATTGTAATAAATGTAAAGTTGAAAAAAATCCTTTTGAAATTGAATGGACTTGTATTTTATGTCATAAAAAATTTACTTCTGGAGCAAAAGAATATAATCCTTTAGAATTTTATGCTACTAAATTAAGTGTTAAAAATTCACTAGTTAATCAATTAATTATTAAACCTTTACAATTACCTTGTGGTTGTGATAATAATCCTTTAAAATTAAATTTTATTCATAATGATCGTTGTAAAGGTGTTTTATATGAAGGAAAAATATATGAAAAAAAAATTATTGTTTGTTCTGTTTGTAAAGTTTTTGCTTCTATTAATAAATTTAATTGGATTTGTCCAATTTGTAAAAGGAATTTTAAATGTAATAATACAAGAACTTTTAATAATCCTTATAATATAATTGAAAATGATGAATTTAAATATGAAGAAATTAAAAATGAGGATAAAAAAAATAATAATAATGAAAATAAACATGAAAGTAAAAAATCAAGACATTATAGTGAAGATATGAAAGAAAAAATAAAAGAAAAATATATTGAAAATAATAAAAGAATTTTAACTGGTGAAGAATATAATAGTGAAAATGTATTACAAAAAATTAAAAAAAAATATCCAGGAAATAATAATAATATTATTAAAAATTTAATGAGTGAATCTGCTGTAATTGATAAAAAAATAAGAAAAGGAACAAGTCAAAATTTTAATGAACATAATCATTATGTTAAATCATTAAAAGAACTTCCAATTGATAAAAAAGTAAATGATGCAAATTATTTAAAATTATGTTCAGATAAAAATGAAAATGGAGAAAAAAATAATACTCCAGTAAAAATTAAAAGAATGGTATCAAATAATAATTCAAAAATAAATAATAGTAATATAGTAAAAAAAACTAGTAATTCATTAATTGAAGATAATAATAAAAAATTAGATTTATCATTTAATGAAGATGATTATACAGTAATAACTCAATTAGGTGAAGGAACTTTTGGTAAAATTTACTTAGTAGAAGATAATGAAAAAAATTTATTTTGTATGAAAAAAATGATAACAAGTAATAAAACAAGTTATGAAGAATTATCAAGAGAATATGATATTTTTATTAAATATAAACATAAATATATTTTATCTATTTTAGGTATATCAAAAAAAATTTTAGACGATACAACATATTGTATGTATATATTAATGGAAGTTGCAAAAACAGATTGGGAAAAAGAAATAAATGAAAGACAAATGAAAAATAATTTTTATACTGAAGATGAATTAATTAATATATTAAAACAATTAACATGTGCATTAGTATATTTACAAAAAAATAATATAAGTCATAGAGACATTAAAGCACAAAATATTTTAGTTTTTGAAAATAATATTTTTAAAATTGCTGATTTTGGAGAAGCAAAACAATTTAAAAAAAAAAATGATATTATGAGTACTTTAAGAGGAACTGAATTATATATGAGTCCATTATTATTTAATGGTTTACAAAAAAGAATTTTTGATATTAAACATAATCCTTTTAAAAGTGATGTTTTTTCACTTGGAATGTGTTTATTATTTGCTTCTACTTTAAGAATTAAAAATTTATGTAAAATTAGAGATTGTGTTGATGATGTTAAATTACAAATTTATTTAATGAAAGTTGTTAGTCAAAAATATTCTTTGAAATTTGTAAAATTATTAAATCAAATGTTGTGTTATAGAGAAGAAAGTAGACCTGATTTTTATGAGTTACAAAATATTTTAGAAAATTATTAGATAAATATGTTTTTTTAAACTTAGATTTTGTTTCTTATTAATTTTTAATTATAAATTATTATATAATTAGTATTACTTTTATAAGAAGAATTTTTTAAATTTTTTATTTAAATAAATTATTTATTTTTAAAAATTATTTTTTTTAAATGGTACATTAATTTTATTTAATTAATTAAGATAAGAAATGAATAAAGAAGAAATTTTAAAAAATCTATTAAATAAAATTTTAAATCAAAGATTACAAACATTAGAAAATAAAAATATTGAAGAAATAAATTCACTTCAAATGACAGATAAACAATTTAAAGATTTTAACGAACAAATATTTAATTTAAAATTAAATTACGAGAAATCAATAATAAAAGAATCAAATCAATCTTTAAATATATCAAAAACAATTTCAGCTTCACCAAAGAAATCAACTTTTTTAACTCCTAAAAAAATGATAAGAAGCAAAACATCAAATTCAAAATTTCAAAGTGGAAGCAGTACAAGAAGTAATACTAATACTAATACTATTAAAAAAAATCATCCTAAAATAACTCAATCTTTTCAATTAAATATGAATCCCATTTCAAATAAAAAACCAATAAAAAAACCAAATAATATAAATTACTCATTTACTTTTGAACAATTTAAATCAAATAAAAATATGAATTTAAGAGCCAAAACAGTTACTCAAAGAAATACAATATCAAATACTTCAAATAGGAGAAATATAAATAATAATAATGGAAATAAAAAATTAGTTTTTAAAAAATTAAATAAAAGTATGATGGTTATAAGACCAACAAAACCACATGAAATTCAAGCAGAAATTTTTGATATTCAAGAACAAATTAAAAAAGTTGAAAATGTTATTGGAAATGCAGAAAGAATTAAAAGAGTAAAATCAAGTCCAATTAAATTTAAAAAAAAAATTATTGATTTATCTAAATTTTTCATTAATATTGAAGACAGTGATATCATTATTTATAATATTGTTAAATTTTGTAATAAAAATGATTCAATTAACTTAATTTCCTTAAATAAAAAAAATTGTAAAAAAAGTAGATTTAAATTTTTTGAAGATAAAATTAAAGAAATTTTAAATAAAGATATTGATGAAGAATTAGAAGAAATTGAAAAGGAACATGACGAAGAATTAAAATCAGAAATACCAAAATTTCAATTATCAAGAGGATCAATTAAAGCAATTGAATTATTAAATGATGATTTATATGTTAAATTATTTTTTGATAATGATTTACCAAAAAAGTTTAATGATATAATTATAATATATAGAATTTTAGCACAATTAATTAGAAATGATAATTTAATGAATATTAAAAACGATAGGGACTTTTGGAGAGAAATTTGTACTTGGTTTATTTTAGAAGGAAGAAATAAATTAGGACACTTTTTAACTGATTTATCTAAACAATTTGATTTTTCAAAAGAAAATATTAAAATTATTAAAGGTATTGTTAATAGATCAAATAATAAAATTGTACCTGCTATTTTTTCTAAAATTTGTGTAACTACTGGATTAATAGTTTTTATTATTAAAGATGCTTTGGAATATTGTGGAATTATTATAAATGAAAAAAAAACTCCTATTAAAATAATTTATGAAAATTTAGCAAAGGAAAAAGATAAAATTAAAATACTTGAAGAAATTCAAATGAACACTAAAAATATATAAAATTCTTTTCACTATTTTTTTATTTATTCAATATAATGTAATTTAATATTTTTTTATATTAATATAGTTCTGTTTTATTGTTTAGATTTTTTTATTGTAGTTTTTTTTCTTTAATTAAATAAGGTAAATTTAAATTTAAAAAATGAATGAAAAATTAAGAATATATCAAAGAACTCAAAATGTTTTAGGAATTAAAGGTGAAATTATATCTTATGACCCACATTCTACTTTAAAAAATTATATAAAAAAATCAGAAAAATTAAATCATACAGTTAAAAGAAAATTAAATTTTGAAAAAACTTATAGTAAAGAATATGATTATATGTCAAATTTAATTAGTGAATACAATGAAAAAGAAAATTATAATATGAATAACATTTTTAATAATAGCATGATAAATTTAAAAAATAATAAAAACTTTGATTTAACCTTTCATAAAAAAGAAGGAAAAAAATCAATATTAACAAATGATATTGATATTAATAAAAAAATGTTAATTTTAGAATTAGATGAAACATTAATTCATACTACATTTATGGAAGTCCCTAATTGTGATTATGATTTTACATTTAATATAAACTTTTTAGAAAGGCCAGTCAAAGTCTATGTATATAAAAGGCCTTATGTAAATGAATTTTTATATCAAATGTCAAAATATTATAATATTATAATTTATAGTTCAAATATTCCAGAATATTCAAATCCTTTAATTGATAAATTAGATGAAGAAAAAGTTATTTTAAAAAGAATTTATAAAGATAAGAGAATTCAATTAAATGGTGTTATATTTACTGATTTATCTAAATTAGTTAGAGAAAATGGAAGTAATATTATTATAGTGGTTAATAATTCTAGTCCTCCCTTTATTAATAACTCTAATAATAACACTCTTCCTATGAATTCATGGCATTTTAATAAATCAGATGATGAGTTGATTAAATTAAAAGGGTTTTTAGAATTTTTAAGTAATGTAAATGATGTTAGAGAATATATTAAAGGTATTGCTGTTAAAAACGTTATTGATTATGAAAGAATTGAAAATTTAATGAATAATATTAAAATAAATAAAAAACAAAAAGAAAAATATAGAAAATGTTATATTGATAATGATGATAGATATCTCAGAAATCCTAGTAAAGAATTTAATTGTGGTAGTTTAAGAAAAAACTATAAGAAATATTCTCGAAGAAATTCACTGTCAAATAATAGAACGAATAAAAACGTTAATAATAACAATATTACTTTAAATGATAGGAATAATATTTTTGATGATTTTAATAATAATAATAATTTCAATTATAGAAATAAATATAATAATAATAATACAAACAACAAGAATATTAATAATTATATTTATAATAATAATAATATTCACCTCACTTTTTCAACTAAAAAGAAAATAGAAGAAAAAATTCTCTCCAAATTAAAACCTAATTATTATCAAAATCAAAATATAAATTATCAAAATGAGGAAAGACCATTTCAAGAAACTCCAAAATTTTCAAATATATATAAATGAAAAAGAATAAAATTAGAAAATATTTAAAGAATACTAATTTATATTTTAAGTTACAAATATAATATCTAATATAAAAAATTTTTTCAATTTAAAATTTATTTATATATTATAAACATATTCTTCCTGAAAGACATAATAACACTATAAAAAAGTAAAAGAAAAACAATATTTTAATAAGTGAAATCAATAATATATTCAGGACCTAATTCAAATGGTTTTTTCATAGGTAAAAATCCTTCTTGTGAAAAATCACCAGGAAAAATTCCATTAATATTTTTAATATAGTCACAAATTCCCATTTGTAAATATGCTCCCATAATTAAAGAAGAACAAATAAAACCTTCTTTTTCATTCCATTTATTTTCATTTTGATAACTTTTTTTACTACTTCCACAAATTAAAGGAAATAATTTCATTTGATATTTTTTTCCTTGAGTTTGACTCATATAAAGATCAATTTTATCATCTAATTCTTTTTGAATTTTATCTTTCATTTTTTGATCATTTTCATTAATAATTAATTCTCTATAAACCATTTTTTCATAAAGTAAATTCCACATATATGCAATAAATTCATGCCAATTTCTTTCTTTACATCCATCTTTTGAAGTTGCTTCATAAACATATAAAAATCCATTTTTTTTATGTAATATTGCAACATGATCATATTCATTTTTAGTATAAACTCTTTGTAATTTTGCAGGACATTCTAATCCTCTAAATAATAATATATCACCTGTTTTTGATTTATATTCAAATTCATTGAATGATATATAATAATTTCTATAAAAGTTTTTATTCAATGATATTCCAAATAAATTGATGAAATAACCTCGTGAATTTAATATTGAGTTTTGAAGAGTTATATATAATTTTTGGAGGAAATCATCATTTTTGGATAAAAGTTTTATTGTAAAATCAATGTCTTTTAATGATAATACATGGATTGTTATTTCATAATTATTAACATCTATTGATAATGATGCTGAAATTAAATTAAAATTCAATACTAAAATTGGATGATATATATCAAATATTTCATTATATTGTAAAATTTCCTTATTTGAATTTGGTTTTTGTTTATTTGATTCTTTTATATCAATTATTGATTTATTTTGATTTGATGAATTATTTAATAATGAAAAATTTGTTATTTTTGTTTGATTATTATTTAACATTTCATGACTTTCATTGTAATTATAAATTTTTTTATTTTGTTTATTCATAATTATATCTTGATTTAATATTTTAAAATTTTGTTTAAAGTTTTTTTTTAAAGGAAAAATATATAAATTATCATTTTGAATTGATAAATGATATTCTTTAAAGGATTTAGAAATTGGTCCTTTATATAATATTGAAGTTTCAATATTAAATTTTAAATCATTAAATTCATCTCTAAATAAAAAATCTTTATTAAATAAAATTTGTTTAAATCCATTTATATCATAATCAAACATATAATCGAAAAGATTTTTATTAGGTCTTGCACTATTAGCATGATAAAGAATTTTAGTTCTAATTTTTTTAACTTGAATTCCATTATTACTTTCTATCAAATTATTTTTTGAATCTTTTGATTTTTTTAATATACTAGTATCATTAGTTTTTTCATTTGATACATTATTTGATGTTTCAAATACATTTTCTTTATTGTTTAACTTTGATTCTATGATTCCACTTTCCAAAAAAAATTCTTTATTTCCTGATTCAATATCCTTATTTTCAATATTTTCATTTAACATTATAAATATTTTTTTGAGAAACAATAATAATTTTTATTTTCATTTCAAAATGAAAAATAATTTCTGAATTTAAACAAATATAAATAATAAAATAATGAAATATTAAATAAAAAAAATGAAAAACTCAATGAGAAATAAAAATCAAAACCCAAGGAAAAAAAATTCCCAATTAAAATCAGTAGGATTAGCAATAGTTTCAAAAATAGATAATATGTTAGAAGATTATAAATTACAAGGTCCTTTAATTCCTAAAAATAATGATTTGTCATCAGGACAATTAAATGTTCTTCAAAAAGAAAAAGATGATTTACCAATAATAATACCTAAAAATGAAATAATAGAAGAAAAAAAACCAAAAAACGAAACAAAAAAAACAAAATCAACAAGACAGAAAAAAACATTTCAATTAACAGATGTTGGTTTAATTAAAGATAGTAAATATAAAAAAAAAGAAGAAAAAAAAAAGGATGACAAAGTAATTAAAGATATAACTAAGCAAATAAATGATATGTTAAATAATATTGATGAAGTTGATTCAGGTGATATAAATAAACAAATAAAAGAATTAAGTTTATTAGATAAACAAGGAAGTGATTTTAGAGCTTTAATGGAAGATATAGATGATTATAAAAATCAAATTCATGAAGAATTTGATGAAATACAATATTTAATTAAATTTGCTGATAAAACTCATAAATTAATTGGAAGACATAAAAATGTTATTTCTAATATTTTTAAAGGTGCTGGTTTAAAACCTAAAAGAAATTATGATGAATATGAAGAAGATAATGAAAATTTAAATGATAAAAATGAAGTCAAAGTTAAAAAAAAGAAAAAAGATAGTTTTGATGATTATGATAATTATAATGAATATGATGATGAACCAAGATATGTAAATGGATATTATTATAGGAATGCAAGGAGAGATGATGAAGATTTAAATGAAGTTTTTGATAAAATGAAAAAGATTAATAAAATTAAAGATAATTTATCCAACATACAAGATGATTTTTTAGGTTATCATAGTAATTTAAAACATAAAATCAAAGAAATGCATTCTTAAAATTAAAATTCAGTATTCGATTATAAATAAATATTTTAACAAAATAATTATTTTTTAAATTTTAATTCAATTTATTAACTTAAACTTTTTTAAAAAGAATCAAAAAAGATTTTAAATATAATTTTAGTATAACCATCTTTTTATAAGAATTTAAAAATATATTTGAAATCATAATCATAGTAAACTTAATGTTTTTTATATTTCTTATTATATAATTTTCATAAAAAGAAATATATAGTATAGGAAATTGTCA
>JAEEGK010012400.1_pt1 | contig 19377 bp, 16 predicted proteins | sample 8958771 | NCBI WGS metagenome assembly JAEEGK01 (sample SAMN16246547, study PRJNA631951) | gut metagenome | biome: gut microbiome; feature: rumen; material: SC-attached | host: Bos | place: Iran: Karaj | collected 2018-10
TAAATAATCAAAACTGTATCCCTCTAGATGTTTCTCATAAATCTCAAGTTTTAATTCAAAAGATAGTTTCATATATAAACCCCCGAAGTTTGTCCAACTTCAGGGGTTCACTTCAATGAGGCGGCTTTGTTGATTTAAGGTTAATTGTCAGGCTTAATCTCCGTTGATCTGCTCGTTGAGTTCAGCTGTGGAAGGAAGGCCATCGTCATCAACTGCAGGAGTTACTTCAGGTGTAGGCTGAGTAAGACCATTCAGGTTGACAGCACCGTCTGTAGTCTCGAAGAATCTGATGGTTAAAGTAACACTTGTTACTTTCTTCGTAACAGTAACTGTCTCGGTCTGAGGCTCCTCAGCGACTAATGTATCTGCGCCTTCTTCGCCTTCAGCTACTGCATCCAGACCATCAGCAAGTGTTGTGTTTGTAGCCGCTACCTCTACCTCTTCTTCTATCTCGGTCTCGTCCATAGACATATTAACAATGAGGAGAGTGTATTCGCAGTCTGCGATCTGCTTGACGAGGTCACCGGCATCTTCGAAACTGCCGGTATTGAATGATAAAGTTACATCTCTTCGAACAATTTTACCATTTAGATCGGGGTCGCCCCAATCCATATTGATACCGGTAGCTTTGCCTTCGAGGATATCGGCAAGTGCACTGAGTTCCTCGCTCTGGTTGTTATAGACACCAAGAATAGAATCGCTGGGGCCCTCATTCTCGAGATCTTCCTTCATCTTCTGAAGGCGGGCAACCTTAAACTGTTCAGCTTCGATTTCGTCCTGAACCAGGGTTACATCGTACAATGCCATCTGCCCTTCAAAATACTGATATACAACATAGTAATAGAAGTAACCGAGTATGACTGCGACAAGTATAAGGATTACCGCTGCTTCGCGCGCCGTGAATTTACGATTCAGCATATCAGTTCACCTCGCTTTCTTCATAGTTCCAGGTGATTACATACTGTGCATCGACCGTATATCCGTTAGTCTCAGTGCTTTGCTGATTAGAGGTCGTGACATTTACATAGTAGATCCTGTCATCAGCCTCAAGGATATCCAGAACTTCGCTTACAGTAGAGAAGTCAGCCTGATTTGCCATTATCGTGATAGTATTATCAGCAGCAACATCAACATTGATGTCATCCAGATACGGCAGGACATCTTCGTTGATCATATCGATGATCTCCTTACGATTGGAGTTTTTTGCCTCATCCTCGGAATAATACATCTCAATACGCGAATTGTATTCTTCTTCCACTTCAGACAAAGCATCCGACTTATCCTTCCAATCAGCAAGCTCACTCTGAGCCTGTATGTATGCCTTTTCAGCTGCATCTATCTTCTGGAGCTGTTTGATTACTCCGAAGTAGATGAATACCAGAAGGGCAGCCATAAACAAAGTAAACACAAGGATTGCCTTGCCGTCTGACTTCTTCTTCTCATCCTTGATGAAGTTGATGACTTCCTTATCGGGGTACTTGATCTTCTTGGAACCCCCGATCGGCTTATTCAATACATTGCCCTGAACATTATTACTCATACTTACCTCCCAGCTTCATTCCGATAGCGACAGCTGCGAGTCCGTCGTTAAGTGAGTCACGAATATTATATTTATGGTCATTGCCAAGGAACTTGATAATGTTGAGAGGAACAGCGGCTTTGATAGCATCCTCGAACTGTCTGTATCTCGCGCCGCCGCCATAGATATAGAAGTTATCGAGAGTATTCTCAGGATTCTCAAATGTGTAGTAGTTAACGGCTCTCATGACTTCGACTGCGATACTGTCGAAGATACCTCTTACCTGATCGGTATCAAGAACACCCTTATCGTTATCTCTCATGCGCATTCTTGCCACATTGGCATCGCACTTAAGGTAAGATCCGGCTGCAGCCTCGACATGAGACATACCGAGCTCGATCGTTCTAGTCAAGTCGTATACGCCGCCCTTGTAGATATCGATCTTGGTAAACTCATATCCGAGGTCAAGAGTAGCAAAATCCTTATCCTTATCAAACGGAGATATGACCTGGATCAGCTTACCGGTAGAGATTACTCTAGGAGATGCCTTTACGAGCTTGAATCCCTTTCTTCCAAACAAGTCTTTAAGCTTGTCAATATATTCTCTGCTGACACAGGCTGCTGTCATGTCGAGCATTTCTCTTCCATCGTCATTCACAATTCCAATGATCGAATAATCATAGATATAATCTTCAGTATTTCCTTTGACTATGTCATGGAATTCATAAGGCAGATTGACATTAAGCTGCTGCTCTGTCATAACGGGTAGTCTCAGTCTTCTGATGAAGCACTGTGAATCCGGGATAACCAGAGCCACATCGTGTGTCTTGAAGCGCTTCCTCACTGCATCATGGAGAAAATCTCCCAATGCCTCGAAGGCAATGATCTCCTCGCCCCTAACGAGGTTGCCCGGCATATCGAAGGAGTCGAAGTCCTTCAGACTGCCGCCCTTCCACTCAGCCGCTTTGAGGCTGTAGTTGCCGATATCGATTCCAAGTACATTCTTACCCAAAACCTTATCCTCCTATCAGACCAAAATACATATTTATAAGAGTGCCTCCGAATACGAGGCTTATTATTGTAGCAATAGATATAGCAGGTGCAAAAGCTATCTTCTTCTTGCGACCAACAGCTGCAATGATAAGACCTATCAGACTTGCCAGGAACAGTGTAAGCACTCCGCGGTAAAGTCCGGTAAAAAGCATGCAGCAGGCAAAGAGCTTGATATCTCCCATGCCGATACTCTGCTTCTTAAGTACCTTGTTAAGTATCGCGGTAACAATAAGCATGATTCCTGCTATTACTGCAACTGCAAGTATGCCATCTAACGCATACGCCTGAGTATCAGGCATAAACCCGACGAACAGGATCCATACGATCAGCATTGCAAGCAGGAAGCCGTCAGGAATGATGTGATTATCAAAATCTGCCAGAGACAGACCGAGGAGAAGAACTTCGAGAACAAGTGTCTGAAGCACGACGGGGTCTACCGCTCTGTTAAAAGCAAGTGTTCCGACGAACAGCAATCCGAGTACAATCTCGAAGATAACATCTCTCGCAGGCACCTTCGCGCCGCAGTAACGGCACTTACCCTTAAGAGCAAGCCAGGATACTATCGGTATAAGATCGAGAGTCGATAACTCATGTCCGCAGGTATCACAGTGGCTGTGACCCTTGGTCCAGTCCTCACCTATCACAACGCGGCAAGCCGTGCATGTAATGAAGCTCGCGAAGACTGCTCCGAAGCAGAAAGCTATCACGAGCAGATATATTGTCGCGAACAAATTATCGGCGAATAACGGATAAACAAGATTCAAGAATTTTGGCCCTCCATCAGAACAGATCGTACATTGTAAACATCGGCAGATAGATCGATATAACGATGAATCCGGCGAACAGTGCGAGGAAGATCATCATGGTTGGCTCTACCTTGGATAATGCCTTCTGTGTAGCATTGTCGTACTCAGCTGTGTAATATGCTGCTATGGTCTGAAGTGATACTTCAACAGAACCTGTCTTCTCACCTACGGCAACCATAGTCTTCATTATATCCGGGAAATACGGGCACTGGTTCATGGCTTCGACCATAGTCTTACCGGTCCTTATCTTATCTGCCATCGCATAGACTTCACGTTTGAAGATATAGTTGTCCATAACCTTCGCGGTCGTATCAATAGCCTTGTCAACAAGGATTCCGGAAGCCATAAGAGAAGACAGTGTATCAGCAAACTGCTCGCAGGCATGAAGAGTCTGGATATTGCCGATAACAGGAATCTTAAGTGATACTCTGGACCACCAGAGTTTTCCCTGCTCATTATGAGTAATGATCTTAAAAGCAATGAAGATCATTGCAAAGCCTATGAATATTCCAAGCCAATAGTTCTGGAAGAACTGAGATGTAGCAATGAGTATCTTTGTGATAACAGGAAGTTCTCCGCCCATATCTGCAAATGTCTGTGTAAGCTGAGGAACTACAAATGCCATTATGACAATAAGAACTACGACAGCTACGCATAGTACGAATATAGGATATGACAGAGCTGACTTAAGCTTCTTCTTTACCTTATCAGACTTAATGTAGAACCCCTCAAGAGATTCAAATGACTTTACCAATGTACCGGAGACTTCGCCCGCTCTGACAGTCTCGAAGAATGTAACCGGGAAATCAGGACAATTCTTCTCAAAGGATTTTGCTATCGAATTACCCTGATTGATATCTTCAGATGTCTTAGTCAGTTGTTTCTTAACTTTCTTATTCTTTGTCTGATCAGCAACCATAGTAATACACTGTCCGATGGAGACGCCTGACTTTAATATGATTGCACACTGTTGACAGAGAAGTGCCAGATCCTGGTTTGAGAAACCCTTGGTAAGCTCGAATCCGAGAATGTCATCAAGCCTCGTCTTCTTGATCAAGGTGCAGGTCTCAACGATAGGATAATTGACCTTGATCTTGCTGATAGCATCGTACTGGTCAGAAGCCTCTACAACACCCTTGTGTTTGCTTCCGTCATATGCCTGAGCTGTATACTTATATGATTCCAAGACTCATTCTCCTTTATTCAATGGTAGGTATTACCTTGAGCAGCTCTTCCGGGGTCGTCTCGCCCTGGCGGACAAGATCACGGCCGTTCTCGATCATGGAAGTGAATCCCGTCTTTGCCAGATATCTGCGAAGTTCAGAACCATTCTTACCTTCACTGATCGCATCTCTTAATTCAGCATTTATAGCTAGGATCTCGAACACACCGGTTCTTCCTCTGAATCCGGAACCAAAGCATCTCTCGCAACCCTTGCCCTTATAGAAGACAGTACCGTCATCCTGCATTCCGATGAGTGAGAGTGTGAACGGATCAGGTTTTACCGGCATCTTGCAGTTCGGGCATACCTTACGGACAAGTCTCTGCGAGATAACACCTCTGAGAGAGCCTGCGATCAGATAAGGCTCAGCACCCATATCACGAAGTCTGTCGATAGCGGATATTGCATCCTCTGTATGGATGGTCGAGAGCACCAGGTGACCTGTCATGGCTGCTCTCATCGCGATCTCGGCCGTCTCACCGTCACGGATCTCTCCGACGCAGATGATATCAGGGTCCTGTCTGAGGCAGGACCTCAGCGCGCTAGCGAATGTAAGACCTGTCTTCTCATTTATGGCTACCTGCGTAACACCTTCGATCTGGAACTCGACCGGGTCTTCAAGTGAGATAATATTAACGGTCTCATCAATGAGTTCATGGATCATAGTATAAAGCGTTGATGTCTTACCGGAACCCGTTGGACCTACGATGAGGATGATACCTGCAGAGTTCTTAAGTATCCTGTCGAATCTCTCATTGTCCCTCTCGGTGATTCCGATAGCATGACGATTCAGTGTGTTCATCTCACGCATAAGGATTCTTATAACGACCTTCTCACCAAAGATGGTAGGAAGTGTATTAAGTCGCAGGTCGACTTGTGTTCCGTCCTGACGCTTAACGACAGCACGACCATCCTGAGGGATACGTCTCTCAGTAATGTTCATTCCTGCCATGACCTTAAGTCTGGAGATGACTGAATTCTGAAGTTCTCTGGGAACATCCATCATGGTATTGAGTCTGCCATCGACTCTGATCCTGACCTTCATCTCCTTCTCATAAGGCTCGAAGTGAATATCAGAAGCCTTCTCGGCTATGGCTCTCTCGATAAGTGAATTGACGAGCTTGACTGTAGGAGCAGCAGTCTCATCGTCATTTGCAGCCATCTCATCACTTAGATCATCGACAGTGATAGTAGTCTGTTCTTCCTTCATCTGTTCGATGGCACGCGCAGCACCCTCGTTCTCATAGAGAACAGACAAAGCTCTCGTGATAGCATCGTAATATGCGATCATCGGAATTACACGGCGTCCGGTCATCTGACGAACAGCCTCGACTGCACGGAAGTTCATTGGATCTTCCATCGCAATATAGAGATTATTACCTTCAACCTTTACAGGAATGAGTCTGTACGTGCGAGCCGTATCCTTAGGAACGATTTCTGTAAGTGTAGGGTCGATGCTTGCCTTGTTAAGATCGATGAACTCAACACCGAGCTGCATCCTTAAAGTCTCAACGAACTGCTTCTCAGTGATGATACCCTCATCAATAAGATATGTACCAAGTCTCTTACCTGTTGCTTTCTGGCCGGCAAGTGCAGCCTGCAGTTGTTCTTCAGTAATCGCGCCGGAATCAACCAGCATCTCACCCAATCTCTTGTTCTTCACTTCCGTTTCCGCTCCTTATTAAAGATTATGGATTAGTTGTCGCAGCCGGCATTAATGTATCCGGACACACCTTCACGTCCTGCGATAGAATCACTTGATTTGTCGTTGTATCAACAACCTCGACTGTAAATTCAAACAATTTAGTCTCTTCGTTATAATTGATCTTGCCGTTACCGCCGATCCTTGAGATCATTCCGGTATCTTCCATAATATTCTGGCCTATTACATATTTTCTGGTCTTAAGTGGTGCTTTAAGTCCATTAACGGAAGGCACATCTTTATCGTATTTAAGGCCAACGCATATTCCCATGGAAGTGTTGTAATACTGGACCATTGCTCCTACTCCTGTAGTATCCCCAGTAACGCTTCCATCTGCATTTTTGATTTTGAATTTTGTGTACCTGCCGCTTGCAGGATCCATGACATAAAAGACAGGATAATAATAAATTGCGTCATTCTTATCAATTGGATAATTATTGGGATTTGTACAATCCATGGTTTGCGGATTTTTACAGTTGTTCAAATCCGTACGAAGATAGCCAACAGTAGTCATCATGATCATATTCGCCTTGGCCTGCTTATCTATCGTCTCCTTTACGCGGTTGATCACAACCATACCACCAATTGCTGCAGTAGCAACAAAGGCCATAAGACCGATTGCAAACAAAAGCTCAGCAAGGGATACTCCCTTCCTGCTCCTTGATCTATTCTGTCGCTTATATAAACTTCGCATATCGGTATCCTTCGCAACTAAGTATTCTTTTCCCAATTATGCTTATGAGGTTCCAGACCAAAACCAGATGGTTCAGGCAACACATTAGCATTTTTATAGTATTCAACAGCATATGAAGCCTGCGTTTCCTCATATTCATTGACTGCATTGTAGTATTCCTGATAACTTGCTTTTGACTTACGCATGATATCGGTTCCTACCTTGGCACAGGAGAACAGCATTATCATGGCAAAAGATATTATCAGAGCCGCTATCAACGTCTCGGAAAGAGATTCACCACTTGAATATTTCTTTGTATCTCTCTTAAAAGTCATGTATTACCTCTTAATCAGATTATCAATAACACAAGGGTGTCACCAATTTTTATTCTTAATTACAAAGCGCTTGGGAAGACCGCTGCCCGCTCCGACCCACTTAAGATAGAACAGTCCTTCATCATAGGATCTATCATATTCGCGAACATAGGTGCATCCCGAAGACTCATCCCATATCGAGACTTTGAAATATACTCTATTAAACTTTAGGATCTTATTGTATGTGGAACCGCTGGTTCCATCGAGATCAATAACCAGCTTCACGTCAACACCTGATACCGTGATCTTGAATTCTTTCGGCAACATATCACCACTAGCATCGACATCAACAAAATAAATATCAGAATCATTCTTCTCTGATAATGAGAGATACTTATTTCCCCTATATACCATACCAAGATAAGCATTGATATAAGATATGACCTCATAGGATAAACTCCCATGATCCTTTACATGAAGAACACTGTACTCTCCGCCGCCGGGAACTGTATTAAACAGCCCATCAAATTCATATGCTAAAGTATCATAGACGTAGTTGATCGCCGCTGATTCATCCGGGTATGCAGGATCAAAAGGAGTAGGATTCGGTGTAGGTATAGGTGCAGGTTCAGTAAACTCAGGAACATCTTTAGCGTTGAAATTCTTGGAAACACCAAAGATAGAAGAGTTTGCAACAAATAGAATGCCTGCGCAGATAAGTGAGCACAGCATAAAGAAGAAAAGAGATATCGCAAGTGAAGATCCTTCACTTCCTGGCTTTGAGCATTTTCTATCTTTGTAACCAATCTTCTTCATAATTCCACCTATTCAATAAGTGAGTCGGCATCATACCATTCCAGATACATACAGGGTTCTTCAAAAGTTCCTTTGCTCATATTGCGGTACTTATAGAAATCGCCTGGCTGTTCATATTGTTTCTTAAAGTATCTTCCATCAAAATATACAAGGATAACTTTGCCTGAATAATCCGTATCCTGAGCAATATTCAATCCGTAGCCGGCAATCTTACCTCCATAACTAGCTTCGAAATCAGCCACATCAGGAGTGGTATTCGACACATAAACCATGCCCTTTTCTGCATCATATAAGAAAGTACAGACACCGGTCTGCGTAATGTCTACCGTTTTACCCTTGCTGTCATAACCTGCATAGAAAGCTGAAGTTGCAGCAACCTTAGCCGCAAGTTCCTGTTCTTTAACATGCTTGATCTGTTGATTCGCAAGATATTTGGAGAATAAAGGAACGCTGATTGCGGCGAGAACAGAGATAATGGCAACAACGATCAGGAGTTCACCAAGTGAGAACCCTTTACGATTTATCTTGTGCCCTAATTTCCTATTCATATCTTGTCCATCCGATCCGATACTATTACCTATTGCTAATTATAATACATAAAAATCAGTTTTACTTTAGAAGTTTGTAACAATTTAGTATAAGACAAAGGCCGGGCAATTGCCCGGCCTCCCATCTACTCAAGTAATAAACTGATAGGTTATTAAACTAATTTAAGCAGGGAATGTAGCCTTCATAGCTGTAACATTACCATCAGCATCAAGTGTTATACTCCAAGCTGTTGCTACCTTATCATCAATTTTATCAGAAATAGTAGTATCCTTTGCCCAAGTGTTAATTCCTTCACTATCAGCAATTTCTGTTGAGCAAGCAGTGCCAGTAGGATCGTATGCGCCAGTTGCAACATCATAAGTACCAGCAAGAACAGTAGAATCATCTAAGTATGCAGCTTTGGCAGCAGCATAGCAAGCACGAGCATTAGCCTGATTTGTTGCAATTCTAGACTTCTTGAGCTGAGCTGAGAAGATCGGGATTGAAATACCTACGAGTACACCAATGATAGCTACAACGATGAGGAGCTCTGCGAGTGTGAAGCCCTTCTTGCTTGTTCTAATCTTTCTCATAATCTTGTCTCCTTTCGAACCCTTTTGAGTTTGTGTTAGGGGGTCACCCTTGATTGATAATTCGATTTTAGTCGTCTGCCATAATCGTGTCAACAATGTGGAGTTTTATTTCAATTTTAGTTAACTCGGGGTTTATATTTTACAGTTTCGTCGTTACAATTTGGACACTAACCCCCTATTTGTGAATATGTTTGTGAACAAAATGTCGCCGGCGGATTTGTGCTTTTCGCTTGTAATGAGATTGTCATATAGATAATAAAGAGTGTTAAGATACAAAAGATATTACTTAGGAGGTTTTGTTATGAGTAAGACTTCATTGCAAGACGGCGCGGTCTACGATGCCAAGCAGCTTGGCGCCGGCCGCGTTGTTGTTTTGGGCCTTCAGCACATGTTTGCCATGTTCGGCTCGACGGTCCTCGTTCCGGCTCTGACCGGTCTGTCCGTATCCGCGACACTGCTCTTTGCCGGTCTCGGTACACTTTTGTTCCACATGATCTCCAAGAGGAAGGTCCCTGCTTTCCTCGGATCGTCTTTCGCGTTCCTGGCAGGATATTTCGCGATCGCACCTAATGGTGAGGCTGAGCTCCTGCCCTATGCGTGTTTCGGCGTTGCCTGCGCAGGTCTGGTGTACCTGATCCTCGCGGCTGCCATCAAGGGCTTCGGCGTTAACCGCGTCATGAAGTTCTTCCCGCCTATCGTTACGGGACCCATCATCATCGCTATCGGTCTCTGCCTGTCCGGCACGGCCATCAACAGCTGCTCGACCAACTGGCTGGTAGCCGTTGTTGCGATCCTCATCATCGTTATCTGCAACATCTGGGGCAAGGGCATGGTCAAGATCATCCCTATCCTCCTCGGCGTTGTTGGCGCATGCCTGGTGTGCATCATCTTCACGGCAGCACCTCTGTCCACGGTCGTTGACCTTAATGCAGGCATCGAAGGCGCAACTCCGAACCTCGTTTACTGCATCGGCGGAGATCCGAACCTCCAGCTGTTCACGCAGGCAAGCATCGAGAATATCCAGAATGCGGCTTGGGTCGGACTCCCGGTTCAGGCGGAGAATACGGTGTTCAGCATTTTCGCCGGCGGCAACCTGGATACTGCCCTGCTCCTTAACGCAGTGATCACTATCGTTCCTATCTCCCTTGCTACAGTAGTCGAGCACATCGGCGACGTATCCGCCATCTCTTCCACAGTCGGCAAGAACTTCATCAAGGATCCGGGACTCCACAGAACACTCACGGGTGACGGTCTTGCTACTACGCTCGCTTCCCTGTTCGGTGCTCCGGCTAATACGACATACGGCGAGAACACGGGCGTTCTTACTCTTTCCAAGGTATTCGACCCGCTCGTAATCGAGCTCGCAGCACTGTTTGCGATCTTCTTCTCGTTCTCACCCAAGCTCGCAGCATGCATCTCGGCTATCCCCACACCTGTTATCGGCGGTATCTCGCTCGTACTCTACGGCATGATCTCTGCAGTAGGTGTAAGGAACCTTGTTGAGAACCAGATCGATTTCTCCAAGGTCCGCAACGTCATCATCGCAGCACTTATCCTCGTGCTCTCGATCGGTGTCACATATTCTTCAGCAGGCGCCATCAGCCTCCCCTGCGGTGCGATTGGCGGCGATCCGCTCGTTATCTCACTGTCAGGCCTCGCTGTAGGTTCGCTCATCGGTATCATCCTTAATGCGGCTCTGCCCGGCAAGGACTATGTCTTTGAAGATAATCAGAAGGCAGCTCAGTCCAAGGACGAGACGATAAAGCCCGAACCTGCAGGCAAGACGATAACAAAGTCTGCGCCCCGGAAGGATAAAAAGAAGAAGTAAGTTAGTTAATTAACTTATATAAGGCATGCGCTCTGAGACGGGCGCATGTTTTTTGTTGGGGGTTGGTTTTTCAGTTCAAAGGAACAGCCAGATCAGGCAGCCGATCTCGAGAACAATAAGAAGGCAGACGGCCGCAGTATAGAAGCCGAGCTTGCGGATGTCATTGAAGAAACCGGGATTCTCGGCCTTGAAGGCTGACTTGGCATGCACTGGGCTGGCAGCTCCGGCCATCGGGTCTGAATTGACTTTGACCTTGTGGCCGCCTTCGGTATAGTCACTGTCAGGATCATAATACTTGGTGATATAAGAGTTGCCCGTGACCTTGCCGGTCTTCCTGGGCTTAACATCGCCTCTGAGCAGCGCCTCGTCTTCAAAAGGCTGCATCGCATTGGCAGACTCCTCGGTAAAGACAGTCCTGTCGTCAGCGGGGACATTGTCCCCTTCCCTGTAATGAGTATGGATAGTAAACGAAGGATCCTTGGTATTGGGAACCTTGCGTCCGGGATCGAGCTGCCCGGGTCTGTCAAATAAAGGTAAGTCTTTCTGTGCCATGAGGTGATTATATCACGGAAGGCGCCTGTTACAGTTTTTGTTTTGTTTTTTCGGGATTTTGCAAACCAAAAACAGAACAAATGCAGATAGCAAAAAAAGAGGCCGCACACGCGGTGCAGCCTCTGTAGTGGTCGAATCTTACTCTAAGATCAGATCTTGTTGTCAGAACCGAGAACGTCCTTGATCTTGTGAGCAACGATAGCCTTAACGTTAGCACGGCCGTCGCCAAGATACTGACGGGGATCGAAGTGATCAGGATGCTCAACGAAGTGCTTTCTGATGCCTGCTGTCATGCCCAGACGGAGGTCGGAGTCGATGTTGATCTTGCAGACTGCGAGCTGAGCTGCCTTACGGAGCTGCTCCTCAGGGATGCCGATAGCATCAGGCATAGCGCCGCCGAACTCGTTGATGATGGAAACGTACTCCTGAGGTACGGAAGAAGAACCGTGGAGAACGATAGGGAATCCGGGGATTCTCTTCATGCACTCTTCGAGAACGTCGAAACGGAGCGGCGGAGGTACGAGGATACCCTGCTCGTTTCTTGTGCACTGCTCGGGTGTGAACTTGTATGCGCCGTGGGATGTACCGATAGCGATAGCGAGGGAGTCAACGCCTGTTCTGGAAACGAATTCCTCAACCTCTTCAGGTCTTGTGTAGGACTCGTTGCCTGCCTCAACCTTAACGTCATCCTCGATACCGGCGAGTGTGCCGAGCTCAGCCTCAACAACTACGCCGTGGTCGTGAGCGTAATCAGCAACCTTCTTGGACTCTGCGATGTTCTCCTCGAAGCTGTGGCTTGAGTAGTCGATCATGACAGATGTGAAGCCGGAATCGATGCAGGACTTACATGTCTCGAAGTCTGCGCCGTGGTCAAGGTGAAGAACCATAGGAACTTCAGGGTGAAGCTCAACTGCAGCCTTTACGAGGTGTACGAGATAGTCGTTGTTAGCGTACTTTCTTGCGCCTGCGGAAGCCTGAAGAATAACAGGTGACTTGAGTTCAGCAGCAGCCTCTGTGATGCCCTGAACGATCTCCATGTTGTTTACGTTGAAAGCGCCGATAGCGTAACCGCCGTCATAAGCCTTCTTGAACATTTCGGTAGAAGTAACTAATGCCATAATTATGCACTCCTTCATTAATATTTTTGACGAAGGACAGATGCCCTTCAAATCGTCCGCAATAATAATACTTTTCGAGTTACCTCAAGTCAACCGCACTATAAGGAAATTTAAGGCATTATTAACAATATAAGTTGTCAAATCAAACAATCTTGAGCGGTGTCTCGGACAGTTCGCCCCTTGATACCGCGAAGTTTACGGCCGCTTCGCTCAGATTGCCGACCCAGCCGCCTGAATTCTTGAATCCGAGGGCATGAGAAGTCTGTCTGATGAGCTCCTCCCTAGGCATGCCGAACTGTGTCTTGCAGACGTAGATCGCGCATCTCGCGGCTTCCTGGAACGTTATATCCTGGGCATCCCTGGGCTTGTCGCCTTCAGCCGGGACCCTGTAATGCTCCGGAATGCCGTCTTCTTCGCCCTCATAATGCCAGAGGAAGATCTTTTTGGTATCGGGAGTCGGGTGCTCTGAGAGGTTCTGGGCAGTCTTATAGATCCTGGCGTTCTTTACGAGGTAATCGCACCGTTCTACTATCACCGGAGTCTTCCGCGTAATGCCGCAGGCCTTGCTGAGCCTGTCGACGAGCACGTCAAAACTGATCGGTGCTTCGATCTCGACTATCTGCCTTACAGCTTCGGTGAGCATAGGTGTATTCCTGGCATCCCTGAACTCGGCAGAGGTCATCTCGCCAAGATTGCCGTCCCAGAACCGGTACAGTACCGGAGCTTCGGCTAAGGATTCAGTCTTTTTTTTTACGTCGCCTGATTCTTCTTCCGGCTCCGTATCTTCAGCTGCTTCGGCTTCTTCCGAGTTCACCTGGTCTGTGAAGTGGGTTATTGGGATCTCTGACCCGGGAGCAGATTCGGCCTGCTCTGCCGCATCCTCTTCCGTAGGAGCTGCCTCCGAAGCATCAACTTCCGGCTCGCCCACGACTTCAGTAGAAGCAACATCTGCCTGCTCAGCCTCAGCCTTCTCCGGCTCGTCCGGCTTCACTTCGGGCTCTTTGTTCTCTATCTTGCTTACGATCGCATCCATCACGGCATCGGGGTCTTCCCACCAGTCGATGGACCAGACACGGAGGATCTCCCAGCCGAGGCCTTTTAACACACCGGGCTGCGAGATCTCGCGCGAATACGCGGAATCGTTCTTATTCACGCCTGCGCCGTCTATCAGGATGCCGAGGCAGTATTGCTTCTCGCCCTCCCTGGTCACACCTATATCGACCTTGAAGCCGGAATCTCCTACCCTGCGCTCAACTTCGTAACCCAGCGCTTCGAGACGGGCACATATATCATCGGCAATACCCGTATAATCGGCACTTCTGTCGATCACCGGCGAATTGCCCTCGCCTGCCGCAGATACCAGGATATCGGCATCCCAGTTGCTGTTGCCTTCGGCGTACATGAGGAATCTCTTGAACGCCTTGACTCCTTCGGGAGTAGCTTCGGTCACTCTGAGCGTCTCGGGCTCTATTGACGAGAACACCTTCATCTCGCAGCGCGAACGGGTAACTGCAACGTTCAGCCTTCGCCATCCGCCATCTTTGTTCAGCGGCCCGAAATTCATCGACTGCTTGCCCTCGCTGTCAGGACCATATCCGACCGAGAACAGGATCACGTCTCGCTCGTCGCCCTGGACGTTCTCGAGGTTCTTGATGAAGATCGGCTCTTCCCCGCCGAATGCCCATTTCTCGAACTCGGGATCCTTCCTGCACTCCTCGTCAATCTTATCTTCTATCAGGCTCTGCTGCTGGATATTGAAAGTGACGATGCCGTATGTCCTCTTTGACTTCTCAGCATCCTTGAAGCAATTCACGAGCTCTTCCGTAAGGCTTGCCGCCTCGGCCTCATTGGTCCTGGTCTTGCCCGAATCAAACGAACCCGCGCACTTTGTCAGCGTCACGAGCGACGTCTGATCGTCAACGGACGGGAATGTATAGAGCTTATTCTCGTAGAAAGCCTTGTTCGAGAACGCTATCAGGCTCTCGTGGCGGCTCCTGTAGTGCCAGAGCAGATGCGTCTCGGGCATGCTCACGGCAAGGCAGTCATCCAGGATGCTCTCGAGATCCTCGGTCTCGGGATCCTCTTCATAGGACACCTGCTCCTTGAAGAACGACGTCGGCGGCATCTGCTTGGGATCGCCAACGACGACCGCTTCCTTACCTCTGGCAATGACACCTACAGCCTTACACGTAGGCAGCTGGCTCGCCTCATCGAAAACGACCAGATCGAACATCGGCTCGCTCGAAGGCGCGATAAACTGTGCCACGGACATCGGGCTCATGAGAACACACGGAGTGATGTTAAGGATGAGTTCCTGAATGCCCGTAAGAAGCGATCTGATAGAGATATTACGGCCCTTGCTCTTGATGGCCTTCTGCAGAGTGCCGAGGCCTGATGAAGCAGCCGCAGTGATATCCTTGATCTCCGGAAGGCTTGCAGCGATCTTATGGTAGATCTCCTGCCTGGTCAGACGTTCAAAGTCACCACTTATTTTCTTGAGTTGTTCGACCTTCTCATCGAAGATCTTGCCTGAGAATCCCTTAAGAACCGGAGTGGAATCGATAATGCCGCACGCCATGAGCTTGGACCATGCTTTCGAGAATGCAGGTTCGAGCTGATCTTCGCTGATGATGCCATCCTCGAATGCCTTAACGACACCCAAGATCTTAAGTTCTGCGCATCTTGCGGCGCAGGCGTTGAATATCGTCTTGGATCTTATCGAATTCTCGTTTGTGCGGATATCAGAGATCAATGCCTTGACCGCAGCTATGCTTCCGTTATCCGGCATGAGTGCTTCGTCCTCGAGGCCGAGCCTTGCCTTCACGGCACCGTATGCCTTGGAATAATCATCTTTGCAGGCCAGAAGGTCCGTCATGACCGGAGACAGCTTCGGCGAGTCTGCCTCGAAGCCGTATGCAGAATACTCTGCCTTGTATGCGTTAAGGCTGTCCAGCTGCGCGCCGAGATCAGATCTGTGAGCGCCGGACTTATCGTAAGCCTTTACGCTGTCATACACTTTGCCGACTGCACCGCTTCTGAACAGAGCAAACTTGGAATTGGCGGCAGTAAGTTCTGCCTTCTTGGCAACGCCGTCCAGAGCTAGGAACTCGGGAGCCCAGTCCTTGAGGATATCGGCTCTTGCCTTCGTATATCTGTCTACTGCATCCGCAAGACGCCTTACGGAAGCGAAGTCCTCACCGCTTCCCGTCTTGGGATACGCGGCAACAAATGCTCTGACCGCCGACTCCAGCCTGTCTGCCGCCTGCTCGAGGCTATCAAGTTCAGGCGCGAGCTGAATCTTGGTGTCCTGACTGTATTCGGTTGCCTTGACTGCGCCAAGCACGCCGGACAGGCCTTTGCCGGAAGCCTTGAGTTCACCGAGCGCTGCCTTGCAGGCTGCGACCTTACCTTCAGACATATCCTGCTCGAATCCTTCGTCCAGGATAACGTCCGGACTTGCCTTGTATTTGCCGTAGACATTAAGCATCTCGAAGAGCGAGTAACCGCAGCTCTGCGTCTCGCACAGAGCAGTCATATACGAATCGAGCTCAGCTCTTCTGGCAATAACGTTGTCCTTCATAGACTGATAGCCGTCTCCTGAAGTGGCAACAGCCTTGACGCGCTCAGCCATGGCGGTCTCGAGCTGGTCGAGCACATAACTCTTACGTACCTTATTGGAATGAAGCTCAAGACAGAAAGGCGCGATGCCTATCTTGCCGAGCCTCGAATATACAACATCAAGTGCGGCCTTCTTCTCTGCAACGAAGAGGACCTTCTTACCGTCCGCGATCGCATTGGCGATCATGGATGTGATCGTCTGTGATTTGCCGGTTCCCGGAGGGCCGTGAAGAACAAAGCTGGCACCGTCCTTGGCCCGCCTGATCGCATAGAGCTGCGAAGAGTCCGCAGAGATCGGAAGGTATACCGAGCCGTCATCGATAAAGGATGCCGCGGACCTCTCCATATCCTCATAATCCCAGGTCAGGCCGCCCTCGAGAAGGCTTCTTACTATCTTGTTGGAAGATATCTCTTCTCTGTGGTTATGCAGGTCATTCCACATGACGAACTGCGAGAACGAGAACATGCCGAGAACGCAGGCATCCACTATCTCCCAGCCGTCTTTGGGAGCCACTGCACCCCTGAACGTATCAAGGATGGCCTTAACATCGACGCCGCTCGCATCACAGGGAAGCTCGCCGCCCAGTTCTTCAATGTTGATATCGAAGTCCTGCCTGAGCTTCTCCAGTATGGTTATGTTGATACTGACATCTTCATCGGTCTTCTTCATGGCATACTTGCCGAGACCGATCTTACGCTTGAGTTCTACCGGGACAAGAACGAGCGGCGCATAGTACGGTTCTGTTTTGCCGTCGTCGTTCCACTTAAGGAATCCGCATGCAAGGAACAGTGTGCCGGCACCGTCTTCTTCGACTGCCAGCTTCGCGCTCCTGTAGAGCTGCTTCATCCGGTCATCGTATTCCTTCTCCGTGAGCGGAGTATATATCTTAGGTTTGTCGGCGTTGATGCCTGCCGTAAGCACTTCTGCTATGGCGGAAGTGTCGCTTATCTTCTCGAATTCGAATTCAAAATCGGGGATCTTCGGGGTCTTGTCCTCGTTCTCACCTGCATCGGTTCTCGGCAGGACCGCATAGTCCTTATCCTGTGAGATGAGGTCTTCCGCATCGCAGCAGGAAGTAACGAGCAGCGGTACAGCCTTGCCCTTCAGCTTGCAGTTGAGCAGTGCATTACGCGCGGTAAGGTCGAGGAGCTTACGCTCCCAGAGGTCAAACTTGTTACGCGAACGGTCCTGTACGTTGTCAGACATGAATAGTACCCCCGATGCAAGGATACTACTTATTATAACCCAACACCCGCGTTTTTATTAAGGGCATTAACCGAGGCCGTTAAGCCTCTTGCGGCGCTGACGCCAGTCCGGGATGACGCGTTCGACGTGGTGCCAGAACGCCCGCGAGTGGTTGAGCTCGAGGAAGTGCGAGAACTCGTGCGCCACGACATACTCTATGAGGTCTTCCCCCTGCTCAAACAGCCTCAAACTGAACTTGAGCGTCTTCTTCGACGGCACGCACTCTCCCCAGAACGACTTATACTCACCGAAAGATATCTTCTCAGGATAGTCTACGCCGAGCCTTGCGTAGTGCGGGTAGATCTCCTCGCAGTAAGCGAGAACCACTCTCTTCAGGGTGTCCTTTCTCCACTTGTCGTATGTGCGCTTGACCTGGGCTTCGTCGGCAGGATTCTTAACAAAGACGTGTACGGAAGATCCGGACACTTCAACAAAGTTCTTCTTTCCCTGTAGTATGTGCAGGATCACGTCGCGCCCGAAGACCTTAAGGTGCTCGCCTTCACAGTATCTTACCGGCCTGCCGGACTTAGCCTGCCTGAAGTTGACTTTGTCTATCGACTTGGACAGATAATCTGCCGCGGTGCCGATGAACCTCTCGGCTTCCGCCTGTGATACATACCTGGGATAAGAACAGTACAGCGTACCGTCATCTCTTACTCTGACGTTGATATTCTTTACGCGCTTCTGCTCGAATTCACAGATGACCGGACGCCCGTTAAGGCTTACTATCCGAAGAGTGCCCATCAGGCCTTGATCATCTTGTCGAAGTTCTTGCCGTTCATCTCAGCCATGGTGCGGCTGCATTCGGTAAGTCTTCCTTCGATGTGTTCCTGCTCCTTGGGACGCTTGATCTTAAGAGTCGTCGTCTTGATCATGTCCTCTTCGGTAAATACATAGTGGTGAACGCTCTTATACTGAGGCATCTTGTGGTTAGCCTCGTGAACTTTGTCGTTAAGATAGATCTCGACCTGGTTGTCGTCAGGCTCGGTCGTAAGGCCAAGCTCGGCACCGATCGCGGAACGGTTAATAAGTAGCTTCGCGCAGATGTCTATTGCCTGTCTGTCGTTCGCATAACCCCAGACGAAAGCCTCCGTTACGCCCTTGATCTCCGTGAGCACTGCCTCGATCTCCTCGGGGAATGCTTTCTTGCCGTTTGTGAGAACGATCATGGACTTAACGCGGCCCGTGATGTGGATCGCACCCTTCTTGTCGATATAACCCATGTCGCCTGTGTGGAACCAGCCGTCGCTATCTATCGCTTCCTTGGTAGCTTCGTCATTCTCGTAGTAGCCGAGCATGACGCAGTCGGACTTGGTAAGGATCTCGCCCACAGCCTTGGGGCCTCTGCCCTCAGCATCGATGGTGACCGTAACTCCTGGGAGCGGACGTCCTACGGAACCGTGGACATCACAGAGCTCGCTGTTTACTGAGATAACGGGCGCAGTCTCAGTAAGACCGTAACCCATATAGAACTGAAGACCGAAGTCCGTGAAAGCATCAATATACTTCTTGTCGATGCCGGCGCCTCCGATGACGATCATGCGGAAGTTGCCGCCGAGCTTATCTAAGATCTCCTTGAAGACGTTCTTCCTGACATCGAGACCGCAGCGTCTGAGGAACCTCGTAACGGGCCTTGCGACTGCAATGATCTTCTCCTTGCCCGAAGCCTTGATACCGTCTTCGATCTTGGAGTAGATATTCTCGAAGAGCAGCGGGACCGAGATACATACCGTCGGCTTCCACTCCTCCATGTTCTTAACGATATATCTCAGGCCGTCGCACAGGCAGA
>JAEEGK010012401.1_pt1 | contig 19374 bp, 11 predicted proteins | sample 8958771 | NCBI WGS metagenome assembly JAEEGK01 (sample SAMN16246547, study PRJNA631951) | gut metagenome | biome: gut microbiome; feature: rumen; material: SC-attached | host: Bos | place: Iran: Karaj | collected 2018-10
AATAAAAAAATACTAAAATTTAAAAATTAAAAAAAAACTCAATTTAAAAAATTCCAAATTCTAATAGAATTATCTTTCGAACCAGAAATTAATTTTCCATGATCAAAAGTAATAGAATAAACACTATCACTATGACCAACAAGAGTTCTAATTTCCGAATTTTTTCTCATATCATAAATTTTAATAGTTTTATCAATACTACTAGTAAAAATTCTATTAGAAACTTCATCATAATCAATTTGAGTAATTCCTCTATTATGACCATTTAATAAAATTTCACATTTTCCATTTCTTTTATCCCAAATTCTTCCATGTTTATCTTCACTACCAGAAAAAATTAAATTATTATACATTTTTAAAGTATTTATTCTTTCTAAATGACCAATAAGTGAATTTTCCTTTTCATTAATTTTTTCAATATTCCAAATATCAATTGTTCTTTTTTCATTTCCTGAAATTATTCTTCCATTTGAAAGATCACTTTCAATACAATAAATATAATTTCCAGGATCATTACTTATAATAATATCATTATTAAGAGAATTATTATCTAAATTTAAATTCCATAATTTAATTGTACTATCCCAAGAAGAAGAAATTAATTTATTAAAATTCTTATCAAATTTAATTGAAGAAACCCAAGAATTATGTGCCCTTGTAGTATTTAAACAATTTCCTTTTTTAACATTCCAAATTTTAATTGTTTTATCATATGAACCAGTAAATAATAAATCATCATTTCTATCAAAAGACCAAATTGGACCACAATGACCATAATAAGAACATAATTTTTGACATATTTTAATTTGTTTATGATGTTGCATATATAATTCATTATTATTATCTATTAATTTTCTATATGAATATATTTTAAATAATCCTGCTGAACCATCTACTGCACTATATATTAATTCATTTGATTTTAAATTTAAACATGTTATACATGAATTTATTGATATTGTTGTTACTATTGGACGATATTCTTCCCATGATAAATTTAATTTCTTCATTTGAATATAATTTTTTTTGTAAAAATTATTGTCTGATGTGTAATATTGAATTTTTGGTTTATTATTTTTATTTATATATGATTTTATTACTTCACATGTGTCGTCTTCTTTAAATAATAAGAGATTGTTATATGTTTTGAAATATATTTTTGACCATATTTTATTATTTGATGCTATTTTGTGAAATTTTTTATTTGTTTCTGATACTATTAGTAAGTCTTTTATTGGTAAATATGAAAATATTATTTCTAATAAATATTCATTTATTGAGTTTATTTGAATTTTTTGTAAAGATAAATTTTGAATTTTTAATTTTGTTATTGATTGATTTGAGGAATTTTTTTTTTGGATATTTTGATTTTTGTCATTTTGTTTTTTTGTTGATGTTTTATAAGAAAATTCTTGATAATTATTATTTTTTATATGATTTAATAAATAATCTAATTGTTGTTCTTTTATATTTGCATCATGTTTAATTATATCTATAACTGATAATAAATATTCTATAACATTATCTCTTTTTAATAATTCGTTATTTAAATTTTCGTTTTTTTGTTTTAATTCATTATACATTTCTTCATTTATCATTTATAATTTCTCAAAATAAATAGAATTTTTTACTTAAAAAGTATCGTTTTATAAAAAATTATTATTTAAATATTATAATTAATTATTTAAATATATATGAAAAAAGAAAATATAGATCCAACTATAACAATACAAAATAATATAAACTTTAGATTAACAAATCCAAATAAAGGAAAATTAAAAAGTAATTCATTATATAGTGCATTTACAAAAACAAAATTATCTTCTATTCCAATTAATAATGAAATATTTATATTTGATAAAACATTTGAAACTGAAAAACAATTTTTTAAAAAAATAAAAAAAATATTATCAAATAAATCAAAAAAAGAATCAAAAAAACTAAATGAAAAAAAATCAAATAACTCTTCATCAAAAAAAAAAATAAACAATAAAAAAATAATAAAAATATCAAATTTAAATACAAACAACAAGAAAATAATTATAAAATCAAATTCATCACCAGAAATAATAAATACAAATGATTATTCATCAAATTTTAAAAGTAATACAAAATATAATGATAATAAAGAATTATTCCTTAGTAAATATTCTCCAGGTCCAGGTCAATATTCTTCAGATTATTTAACATTTACAAATAATAATAATTTAAGATATAAAAGTTTATTTAAAGGAAGTAGAATTAATAATAATAATTTAAATAAAAAAATAATTCCTGGTCCTGGAAGTTATAATATTACTACTTCTATTTTATATAAAAATTCTCCTATTCCTAATTTAAATTTAAAAGAAGTTAGATTTAAAAAAGAAAAATTTGATAATATTGGTCCAGGATATTATTTTAGAAATGAAAATGAAAAAATTAAAAAAAAAGTAAATTCAACTGGTTTTATAAATAATTTAAATAAAGAAAAGGAATTATATAATAAAATTAAATCATTTAAATTAATTAAAAAATATTTAGGTTTAGAAAGTAATAATGAACTCCCTGGACCTGGAAAATATAATTTTAAAAGTATATTTTCAAAATATAATCAATATTCGAATATTATAAAAAATAAAAAAGTTAATCATTTAAATTTATTTGGTTATGATGGAAATAAAACAAATTTAATTTCTGATAATATAAGAAAATTATATAATGATGCATTAAATAAAGAAAAAATAAAAATATCAAATTCACAAGAAATAATAGATAATAATATTCAAAAATATAAAAAATATAATAATTTTAAAAATATAAAAGGAATTTCAAGTCCATTTATATCAACAACTAAAAAATTTATCCCTTATAATAATAATCATGTACCAGGTCCTTGTTATTATTATAATTAGAATTATAAAATTTTATTTTATTGATTTTTTATTTTTTATAAATAAAAATATTAAATGTTTAAAAAAAATGATAATGAAGAAAAAATAAATTTAAATTTATCTATTAGTCAAAAATTTAATAATAATTATGATTTTTCATTTAATAATAATCAAAATAATGAAATGAATAAAACAAATTTACAATTAAGTCAAACTCAATTACAAAGATTTATGAGAATGAATAATTTAGTAAAAAAAAATAAGATAAATACATTAAAAAATGAGATTTCTTTAAAAAAAAATGAATCAAATAATTCATTTAAAATATTAAATAGATTATCTACTTTAGAAAGTAATGAAAGTAATTCAAATATAAATAAATCTGAAGATAATCAATTAGATATAGAAAATTCAACTTTAGAAGAAAAATTAAAAGAAAAAATCGACAATTATTTAGATAAATGTGAAAAATTAGAAAAAGAAATTATAAAAAGAAAAAAAGAAATTGAAAAATTAAATCAAGAAATTAAAATGATTAAAGATAAGAAAGATAGTCAAAATGATATAAATAAAGTAAATAATATTTTAGAAGAAATTAATAAAATAAAAAAAGAAAATATATATTATGAAAAATATAATGAAAAAATATCAGAAGAAAATAATAAAATTGAAAAATATTTTAATATCTTATTTAAAAAAGAAAATAAGGAAAATAATAATATTTATACAATAAGTCATAAACCTTATCAATATTTTTTAAAAAGAAAAGAGACTAATAAAATAACTAATAACTTAAATGAAATATTTAAATTAGATGAAAATTCCCAAATAATATCTTTTAAAAGAGAAAAATTATTTGATTAATCAAAAACAAAAAACAAAAAAACAAAAAATCAATTTGTATAAAAGAAAATATATATAATATTTATAAATCTTTTAAAATTATAAATAGTTTAATTAAAAAAATATATTTTTATAAATCATCATAAATAAAAATTACATAAACAAATAAAAATACATGGATTCAAATTTGGATTCAAAATTTATTTGTATTGAAGAATTAGAAAAAGGAAATGAAGATTTCTCTTCAATTTTCAATTGTAAAAAAAGTAATGATTTTGAAATAGTAGATGACGAACAATCAACAAATTCAATAATGAATAATAATATAGAAACAATGTCATATTGGGATTATTTAAAAAAATTATTTAATGATAAAAAAAATATTTTAATATTTAATTACTTACCAAATCAAAAAAAATTTAATTCATTCATTACAAAAAATATTCAAATATTTTCAGAAATTTATGACACAAATGATGAAGAATTTTTAAATAAATTTAGTAATTTAACTTGGTTTTCATATAGAAATAATTTTGAACCAATAATCTACAATAATAATAAAATAACAAGTGACGCTGGATGGGGTTGTATGATAAGGGCTTCTCAAATGTTTTTAGCACAAGCAATTTATAGATTATTTAATATAAAAACTTTAGATGATTTTTTACAAAATTTTATTTTTTTATTTTTAGATAATCCAATTCCAATTGAATACATTCATAAAAAAGGAATGAAATTAAATAAAAATAAAAAAATATTTATTAATAAGAATTCTTCTCTTTTTGATAGTTTTGAAAGTTTTGGAAATAATTTTATAGTTGGTTTTGAAAAAATGTTAGAAGATGAAAATAGACAAAAAATTAATCGTATAACTCCACCTTTTTCACTTAGATATATATGTCAAATTAATCCTAAAATTGGAAAAAATCCTGGTGATTGGTATAGTAATTATGACTTAATGAATATATTTTCAGAAATAAATGAAAAATTTTCTCCTTTAAATCAATTTTCTAATTGTGATATTTTATTTTTTAATTTTCCTTATGGTACAATTTATTTAAAAAAAATAATTGAAAATTGCTTTGAAGAAATTAAATGTGATTGTAATTTTGAATCATATGTTAAACCAGATAATATAGAATTAACAAAAGAAGTAAATGGATTTTTAGTATTTGATAATAAAAAAGAAGAAACAAATTGTAATTGTTTTAATAATACAATAGAAATAAAAAATAAAAAATATAAAATGTTAAAAAAATTTATTATTTTTGTTTCAGTAAGACATGGATTAAGAAAAATTAATGATTCAATGAAAGAACAAGTTTTAAATATATTTGATTATAAAAATAATATTGGAATTATTGGAGGAAAAGAAACAAGAGCTTTATATTTTATTGGTAAATATCATAGAAATTTAATATTTTTGGATCCTCATTTAGTACAACAAACTTATTCAATAAATGATTTTTTAGTTGGAAATGGATTAAATACTTATTCTCCAAATGATATTTATTATATGTCTATTGATGATATGAGTCCATGTTTTACTATTGGATTTGTTTTTGAAAATATTAATGATTTTATTTATTTTATTAAGAAATCTGGAGAAATTATTAATGGAAATAATGATGATAATGTTATTAGATTAAGTGTTCAAATTGATTCTTTGTTTAGTGTTAAATTTCAGGAAAGAATTAATAAATATGATAATGATGATCCATTGATTTCTTTTTATAGAAAAAAATAGTTTAATATATATATTTTTTAAATTATAATATATATAATAGTAATTTATTCTTTTCAATATTAAAATTAATTATTTTAATTTATTTATTTGATATCTTTATTTAATAAAATATATAAATGTCAATTTCTTTTGCTATAAATAATTATTATGATTAAAAATCATTTAATTAATAATTGAAGATAGTATAAATTTTTTTAAAATTATTCATATTTAATTCAATCTTTTTTATTAAAACTTTCATTAGTAATATTATTTATGAATTAATGAGGGAATTAAGATATTTATTTTATAATATGTTAGTTTAAATAATCTTACTATTTTTAATAAATCTTGAATTCATAAAATGAAAAAAATATAAAATAATAAAAATTTTTTATTTTATTTAAAATAAAATCAATATAAAATCATCTTTAAATTATAATTAAAAAGATAAATGGAACAAGATTTTTGGAATGAACAATATACAAAAGATTGGACAATAGGAAATAAAAATTTTCAATCAATATATAGAGTAAAGCAAATTTTAGAAAATGATTCATTTGCAACAATTAAAGAATATTTACTTCAAAAAGGTAAAGATTCAGAGAATAAAAAAGCAACAGAATTATATGAAAGAGAAATTAAATTAATGAAAGAATTAGTAAATTCAAATTGTGAAAATTTTGTTAAATTTATTAAAGAAAAAAAAGATGTTGATGAAGAAAGAGAAGACAATTATTTATACATTATTCGTGAATATTGTTTTGGAAATTTAGAAGATTTTATTGCAATGAATGGAAATAAATTAGAAGCAGGACTTATTCAATTAATTATGAAACAATTAAATAATGCTTTTAAAATATTAAGAGATAAAAAAATTATTCATAGAAATATTAAACCATCAAATATTCTTTTTTGTTATAAAGAAGATACTAATTTTATAATGAAATTATCAGGATTAAATTATTATAAGAAAGGAAATGATGGTTGTCCTTCAATTAATAATAATGATTTTCCTAATCCATCATTAAATAATGAAGATGAAAAATATGATTTATGGAGTATTGGTATAATTATGTATTTTATGTATTTTGGTGAGTATAAAAATATTAATAAAATTTCAAAAATAAATGATAAAGATTTAAAAGATTTAATTGAAAAATGTATTAAAAATACAATATCTTGGAATGATTATTTTAATCATAAATTTTTTACAAATAATTATCCTGATTATAATGAAACTGATAATGATGATGTTCTTAATGAATTTTTAGATTGTGGGAATAAATTTATTGAAGAAACAACAAAAATAAGGGCTTATTTGGTTCCAATATCTCAACGTAATATAGATAGGCAAAAAAAATTAGAAGAACAATATAATGAATGGAAAAATAATATAAAAGACATTAAAGATTTATCAAACAAATTTAATGAAGCAAAAAAATTAATCAAAATTCCCAAATAAAATAAACAATTTAATTAAAAAATTATTAATCAAATATTTTTTTATTGATTATATCAGTATAATCCCTGTTAATGTCTTTAAATATTTGATATATTTGATCATTAAATATTTTGAAAATATTCCCTTCTTTCCCATTTACATTACTTACTATTGCTTGATATTGACGCAAATCATTAAAAATTTCACGACTTTTTTGAGGAAAATCTCTTGCATAATTACTCCATTTTTTTTTCAAATCAGGGTTATTTTGAACATTAGTTTTTTTTTTTTTTCCAGGAAATTCTTTTGTTAAAAATCGATGTTTAAAAAAATCTTCCCAAGAAATTCTTTTATTAACATCTGACTCAAGAGTTTTTTTAAGTAAATCATTTAAATCAGCATCATCAGAAATATTTAAATTAATTCCTTTTTCAATTTGACCTATAATAACTGCATCTCTTCTTCCATCAAAAGGATATTTCCCTTTAATCATATAATAAATAAGAACACCAACACTCCAAAGATCATATTTCATATTATTATCTTCTCCTTTTAATCCTTCAGGAGGACAAATATATCTCATTCCTCTTAAAGAACTTAAAGAACTCTCTTTATCTGAAAATTTAATAGCTAAATGAATTCCACTTAATATTGCTTTATAACCATTTTTTCCATCTAATGATAATAATATATTTGATGGTTTTATATCTTTATGAATATATTTTTCTTGATTTAATTTTTTAAAAATATTTGATAAATCTAATAATATTTTTTGTATTTCTTTTGGTGGTATTCCTTTTGGATGAACTTTTGCAAATTCTTCTAATGTTCCCCAATAATAATTACGAATAATATAGAAATATTCATCTGTTTGCATTTCATCAATACAATTAATTGTATAATCAGATTCTAAAAATTTTATATTCTTTATTTCATTTTGATGAACATCATTTGCATCTTTTTGATATTTTGAATATTCTTTTACTGTTACTATTTTACCATCTTTTGTTTTTGCTTTAAAAGCTGTTCCAAATTGACTACTTCCAAGCATATTTAATTTTGTATAATTTTGCCAAACTGGATTATTTGATTCCATTAAAGTTTTATCTATATTAAATATTTATGATTAATTATAAATAGATTTAATATATTAAATTATTAAATACTTAATTCAAGAATTTTTAATTTAACAATATTAGAAATAAATAAATTAATTCAATTCAGATATTCATTATTTTTATTTTTATTTTTATTTATTTATAATATTAAATTTAATATTTTTTTGATTTATTTATTTTGATTTATAATATATAATTATATTATTATATTAATTTATTATCTAATGAAAAAAATAGATATGAATGAAAAAATAAAAATTGTAAATTATCATGATGCAAATTCATATATTAAAGATAGTGTATATATTAGAAGAGGATATTTATTAAATTGTAATACAATACCAAAAGTATTAAAAAGTTTATTTATGATTCATAATGAAACAATAAATATATGGAGTCATTTAATTGCATCAATAATAGTAATAATTTTAATAATATATACAATATTAAAAATAAATACAATTGAAATAATAAAAAATTATTTATTTCAAGTAAATAATATTTCATTAAAAATAAGTAATTTTTCACAATTTGAAATATTAAGAAATTCAATAATTTTATATTCAAATAATTTAGACAATATAATTTCAAAACAATTAAAAATTCCAGAATATTATTATGAAACATTATATAATTTAGATAAAACATTACAAAAAATAAAAAAAGGAACAAATATAGAAAAAATAAATAATATTCTTGATAATATCTCATTACATTTTACAAAATTAAAAAATATATTTTTATTACATAATAAATCATCATTAGAAAAATGGCCATTATATATATTTTTAATATCAGCATTTTTATGTTTAATTTTTAGTACTACTTTCCATATGGTAGGAAATATGTCTCAAAAAATTCATAGATTTTTTAGTAGATTTGATTATGGTGGAATTTCTTTATTAATTTCAGGTTCAACTTTTCCTCCTTATTATTATTTTTTTTACTGTGATAATTTTTTAAAAATATTTTATTTAATATTTATTAGTATATTTGGTTTAAGTGTTTTTTTATATAGTTTTACACCAAAATTTCATTTAAAAGAAACTAAAAAAATAAGAGGTACATTATTTTTAATATTTGGAATTTCTGCAGGAATTCCAATATTACATATGGCTTTTTTTAATAATAATATAAAAGGTTTTATTAAAATGCCAAAATTATTTTTTTGGTATATTGGAGGAATAAGTTATATTATTGGTGCTTTTTTATTTATGTTTAGAGTACCTGAAAAATTATATCCTGGTAAATTTGATATTATTGGAAGTTCACATCAAATTTTTCATATTTTAGTTGTTATTGGTGTTATTACTCATTATTTTGGAAGTTTAGATGCTTATTATTATAGAATTAATAATATTTGTCCTAGTTAATTTATAATTTTAATTTTTTATTTTTTTTTTGAATGTTATTTTATTTTAATTTTTAATGTTTATAATTTATATAATTAGTTTTTTTTTATTTTTAAAAATTTATTTTTATTTTTTTTTATTCATCATTTTCATCTTTATTTTCAAAAATAGTTTTACTTAAAACTCTTATTGGACATGCACTTGTTAAGAAATCATTTGATGAAGTATTTAATTTTTTAATGTCACTAATTTGATTAAAAAAAAGTTGTTTTGTAGAAGGAGTGGAATAAGGATTTGTCATATTATTAACATTTGAAAAATTAAGAGTACTATTATTTAAAACTGAATTAGGAATTATTTTTTTAGAATCAACTTTAATTGTATTATTTAAATTTAATGTTCTACTTAATGTAATTTGATTTTCTATTTGTTTTAAAAACATATTTTTACATTCATTACATAAATTAACAGAATCATCTTTTAAATTTTCAATTGTTAAATTTAAATCATTTAAAGAAGTTTTTTTTTCTATTTCTATTTTTTTTCCACAATTAATACAATTTAAAATACTTTTTGATATTAATTTTTTTTCTACTACAAAAAATTTTACAATTATTGATTCTTTTATTCCTTCTGATTTATTATATGAATCAAATATTTTTTTTAACATATTTAAAAAATCATTTTCATCTTTAATTTTAATATTTCTATCTTCTAAAATTAAATATAAATCAATATCAGATTTATAATTATTTTTAATACTTTCAATAAAATTATTATAATCTAATTTTTCAAATGAATATTCAAAAAATGAACATCTGTCATTATTTTTTTCTATTAAATTTTGTGTAAAAAATTTTAATATTGGAATTGGTTTAATATCAATAAACATTTCACTTTTTTTTAATGAACCATTTTCTTGTAAATTTTCTATATTAAATACACCACAATCTCTTAATTTTATTTTTAAATTAATAATACAATTATTGATATATTCACTAATATTTATGAAAATATCTTCATTATTATTTGAATATGAATTACTTAAATTTTCTAAAATTTTTATTATTATTGTTAAAATATTATTTTGAGGTAATTTTTTATATTTTTTATAAAAAGAACAAAAATTTTTATATTGTAGTTCTGTTTCATTTAAATTTTTTAAATATGAATCACTAGTAGATAATATACATAATGATAAACCTAATTCATATAAATATTGAATATTCTGATTAGATATTTTAGAAAGAAACTTTACTCCTTTATTATTTTCACTATTAACTAAATTATAAAAAAACATACATCCATTATATAAAAGAATAGTTTCAAATTTCTTATCATTTCCTTTTGAAAAATTATTTTCAACAATCCAATTTTCAGAAATATATGAAATTATATTTGAAATTAAAGTTGAATCTGAACATAAATCATTAATTATTATATCATTTATTGAAGATAATTTATATAATATTTCTATCATTAAATTTTTAGTATTATTATCTTGAGTTTTAGGAAAATAAGAATTAAATATTAAAACAATGTCTCTTACTATATTTGATGAATTTAAATATGATAAATATGATTCTACTATAATATTTATTAAATCAAAAAATTCACTAATTTCTTGTATATTTTCATTTAAGTAATATTCACTAAAAATATTTAATATTTTTAATTCTGAAATTAATGATAAAATATCTTTTTGATTAATTAGTAAACATTTTAAATAAAAATTTAAAGGACGAATGAAAATATTTTTCTTATTTAATAAAATTTTAGATTCTATAAATTTTAATATGAAAATTCTATCTTCAAAATTACCAATAAATGAAAATAAAGAAATAAGAATAATATACATACTTTGATGTAAATAATAGAATTCATTATTATTATTAGGATTTAATTGTGATAAAATATTATTTAATTTGAAAAATATATCTTGAAAACCATTAATAATATTATTACAAGTATTAATTACTAATTTATTAATTTTGATACTATTTTCAGATTCAAATTTATAAAATAAAATACATTCAAGTAAATTTATACAATTAAAAAATAAATGATTTAAAGAAATTATTCCATTTTGAAAACCTATTATTATATTTGTATTTGAATTATTTGTTAATGTATTAATATTTAAATCCAGAATATTTAAATTACTGTACAAAATATTTGCTTTAGTTGATAACCAATTTAAATAATGAGTATTAGTTAATGCATTTTCAAACTTTTCTAATGAATATTTTGATATTTCTAAAATAATTTGATAAGTCACATGTTCAATATTAAAATTATTATATGTTTCTAATGAAAAGTTTAATTTTAATATAGTTTGAGGGATTAAATTTTCATTCAAAAAATTTAGAAAATTTAATGTATCATTTATATTTTTTTTAACATAATTATATAAATATTTACATTTTTCATTATTACAATAATAAAAAGTTTTTTTAATATAATTTCCAAGATATAAAATTCTTTTATTTATTTTGAATAAGTAATAAATAATTTGTGTATTAAAATTTAAAACACCATTCACATTATTATATCCTATTGAACTTATTAAAAACAAAATTTTTTGTAAAATTCCAAAAGTGGCTAAATTAATTAATACTTGAATTATATTTTGATAATTTAATGCAACATGATATATACTTGTTATATAATTAATAGGTTTTAAAAGTGTTTTAAATTGATTTAAAGTATTAATTAATAAATTAATATCAAATGAGTTTAAATTATTTGAAATTTGATTTAAAATATTAACATTATTTAATGAATTTAACATTTGATTAAAAGAGTTTAACTTAAAATCAGAAGTTTTTTCTATTATATTTCCTTTTGGATTAATAATATTACAATATTTTGTATAAATATTTAAATAATTATTTTGAAATAAATCAACTATTAAAAATGTATTATAGTTCATAATTTTTCCAAAATAAATATTATTTAAAATATTACTGAAAATTAAATTATCATTTTTGGAGCCTAAAGATTTAATAAAATCTAAAGAATTGATTGTATTATTTTGAAAATTTAAATTCCTACTCATCATATTTAAATGTGTAATTATAAATCTTAAAAAATCTTGAAAATTAATTGCACCATCTTTATCATAATCAATTTGAATATGATAATTATCAAAAAATTCTTCATTAATTTTCAAATTATTTAGATTAGACATTTCTGAAAATGGTATTATAAATTCTGAACGATAAATACTTTCTTTATTAGGATCACATAATGTAACAAACATTGAATATATTATATTTATATGTGATTGTGAATATTTTTTTGTTTGAAGTAAATTTTCTTCAAAATTCATTTTTTAAACTAATTTTTAATTAAATATATAATATTTCAATAATAAAATTTTTGATAATGAATGATAATCATTTTTATATCTTATTATTAATAAATAATTTAAATATTATCTTAGATTTATTTATAATAAATTAATAATATTATATTAAGATAATTTAAATAAACAAATTTAAATTTTGAAATTTTAAATTAGCTGAAAATAATAATAAAATAAAAAATGAAAAAAAAAATTTCAAGAAAAAATTCATTAAATAAAAATAGTAACATAATATCAAAAAAAACAAATAAACATTTTTCCCAATCTCAAAATTCTTTTTTATTGAAAGGAAGTCCATTATATAAAAAATGGAATGTAAACAATTATAAACAAAAATTTGCATTTAATATTTTTGGTAGACCAAAAATAGAAGAAAAATATAATTGGAATGATTATATTATAATAGAAAATAATAATGATTTATTTATAAATAGTAAATTTAATAAACAAAATAAAAAAGAATTAATTAAGAATAAAAAGGTAAATTTAAATTTAAAAATTCAAAATAATTGTAATTATTTTTTCAAAGGAACAAATGTTAAAAAAAACAATAGTAAAAATTTACAAATAGTAAAAAAAACAAATGAATATTTAATTGAATCAAAATATCCTTATAAAATGATTGAAAAAATTTCACAATTAAATGATATAGATTATACTATTAAAAATTTTCGAAGTTCTAATTCAAATTTAATTCCTATGCTTACTAATGAAATTACAATTAAAAAAGAAAAATTAGTTTTATCTATTCAAAAAAATTTGTTATTAAATATTTTTGCAAAGCCAAAAAAACTTTTTTTAAAAACTTTTAGAGTAAATCAAGTTTTAATAAATGGAAAAAAGAAAGAAGACAATAAATTAAAATATCAAAACATTAATAAATTTTCTTTTTTACAAAGGATAACTGTTAATGATATTAATATTAAAGGAATTCAAAAGAAAATGATATTTAATTTTCAAAAATTAAATAAATTTACTATTAATGGAAATATAAAAGAAAAATTATTAGAAAATATATCAGTTAATCAAATTAATATCGAAGGAATTAAAAAAAATAATATATTATCTTATCAAAATTTAAATAAATTTACTATTTACGGTAAACAATTCGAAAAAAAAATATTTCAAAAGGCAATACAATTTAATATTGAAGGGATTAAAAAGCAAGTAATATTAAATTTACAAAATTTAAACAAATTTACTATATATGGTAAAAAATTTGAAAAAAAAATATTTCAAAAGGCAATACAATTTAATATTGAAGGAATTAAAAAAAAAACAATATTAAATTTACAATATTTAAATAAATTTACAATTAATGGTAAAAAAATTGAGAAAATAATATTAAAAAAAATAACAACAAATAGATTTAATATAGAAGGAATTAAAAAAAGAATTATATTAAATTTACAATATTTAAATAAATTTAGTTTATATGGATTAAAAAAAGAAAAAGTTAAATTTGAACCTTTTAGAATATTTCAAGTATATTATACTGGAAAAAAATCAAAAAAAAATTTAAATTTAATAAAAAATATTCAATTATATATTCCAGGAAATAAAAAAAAAATTGAATTTATACCAATTAATGTTAATAAATTTGATATAATTAAAAAACCAATAATTTTTAAATCTGTTCCAAAAGTAAATATAATCCAAAATAAAATTCAATCAAGTATTCAATTTAGCTTAAAAAGAAATCATCATTTTACAAATTTATATATAAGAAAATGTAATTATTTAATAATAAAAAATGAATCAAAAAAAACTGAAAGTAATTTAAAAAAACAAATATTTAAACAAATAAAAAATCCATCATTAAATATTCAAGGAATAAAAAAAGAACCACAAATAATTTATATTAAACAAGAACCAGAAAAAATTTATATTAAACAAGAACCAGAAAAAATTTATATTAAACAAGAACCAGAAAAAATTTATATTAAACAAGAACCAGAAAAAATTTTTATTAAACAAGAACTTCCATCATGGAATATTACAAATAAAATATATAATAACAATAAAATAAACATTTATCCAAAAATAAAACCAAAAAATAATAATTTATCATTTCATCATCAAAACTTGGAAATTTTTTCAATACCAAAAAATTATTTAATAATAAAAAATAATAATATAAATTACCTTTCAACAAAAAGAACATGGAATGAATTAAATATTTATCAAAATAATATAAATGAGACATTTACTTTAAAAAAAAAATTTCCTGAATTTAAAATATCAAAAAATGAAATATCATTTAGAAAAAATTCAAGTGATAGTGAAATAATAATAAATGATGGAGAATTTTCAGATAGAAAAGAAAATAATGAAATAAATGATAGTTTAAGAAAAAGAATAGTAGATGAATTATTTCAAGAAGATGAGCCTCAAAAAAATATATTTAAAAATCCAGAAAAAAATATTCCAAAAATAAAAAAAAACTATATTAAAGAAAATGATTATATAAATAGAACAAATATGAATAATACAAATGAAATAAAAGATATACAAGTTTTATTAAGAAAAAGAAAAAGTATAAAAGAAACTGAATTACTTAGAGAATTTAAAGAAGAAAAAAATCCATTTTCATAATTTTTTTTTATTGTTTTAAATTTAATTATAATTTATTATTTATTTTTCTATTTTATATAAAAACATATTTAATTATTAATAAAACAATAATATAAATAATAATAATGGAAGGAGATCCTTATAGTAGATATTCAACTACACATTATGATTATGGAAGATGGTATTATGAAAAAAATAAAAATTCAAATAGACAAATTATTACTAATTCTGAAGTAATAAATGATAATAATAATAATAATGTTAATATTGAAAATCAAATTCCTGTTCAAGAAGAACAAAATAATCAAAATGAAATTAAAGATGAAAGAGAAGCTGTAAATTCTTAAAAAAAAATAAGTTTTTTTTCTTATTTTTATCATTTTTTTAAATAATTAAAAAAATAAACTTTTTATTTATTTTTTTTATAAAAATTTCTTTTATGATTTTAAAACAAATAAAAATCATTTATATAAAAAGATTTACTAATATTTTCCATTTTTTAATTGTTAAAAAATAAAATATTAAATGTCTTTAAAAATGAATAACGACATTTCAAAAAAAACATCTTCATTTATTTTAAAAACAACACCATCAGCTTCACCAACAAAACCAAATGATAGAATAATAAAAGAAAATCAAAAGTATAAAAATCAAATTATATTACTTAACGATAAAATAAATCAATTAAATATTATTTTACAAAATGAAAAAACAAATTATGAAAAAAAAGAAAATGAATTAGTAGATAAATTTAAAAAAGAAAATAAAAAATTAAAACAAAAAATAGATTTAAATCAAGAAGAAATTTCTAAAATTGAAAATTCATATAAAATAAGATTAAATGATACACAAAAACAAAAACAAATTTTAGAACAAAAAAATAAAAATTTATTAAAACAAATTGATGAATTAACAAAAAATGAAAAAATATTAAATTCAGATTTTGATTTACAATTAAAAGAAAGAATTCAAGCTAATAAAAAATCAAATAAAGAATATGAAAAAACAATAAGTCAATTAAATGCAAAAATAGAATATTTAATGACAAAAAATATAGATTTAGAAAGTAATTTAAAGACAAAAGAATCAACAATTGAAAATTTAAAATCAAATGAAAATGAAATTAAAAATCGTCATAAAGAAGAAATAATAGAATTAAATAATAAAATAAAAGAATTAAAAAAAAAATTAGAAGATTTAAGAAATCAATCATATAATCAATTACAATCAAAAGAAAATTTAATTCAACAATTAATGGAAGATCATAGAAATAATGAAGATGAAAATTATATTAAATTAAAAGAAAATACTGATAAATTAAAAACAAAAGCGTATCAATTTGAACAAGATTTTTATAAAGAAAAACAAAAAAATGAATTTTTAGAATCAACTAATAAAGATTTAAAAGAACAACTTGAACAAATGAAAAAAAATCAAACTCAAATATTAGAAATGTTAGATTGGAAATCAGTAAAAGAAGAAAATAATGTTTCTTCTCTTGATGTAAAAGTTGATAATTTACAAAATATTTATTTAAAAGAAAAAGAATATATTGAAAGTAATTTTAAAAAAGAAAAAGAATCATTTTTAAAAGATGTTAAAGATAAAAATGAAAATATTATTCAATTAAAAGAATTATGTCAAAAATTAGAAAATGATAATGATGAATATATGAATCAAGTTAAAACTTTAAATGAAAAAAATTTAGAATTAGAAAAAAAATTAAAATTAACTGAAGATATAAGAAATCATTTTTATGAAGAATTAACAAAACAAAATAAAATAACAATTGCAAATTTTGAAAAAACAATAAATGAAAAAGAACAAGAACATCAAGAACATATTCAAGAATTAAATGAATCAAATGAGAAAACTTTAAATCAATTAAAAGAAATTTTTGAAGAAGAAAAAAAAAGATTAGAAAATAAAATTTCAAATCAAAAAAGAGATAATGAAAAAAATATAAATAATATTATATTAGAATATGAAAACAAATTAAAAGAACAAGAAAAAGATATTAGAAATGAATATGAAAATTTACAAAATTATTTTGATGACTTAGAAGCAAAATATAATACTTTAACATTTGAATCAGAACATCAAATTTCAATGTTAAATCAAAAATTAATGACTGCAGAAAGTATTAATGCAGATCATAAAGAAAATTTAATTAATATTACAAAAGAACATAATAATGTATTACAACAAAAATTATCTGAATTTAATGTAGAAAGAAAAGAATTAATGAAAAAAATTGATAATTTAAATCAAAATATTATAAATAAAAATCAAGAAATTACTAATTTAAATAATTCAATTAATGATTTAAATAATATAATTGTAGAAAAAGATTATGATTTAAGTTCTCAAAAAAAAGAATATGAAACTGCAATTGAAAATTTAGTTACTAAATTTGAACAATATAAACAAAAACAACAAGAAGTTGCAAATGATTTTAATATTAAAAAAAGAGATTATAATAGAGAATTAAGTTTATTAAAACAACAAATTGGTTATTTAAATAAAAAATTACAAGATCAAGTTTTATATAATGAAGAAGTTGATAAACAACATGATGAAAATATTATTGAATTAAAAAATGAATTAGAAGAGAATTTTAATAATAAATTAAATGAAATGTTATCAGAAAAAAAGAATTTAAATGAAAAAATAAAAGAATTAGAAAATCAATTAAAAGAAAGTGAAGAAAGAATAATTTCTATATCAACTTATTATGAAAATAAATTAGTAGATGAGAAAAATAATCATAAAATGATTTATAATGAATTAGAAACTCAACTTCAATCTTTAAATTTAGAAACAGAAGATTTAAAAAATAAATCAAATGAACCTATTAAAAAAATAAATGAATTACTTGAAATTCAAACTCATTTACAAAATGAAAATTCAATATTTAAAGATGATATTCATAATTTAGAAAAAGAAAAAGAAGAATTAGAAAAAAATATTGAAATATTACAAAAAGAAAAAAGTGATTTAATTCATGAAAATGAAAATTTAAATGAATCAATTACTAATTTAGAATCTCAATTAAAATATCAAATTCCAAAAGCAACTTCTGATTTAAGAAAAAAAATAAAAAATTTTGGTTCTCATTCTTTAAATATGATTAATCCTACTATTAATTTTGATAAAACTCCTAAAAATAGTATGAGAACTAATCAAAGTGAAATTTTTGAAAGTGGTGATGTTCTTAATTCTTTTGTTGGAGATTTAGTAAGTAATAATTCTAGGAAAGAATTAAATAAAAGTGCTTATATTGGATTAAAGAAAAATGAAAAATTTGATAAAATAGATAAAACTTTTTTGAAAAAACAAAAAAGTGATAAAATTTAATAATAAAGAGTAATTGGATAGTATAAATTTTATTTTAATATTTATTTGTTATACTTTAGTATAAATTATTTATAATTTTTATTTTTTTTTAATTTTAATATTTACATTATTTGTATTTATTTATATTTTAAAATTGAAAAATATATTTTAATATAATTTAATAATTATCTAGAGTTAATAAATAATTCCACATTACTATATTTGTATCATTAGTTCCTTCTTTTGTTAAAAAAATTGAATATTGTTCTATATTTTCCTTTCTTGGAAATAATAAATTATATCCAGTTATTTCAGATCTTGCTCTTTCTTCAATAAAATGATTAATCATATTTTGATAAAATGGATTTTCATATTCTTTCATTTTATTTTTTAAATTATTCTTTTCATTAAAATTTTTAACAACATTAGTTTTAACTTCTAATAAAGTTTCTTCTTTTTTATTTTTATCTTTCTTATTATTTTTATTATTATTATTATTATTATTATTATTATTTTTATTATTATTATTATTATTATTATTATTTTTATTATTATTATTATTTGTATTATTATTATTATTTTTATTATTATTGATATTATTATTATTATTATTTTTCCCATTATTCATATTTTTCCCTTGTTGATTTTGATTAATAATTTGAGGTAACTCTTTTTTTTCAATATGAAAAACTAATTCATTATTTAATTGATGATAAGGTTGAATTCCAACAATATTAAAAG
>JAEEGK010012404.1_pt1 | contig 19371 bp, 14 predicted proteins | sample 8958771 | NCBI WGS metagenome assembly JAEEGK01 (sample SAMN16246547, study PRJNA631951) | gut metagenome | biome: gut microbiome; feature: rumen; material: SC-attached | host: Bos | place: Iran: Karaj | collected 2018-10
GTTAGAGGTTCATTTTTCGGCGCAAAGCGCCAAAATGAACCTCTAACCCCGTCCCCGGGTGTCAAAAAATGAACCCCTAACCCCGTCCCCAAAGGCTCAAAAAGTGAACCTCTAACCCCGTCCCCGGGTGTCATTTATTACGCTGTCATAAAAGGGACTTCCATTTTTGGTGGAGATATAGTATAATGGAAAAACTTTCACGTTAAGTTACATTGATTTTTAATGTATCACAGGAGTTATATATGGGCATATTTGAACTGCTGCTTTTGTCCGTCGGCCTGGCTATGGATGCATTTGCTGTTTCCGTGTGCAAGGGGCTTTCGGTGAAAAAGCTGACTATTAAGGAATGCATGATCTGCGGGACATGGTTCGGAGCCTTTCAGGGGATCATGCCGTTTATAGGATTTTTGATAGGATCGGGTTTTGAAAAATGGATCCGCATGGTGGCACCCTGGGTGGCATTCGCGCTGCTGACACTGATAGGTGTAAACATGATCAGGGAAGCTTTTTCCGAAGAGGCAGAAGAAAAGTCGGGCTTTGATGTAAAGACCATGTTTATAATGGCGGTGGCAACCAGTATTGATGCGCTGGCCATTGGAATTACATTTGTAGCTGTGCCGGTAACGGTGTTTGAAACCGGAAAGCTGCAAAATACCATATTTGCGGTTATAGTGATCGCTGTTGTGACTTTTTTTATCTCAGCCCTGGGAGTCAAGATCGGAAATCTCTTCGGATCCCGTTATAAATCGGGTTCGGAGGTAATGGGCGGAACGATCCTTCTCTTTATCGGGCTTAAAACCTTGATAGAATATCTGGATACATCCAATGCTTTAAGCGACTCGGACAATATCTTCGGAATGCTGATCCCTTTGATAGGAACAGTGCTTGGTGCCGCGTCCGTATATGCCAAAAAGAAATTCCTGTCGGATAAGATACGTGTGATGATGGCGGGAGCCACGGCGGGAATAATGTTTTCCATATCCATCTGGGGAATGATAGAACCTGCCTCAGGCGGTTTCAATAATTCTGGAGTAAAAGCCATAATCCCGCTGTTCGTATGTTTTTGCGTCGGAGTTGCGGTGCAATATGCACTGGACAATGCAGTGCCTCACACTCATGCGTTTGTAGGTATCACGGAAGGCCCGCAGAGCAGTTTAAAGGATGAGACCAAGATGATGCTGGCGGAGGTGATCCATCACATTCCCGAGGGCATTGCGCTGGGTGCGATATATGCGGCTCATTTCATGGAAACCGACTGGATCCCGGCTTCAACGCCATTGTTTCTGGCAGTGGCAATAGCAATACAAAACTTTCCGGAGGCGCTTTTTGTGTCCCTTCCGGTCTATGAAAAGGGTATGGGAAAGGGCAAATCCTTCTTTATGTCGGTGGTTTCCGGAATCCCCGTCCCCATTGCAGCCATATTTATTTTGATCATAGTCGTTCTCTTCCCTGTAACCCTGCCCTATATCATGGCAATAGCGGGAGGCGCCATGGTCTACACCACGGTGGAGGAGTTTCCTTTGATGGTGGGCGGCAAGGATAACGACAGCGGAGCTTTTGCTTTTGTGATAGGATTTGCTGTCATAATGCTTATGATATTTGCGAAATAACCACATAAAGCCGGGGGGGGCATATCTATCCTCGGCTTTTTAATTTTCCTTTATTCTTACAGTCGACTTGTTCATTTCGGACGAATTATGAGTGAAAATTCCGTAAAATGCGGTTTATTTATAAGCAAATCAGAATACTTTATTAAATAATATTTATTTGCAATAAACAATAAGATGTATTACACTTTATTGCGTTGAAAGAGTAATACTATATTAAATAAAATTGTTGAAGAAAAACATGATATCGGTAGTGAGAGCTGCGTTTAAAGTATCACTTAAGAACCCTAGTACATCGGTTATTAAATAACCGGACCCAATGCTTGCCTGTTTACCCGACTGCCCGTACATGAAAGCCTCGGAGTAGTAGAAATCAGGTAGAGGTGTTGGGTTTATTGGGTCAGACTTTTAGAAACGTTGCCACCGGCTCCTATTTCTATAATTATGCCCGGATTAAGTGGGGGAAAAGCAAATCTTCTGTTCATCTGTATTCATTTAAAAGATTGGCGAAGTGTGTTGGGACCGGTCTTTTCGCAGTTAAACCATCGTACCTGAGTTCTCGGGGGAGTGTTAGGGAGTCGGTGGGGGCGTTTCTCAGGGGATATCATAAGAATAATAGTCATCCCGGGGAGGATGACTATTTTTAATGCCCGGATCGGTTTTTGATACAGATACAGTTTATACTTTTTTTCTTGACTTGTTTCTAAATAGATGAGATAATCAGTTTTGCTAAATCAGTTGCGCAAAACTGATTACAGAAAGAAAAACCATCCGAACCTAAAATGCAGGTGTCGGAAAACAGATCGAGAAAGGCCGGTTCTATGGAAAAGGAATTCAATATTCAGGAGTATATGACCAAAGGGGTTGAACAGGTGGTGTCGGACGCACTCAGAGCTACCTTTAAAGACCCGAGGGAAAGCGCTTATATAGTCAAGTTTGCGGCTGCAAGTAAAAAAGCTTCCAAAAAGAGAGCAAAGGCAGAGAAGGAAGGAGAGCACATCCCGCCTTTTCTTATCGCCAGCATCACTTCAGCCTGCAATCTGCACTGTGCCGGATGTTATTCAAGATGCAACAATGCCACGGTGGATGCGGAGCCTGTTAAACAGCTCACGTCTGAGGAATGGAAAAAGATATTTGACGAAGCGGAAGAGCTGGGTATCAGTTTTATCCTTCTGGCGGGAGGAGAGCCTTTACTTCGTGCGGATGTTATAGATATGGCTGCCAAAAAGCCCAATATCATGTTTCCTGTTTTCACCAACGGAACATTTTTGGCCGGCGATTATCTGAAACTGTTCAATGAACACAGAAACCTTATCCCTGTTATCAGCATCGAAGGAGATCGTGAGATCACGGATGCCAGAAGGGGCGAGGGTATATATGACAAATTGATCGAGGTAATGAACGATCTTCACGAGCATAGCCTGATCTTCGGTGCTTCGGTCACTGTTACGACGGAAAACGTAAGGGAAGTCCTTTCGGATAAATTCATAAACACTCTTTCGGAAAGAGGATGCAAGCTGATCGTTTATGTGGAATACGTTCCCACAACAGAAGAATCCGCGGATCTGGCACCTACGGATGCGGAGCGGGATCTGATGGCAGAAGAACTTAGGAGGGTAAGAAAGGCTCATCAGGAGATGGTTTTCGTATCCTTCCCCGGAGATGAAAAGAGTTCGGGAGGCTGTATCGCAGCGGGGCGCGGCTTCTTCCACATAAATTCCCACGGCGGCGCGGAGCCTTGTCCTTTCTCACCTTATTCAGATATAAATGTAAGGGATACATCCGTAAGAGAAGCCTTAAAGTCCAGGCTCTTCAATGCTCTGCAGACCGGCGGAGTGCTGGCGGACGATCACAAGGGCGGCTGTGTGCTTTTTGAAAAGAGAGAGCAGGTGGAAGATCTGCTGGCAGCGGAATAAAATAAAAGAAGTGCCAAAGGAACGTCTCCTTTGGCACTTTTTCTTGGCAAAATCACATTACCTTTATAATCTCCAGTTCCGAACGCTTCATAAGATCCACAAACTCCGAAGCCACCTTTACGATGGGGCGGGTCAGGCGCTCGTTCAGCATGATGATCTTTCCGTCGGTACCGTCATTTAAAATGACATGAGATCCGATGAGAGACTGGGCAAGACAGTTAAGGAAGGGGATGAGGCCTGCCACATCGTACTTGCTGTAACCGTCTTTTTCAAAAGCGGATATGACATCAAACGTGCATATATCTTCTCGATAAGGTCTTTTTGATGTCATGGCATAGTAAACATCCGCAATGGCTACATATCTGGCATAGAAGGGTATGTTCTGACCGGAGATGCCGTCCGGATAACCGCTTCCGTCATAACGCTCATGATGATAGAGAGCGCAGAGACTTACATGTTCGGGAAGATTGGTCTGGGAAAGGAGCTGATAACCCAACTGGGTGTGAGAACGGATCTCCTCAAGTTCATCTTCCGTGAGACGGCCCTGTTTGTTAAGGAGCTCTTCGGGAATGGTGATCTTTCCGATGTCATGGAAAATGGAGCACAGGATGAGATCATGGATCTGTTCCTCGCTGAACTGAGCCTTAAGGCCGATTATTATGGAAATAAGAGACACGCCCACGGTGTGGATGTAGATACTGTCATCAAAATCTCTGGAAGCCTGCAAAAGCTCCAGAACGTGGATGGTCTCGCCGTATTTTTGGGAAAGGGAACGGATGGCTGTGATGAGATCTTCCGAATTAATGTCGGAACGGGGATTCATCATCAATCGTTCAAATACTTCCGAAAGTTCGCCTGCCACAGAAAGAAGCTCTTTTCGGAAATCCTGATATTCCTGGGAGTCTTTTATACGGTTTTCCTGGGCGGCGCTTTCCTTTAATTCTTCGGGAGTAGCAATGTAATCGGGAATATAAACACTGATGGCTTTTACACCGGCGCTTATAAGACGGGCGGTGTATCTTTGAGAGAGGACTGTACTTTTGGAAACCACAACAGACCCGCTGGGGCCAATGGCATCCGCGGCCATGATCATTCCTGCACGGATATCGTTAATCATTATGTTTTTGGTGATCATTGCCTTACCTCCCTTACCTGCAGCTTTAAATATTAAATATATCTAAAGTCTAGTGTATACCTAATCCCATAGTACACTAAATGTAGTATAAAAGCAAGAAGAAAAAGGAAATGGAGATATAAAACTCCATTTCCAAAAACATAAGCTCCCCCAATATGTTCTTTGTTTTCTTACGCAGGACCCTTAAACTTTTGATAAGCCGGGTCAGATGCGGTTCTTAATGATGTTTTTACTGCTGAAGTAGGTGATCGTAAAGTATCCGCCGTAGATCGCAAAAAGTATGATGCAGGTGAGTATCAAGGACTGAAGGGTGTTGGTGGTGCCTGCGGTCTCCAAAAGGCTGATGGCAAACTTCATACCAAAAACGGAATGGACCGCCGCAACAGCCAGAGGGAACAGGAAAAACAGGCCGGTCTGAAGGAACAGGGATCTGTTCAGGTCACCCTCGTCTGCTCCCAGTTTTCTGAGCATGTCATATCTCTGAACGCTGTCAACGCACTCGGTAAGGGACTTTAGAGCAAGGATGGCGCCGGAGGCGATAAGGAAAACAATACCGATGTAAAGTCCAAGGAAGGTGATGACAGCGCTGATACCCATACCGTTGGAGTACAGCTCTATCCTGGAGGTGAAGCCTTCGTAGAAGGTGGGCATGTTCTGTCCCTTTCTTTCTGTGTACAGGTCTCGGTAATAGCATTCGTAAACCTTTTGATGTATATCGCTCATCTCTGAGTCCATGGCTTTGGTCTGAGCTTTTGTGGCAGCATCGTAATTTCCGAAAAGATAGTTTGATACCCTGGAATCCTTGTCCGCCACGCTGTCAGGGATCACAAATATGCCCGAACAGGTAGCGTTGAGGTTAAGATCCAGAAAGCCGTCGATGCAATGGTCATATTTACTCTTTAGTTCATGGCCGAATATGTTTTCCGTGCATCCGCCGGAAAGCACCATATTTCTCAGAGGGATCATGTTTATGTAGTTTGCCACCAGCATGAACTCGTCGTCTTCCAGAGTGAACGTGTCTCTTCCGAAGAGCTCCATCAAAGCGTTGTAGTCGCTTAAAATCATTATCTGCTCCGGGCTGTCAAACCTCAAGAACTGAAACTGCTTTCTCACTTCCTGTTGATAGGGACCGAAAAATTCTCCGAAATTAAAGGAGGGATCCAGATACACATCGACAAAAACGTGATCCTTAAATTTCTCCGTTATATCATATCCGTATTCTGCATATATTTTCTCGATGTCCACGTAGGTGGGCTTAAAATCCCCTTCGTATTCGTTTATGCCTATCTGTACATCCACGGGACAGAGAGTGTTCACGGTCTGATTGATGGCGTTTCTCACGGAAAAGGCTGAGGACAGGGTGCACACAGTGACAAAAAGCATGAGGCAGATCACTGTCATGGAAAATACCATGGTGTTCACCTTGCTGCTGATCTGGCGAAAAGTAAAGCTGTTCAATCCCCGGAAGTAGGCTTTCTTAAAGGACATTACTATCCTTAAGAGCAGGCCTGAGAGGGAAAGGAAGACCAGAAAAGTGCAGACCGCGCCAATAACTATGCATAAGATAATAGTCTGCCGGTTAAGGGCAAAAAAATCTCCGGTAACCTTGCGGTAGGCCCAGGCAAGACCAAGGACTGCGACAAGGAAGATGATGACCGAGAGGACAGGGTTTTTAACCTTGATCTCCTCAGAACGTCTCTCGCTCTGGATCAGGTCGATCAGCTTCATTTTTGTAACAAATGCACCGTTAAAGAGCATTACCACAATATACATGATGCTGAAATAGATGACAGTGAGGACCATGGAGCTTGAGGAGAAGGAAAACCTGTATTCCGACATGTCGGCTGCAAAGAGAGAAGCCACCAGAGCGCTCATTAGCTGAGAAAGACCGATACCGATGACCAGTCCCACAGCCAGAGATCCGAGACCGATAAAGAAGGTCTCGATCAGAAGGATGGCGGATATCTTTCCCTTTCCCATTCCCAGAAGCATATAAAGAGCAAACTCTTTATTTCTCCGCTTCATTAAGAAACGGCTGGCATAAATGATCAAAAGGGCCAGGACTACAGCGACGAAGACGCTGACTGCCGAAAGGGCTCCGGACAGGAGATCCAGGACTTCCAGATCTATGCTTTGGATCGTCAGAGTAGCTGTTTGATCATCTATGGCATTAAAGATATAAAATATGGAAACACCGATGACCAGGGTAAAGAAGTAAATGGCATAGTCTTTAATACTTCTGTGCAGGTTTTTGACCGAGAGTTTACAGAGCATCGCTTACATCACCTCCCAGAAGAGTAACAACATCGATGATCTTGTCAAAGAACTCCTTGCGTTTTGCGCTGCCCCGGTTGATCTCTGTAAAGATCCTTCCGTCTTTTATGAAGAGGACGCGGCTTGCATAGCTGGCGGCAAAACTGTCATGGGTTACCATCATTATGGTGGCATTGTATTCATTATTAAGGAAATTGAAGCGTTCCAGAAGGAGGCCGGAGGATTTGGAATCAAGAGCTCCCGTAGGCTCGTCCGCAAGGATCAGCCTGGGATTGGTGACTATGGCTCTGGCGCAGGCAACTCGCTGCTTTTGACCTCCTGAAAGCTGAAAGGGGTATTTTGAAAGAATGTCGCTTATACCCAATTGTCCGGCTACAATCTGTATTGCCTTATCAATCGTCTCCGCGGGCCATTTTTGGATGGTGAGGGAGAGCGCAATGTTTTCGTAAGCAGTAAGAGTATCAAGAAGATTAAAATCCTGAAAAATAAACCCGAGTTTTTCACGGCGAAAATGGTTCAGCTCCTTTCCTTTAAGTGCGGTGATGTCCTGATCTTCAAGAAAGATGTGACCGGCTGTCACTCTGTCGATGGTGGATATGCAATTAAGAAGTGTGGTCTTACCGCTTCCCGAAGCACCCATGATAGCCAGGAATTCCCCTTTGTCCACTTTAAAGGATATATCATCAATAGCCTTTGTGAGACTGGATCTGTTGCCGTAATATTTTTCCACATTTTGTACTTTGAGTAATTCCATAAAACTGTTTCCTTTCATTTTTTCTGTATTTTAATCCTATTTCCGGGCCTTGTCGTTTTTCTAATATTATTTAACCTTACATTTTTGAAAGGAAAGCGGCCTTCTTTGGATGAGGGCAGTGCGCAGCTTTAGGACATTTTAAGATGTTGATCCTCGGAAAAGAAGATCTTGAATTCCGTATATTCGTCCTTTACAGAGGATACTTTGATGCCGTGCCCTAAGCGCCGGCAGAGGTTCTTTACTATATAAAGACCCATGCCCGTGGAACCCGGACTCTTATGACCGTTGGTTCCGGTAAAGCTTTTTTCAAAGATCCTGGGGAGGTCTTCCTCCGGTATACCCATACCGTTGTCTCTGTAGGAAAGGACGGTGTACTCCGGAGTTTTTTCTGCGGTCACGGTTATGACCAAAGGCCTTTCCAAAGACATGTATTTAAGGCTGTTGGCCATTAACTGACCGATAATGAACTCCAGCCATTTTCCGTCGGTAAGAACTTTTACATCCAGGCCCGAGGCACGGATCTCGGCATTTTCCATCTGCAATGCATCCCTGTTCTTAACAGCCACGCCGCCAAAGATCTTTTGCAGGGAAACGTCCTTTATTATATAGTCTTTTTCAGCATTTTCGCTGCGGGCGTAATACAGTACATTTTCTATATAGTCATCCAGCCTTTTTATCTGAGTCCTGATCTTTGTGATAGACGGATCAGCCTCCCGGTCCTGCCGGAGATCTGCGCTGTTTTTGCAGATCAGTTCCATTGTAGCCACGGGTAGCTTGGCCTCATGGACCCACATCTCTATGTATTCCCTGAATTCTTTGTTCAGCAGCCTGTATGAAGCCACCTGATCCGCCATGGATTTGGAACAGGACAGGAGAACGTCCGACAGGATCCTTCCCTCAAGAAAAGAAGGGTCCGGTAGCATTTCCGAAAGCAGGTACTTCTTGTCCAGATCTCTCAGGGAGTTAAGGACAGGCTCATAAAAGTCTTTTTTTCTTTTATAATCCATAATGTCCGCAATAAGGGTGCAGATCACAAAGATCACGGCCAGAGCGACCACCGCGCCGGCATTTACTTTGAAGGCAACGAGAAAGATCGCCGCCGTAAGAACTGCCACCGCCCTTATAATAAGAACAAAGTATTTGTCTTTTATATATGATGCATATGTCATCTCAACACGTACCCCTGTTTCTTTCTTGTCTCTATTGCTTCGGGGATCCCCAGATCCGCAAGCTTGGAACGAAGTCGGCTTATATTAACGGACAGAGTATTGTCATTTATGAATTCATTATTGTCCCAGAGGACAGTCATGAGGTCATCTCTGGAAACTATCTCCTCGGGGTGATCCAAAAGAGTCTGGAATATCAGCATTTCGTTTTTTGTGAGGAGGATCTCATTGGTGTCCGAGGCCAGGATACCCTTCAGGCTGTTTATGCGTATGTTTTTGTAAACTCTTTCCTGACCGGTCTTACGGGCTCTTTTTAGCACGGCAGAGATCCTTAAAAGAAGGATGGTGGGGTTATAGGGCTTGGTGATATAGTCATCCGCGCCGTAGCTCATGGAAAGCACTTCGTCAAGTTCGCCCGTTCTGCTGGTAAGCATGATGACGGGAGTGTCCTTTACTTTTCTGAATTCCTGCAAAAGGGCTTCTCCGTTGGAATTCGGAAGATTAATGTCCAGGAGAAGGAGATCTGCGTCCGTGTTTTTGATCAGAGTATCCACAGCCGAAAAGTCCGTGGCCTTTTCGGCAGAATAGCCGGCATTGGTCAAAAGCAGTGACAGCTCGTCTCTAAGGGTCTTGTCATCTTCTATTATAAGGATCTTGTTCATGTCTTACCTCCGGGGTTATGGGAATATAACGATTTTACAACTTTTCGGATAATAAAAAAACCGTCTTTAAGCTATTTCTTAAAGACGGTGAAAATTTACTAGTACAGCGGTTTTAAAATAAATGGACTAATGCGCAGAATGCTTGCTCGAATGCTCGTGCGTGAAAACGCAGGTGTAGCGGGCTACTCCGAGGCTTTCATGTACGGGCAGTCGGGTAAGCAGGCAAGCATTCGGTCCAGTTATTTAATAACCGATGTACTAGTTATTAAGCTGATTGTTCTTGTACTTCTCGATGAATTTCTGTATACGGGCCGTAGGACTTAAGAACTCGCTGATGGAGCGGTCGTGGTTCATGGCGTCGATGAGAAGCGCAATGTACTTGGCCATTTCTGCGGTAGCATAGTAAGGACGGGACAAAAGCTCGGGAGTCTGATAAACAAGGTTTGTGGTGATCATGAGATCGAATACCTTTTCTTCAAAGGCCTTGTCGAAGGCTGCCAGACCGTTGGTGAAAAGTCCGAAGGTGGAACAGAGGAAGATCCTCTTTGCTTTTCTTGCCTTGAGCTCTCTTGCGGTGTCCAGAAGGCTCTCACCGGAGGAGATCATATCGTCGATGATGATGACATCCTTACCTTCCACATCGGAACCCAGGAATTCGTGAGCAACGATGGGGTTTCTGCCGTTTACGATCTTTGTATAATCGCGGCGTTTGTAAAACATACCTACATCGATACCGGTAACGGAACCGAAGTAAACCGCACGTCCCATGGCTCCTTCATCAGGGCTTATTACCATTGAATGCTGGGTATCAAGAGTGATATCGGGCACTTTTTTAAGAAGGGCTTTAAGGAACTGATAGGTAGGCTGTACTGTCTCGAAAGAATGTAAAGGAATAGCGTTCTGAACTCTGGGGTCATGAGCATCAAAGGTAATGATGGAGTCAACACCCATGTTGATAAGATCCTGAAGAGCAAGGGCACAGTCCAGAGATTCTCTGGCACTTCTCTTGTGCTGTCTGCCTTCATAGAGGAAGGGCATGATCACGGTGATCCTGCGGGCTTTACCACCCACGGCTGCGATCAAACGCTTAAGATCCGAAAAATGATCGTCGGGGGACATGTGATTTTCATGACCGCTGACGGTGTATGTAATGGAATAATTGGTAACATCAACAAGGAAGTAGATATCGTCTCCGCGCACGGTCTCTTTGATAAGACCTTTGGCTTCGCCCGATCCGAAACGAGGGCATTCTGCATCTACAAGGTAAGAATCCTTCTTGTAGTCCTCGAAATTGATGGTGTTCATTTCCTCGTGAGTACGTCCGCTACGCCACTCAACGATGTACTTGTCCACCTTCTTTGCAATGTCGTCACAGCTTCGCAATGCTATAATGCCGAGCTTGCCGACGGGAATGGTGCTCCAGATTTCATCCTGAGACATTTTTGGTCCTCCAGCTAATTAACAATATAATATGTAAATAGTTGCTTTTGTAAACCCGCGACACACTTTACAGCAAGTTTTTACGTTTGTCAAGTCACAGAGCACTGTACTTTTTCGCCAAACGGATGTCCTTGCCATAGAATTTATATAGGGTGTAAAGGCCAACAACTCTTGAAAAATTTCTTTCTCCATAGGTCTCTTTCATTTCCAGAGGGGTGAGATTTGTGGAGATGATGGTGGAGTGTTTGCCCAAAAGCCTTTCATTGATGACCGTGTTAAGCTCGGATACGGTAAATTCAGTGATGTTTTCGGTGCCGAGATCGTCTATGATCAGAAGATCGCAGTTAAAAACATATCTGCCGAGTTCGGTTGAGGTTTTTTCATCGCCGTTTTTGGATATCAATTCTTTTCTTAAGATATCAAAAAGCTGGGGCGCCGAAAGATAGAGGACAGTATATCCTTTTTTTAGGAGCTCATTGGCTATGCAGTGGGAGAGGAAGGTCTTTCCCAGGCCTGCATTTCCGGTAAAAAGCAGGTTTTCCTTGGAGGTTGAAAAGTTGGCAACAAACTCCTTGGCGTTCTTAAGGTACATGGACATAAGTTCGTAGCAGGTGAGTTTGCTGGCGGGATCTATATCATTTTTGCTGAAATAATCAAGACGGAAGGTGGAGAAATTTTCTGCTTTCAGAACCTCATTGAGGTTTGACTGGGAATAGAGCAGATCAACTATCTGTTGTTTGAAACAATGACATTTTTCATTTCCTATGTAACCCGTGTCCTTACAGTCGGGGCAGGTATAGACAGGATCCAGATAGTTTGCGGGATAGCCGTTCTGCTGAAGAAGCAGGGCCTTTTGCTCAGCTATCCGGCCGATCTGTACTTTAAGGTCCCGAAGACGCTTATCGGCGTCCTCCACTCTGTTAAGTAAAGTCATCCGGGCATATTCCATGGAAGCGTCTATGGCTTCGTCATCCAGGATCTTATATTCGGGGATCTTAGTGATCACCTCGTTTTTTCTTGCATCCTGAAGCAGCCTGGTCTCGTTCTGCTTTTCTTCATAGTCCCGCATTATCTTTGTATATTGACTGTTAGTCAGTGCCATGTTCATCCCTCTTGCTTAATTGAAATACCCAACGATTTTTCAAGCATTAAACGTTCTATTTCTTTCATATCTTCAGCGGAATATTCTCTCTGGGTGTATCTGTTCAGATAGTTTTCCGCAGATTTTGACACGGATCTTCCGGTTTTGGATCTTTTTGCACTTTTGGCCTCACTGAAGCTCTTGTCCTTTTCCGCAAGGGCGGAAAGGGTCTTTATGCCCTCTTCATTCCATGCCACAAGTATCTTATTGGCATAGGCAAAACTGGGTTTGCTGCATTTTAAAAGGGTTCTGTCGCAGGCTTCCTTGACCATTTCCGGGGAGAAGCCCAGATTTTCCCAGGATCTGATATATTTTTGCTCCTTATCTCCGGGAAGACGTCCCAGATTAAAGGCTTTATTGACTGCACTGAAGTAGTTACTGTAAACCACCGAATAGCCGTCTGCCTCTTCGACGGTAGATATGCCATGCTCGTACCAGTCGATGGCCACACTCTGGATGTAGGAAATGTTCCGCTTGTTTCTGCCTATGCACACCTCATAAAGATGAAGGAGCAGATCGCTGGAAAAGTGAAGATCTCTGTAAAGGAAGATGACAAGGTTCTGATCGGCCTCGGTTAAAGGACGCTCCAGGTACATTTCCACCGCGTTGGTGAGCCATGAAACAGGCTCGGAAACAAGAGCCTTATTGATCTCCTCTCTGGTAAGAGTGGGAACGGACATGGGCGCGGGAGCTTCGGGAACTTTTTCAACAGGAGTTTCCGAAACCTTTGTTTCGGGCTTTTGAGCCTCGGTGCGTATATTATTAATGGAAATTACATTTGCTTTGGTGGATTTGGTCGTTGTCTTTAACTGATCAACGGTAAGATCAAGGAGTGTGATGCCTGTGATCTCGGAACCGTTGCGGGTGAGACGGATAACCTCGTTCTTTTCCCAATACTTTAAAGCACGGGTTATGTCACTTTCCGTTTCATCAAAGAAATCAGCTGCCGAAGAAATGGAAAACTGCATTTCATTTCCAGTAAGACAACGTAAAAGATAAAGATAGACCTTTACATAGGATCCGTTAGCCGAAGGCAGGAAACGATCTATAAAGACGTTCGGGATAACGGTTGCTGAATATTTACGTTCTGTATTGATCATTATGTCGCTCATTACTACTGCCCCTAGTGTTCACATTTTTTCATTTCCCATTGTCATGGTCGTAAAGGAAGCGCCAAGGCACGCTTATAGGGCGCGATGCCTTTAAACAGCGGCTTTTTGGCCTTGCCTTGTAAACCCGACAGCAGGGATTATAGCACAGAAAAACGGAACTTTGAATTGATAATTTTTGGTTAGAGTCTTGTAGAATGGGATTGTGGATAATGTGGATAAAAAAACTCTTGACAAGCTCAAAACCAAAAATTATGGGCGGGGGAAACAAAAAAGGCTTTCCCGGGATTTTTCCCCGGAAAGCCGTGGATAACGTGGAAAACTATAGACCGAGGAGCTCATTTCCAATATTTACAACGTCTCCGGCACCCATAGTTATCAACAGATCATCTGTTGATGAAAAATCGGATAAAAAATTTTCAATTTCTTTGAAGGTCGAAAAATAGTATGCTTCCTTACCATTTTTCACCAGTAGGTCCCTTATGGTTTTTGAGGATATGGTTCCGTCATCTGTCTCTCTGGCGGAATATATGTCTGCCATAATGATGATATCCGATAAGGACAGGGCTTCGACGAATTCCGGCAACAGGGCTTTGGTCCTGGAGAAGGTGTGGGGCTGAAAGACCGTAACTATCCTTTTGCCCTTAAAGCGGCGGGCGGTTGTAAGGGTGGAACGGATCTCGTCCGGATTATGGGCATAGTCATCGTAAACCGAAGCGCCTTTAAAGGTCCCCTTGTGTTCCAGACGACGTCTGGGACCTGCAAAACTTTTAAGAGTTTTTAACATGGAAGGAACAGGTACGTTGTATTTCCGGGCAACAGCTATGGCAGCCAGGGAGTTGGAAACATTGTGACGGCCCATGAGTCCCAGAGATACATGAGCGATAAAGAGGCCGTCTTCGTAGAGGTCGTAGCTTCCGCGGCCCATATCGTCATAGGAGATATCCGCGGCCATATAGTTGAAGGTCGAAAGATCCGCCTCCCTGTCTTCAGCAAGACCATAGGTCTTCATGGTGCTCTTTATACCTTTAAACAGTTCCTTATAGTTGTCTATCTCGCCGTTCACTACAGTGATACCGTCTGCCGGAACCAGCTCTGCAAAGCGGCGGAAGGAATTTCTTATATCATCTATATCCTTAAAGAAGTCCAGATGATCCTCTCGGATGTTAAGGATGATGGCATCGGTGGGGAAAAAGTCCAAAAAGGAATTGGTATATTCACAGGACTCCACCACGAAGTGTTGGTCGCCGCCGATCCTGAAATTGGTGTTGATCTCGGGGATGATACCACCTACGGAAATGGTGGGATCAAGGCCCGCATCCAGGAGCATCAGGGACAGAAGAGAGGTGGTGGTGGTTTTTCCGTCGGTTCCCGAAATACCCACGGAATGCCGGAAGTTCTTCATCAGTTCCCCCATCAGCTGACCTCTGCTCAGCATTGGAAGGTTTTTGCTCTTGGCTGCGGCAAATTCCGGATTATCCGGATGAATGGCGCCTGTGTAAACCACAACATCCATATCTTCCGAGATATTTTCTGCCTTAAGGCCGAGGAAGATCCCGGCTCCCAGGCTTCTGAGCTCATTCAGAAGAGGGGAATCATGGTCGTCGGATCCGGAAACTTTAAAGCCTCTGGATAATAAAAGTTTTGCGAGACCGCTCATTGAGATCCCGCCGATGCCGAGAAAGTGCACATGAACGGGATGATTAAAATCTATCTGGTACATAATTGCCTCCGTATATATTAAGGATATTATAGTGATTTGAAGTGCCGGTGGCAAGAGGGGAATATAGACACTGTTCGCACCGCTCCCTCGGAATTCGCAATCCGCTTCGCTACTTGCTCATTTGGAGGGGGCGGTCACTGCTACGCAGTATCTGTGACTTGCCAAACCTCTTTGAAAGACGACTTTCAGAGGTTTAGCAAGCCACAGATATGCGAACAGTAACCTTTTTACGAAAAAACACGAAACTTTTATTGACAGATGGAGAAAATAAGTGTACTATAATTATACATTACGAAAATTTACGAAAATATGTCGACTAAAAAATTACACATAAGAGAAGGTAAGATTATGGTTTACAGCCGTTAAAACGGCGGAAATGTTTGGGAGGCAAACATGAAAAAAGAGAGAAAAGAACTGGAAAGAGGAGCAGGATTGTTAATGCCCATAAGCGCCCTTAATTCTCCCTACGGCATAGGGACAATGGGAAAGGCGGCTTATGAATTTGCGGATCTTGCAAAAAAGACCGGAGCCAAGTACTGGCAGGTGCTTCCTGTGGGGCCTACAAGCTACGGAGACTCTCCTTATCAATCGTTTTCTGCATTTGCGGGCAATCCTTATTTTATCGATCCCGATATGCTGGCAGAGGAAGGACTCTTAAAAAAGGAAGATATGGAAGGGATCTGCTGGGGAGGCAACTCTTCGGATGTGGACTATGAAGCGGTTTACAGGAACAGGTTCAATGTCCTTAGGATAGCTTTTGAAAACAGTGATCACAAAACAAAAGCTTCCTATAAGAAGTTCGTTTCGGAAAATGCTTACTGGTTACCGGACTATGCTTTTTATATGGCGGTAAAGACGGAAAACGGCGGCAGATCCTGGCAGGAATGGGATGATGATATAAGGAAGAGAAAACCTGCAAAGGTAAAGGAATTACAGAAAAAACTGGCGGATGACATAGATTTTTGGATGTTCCTGCAATTCAAGTTTGAAGAGCAGTGGAACAAACTTAAAAAGTATGTGAACGGTCTCGGCATTGAGATCATAGGAGATATCCCTCTCTATGTGGCACTGGATTCCACCGATGTATGGGTACATCCCGATCTTTTTGAACTGGATGAGGATCTCAGAGAGATAAATATCGCGGGAGTTCCGCCCGACATGTTTTCCGCTACGGGACAGCGCTGGGGCAACCCCCTCTATCGCTGGAAAGTGATGGAAAAGGACGGATTTTCCTGGTGGGCGGAAAGAATGAGATCTTGCGGAAAGCGTTACGATGTGGTAAGAATCGACCATTTTATAGGTATAGTTAATTACTGGTCCATCCCCGCCACCTGTCCCACAGCCGTTGAAGGCAAGTGGATAAAGGGACCGGGTAAGAAGCTTACCGATATGATAAATGAAGTGATACCCGATACCAAGCTTATCGCCGAGGATCTGGGAGTGCTGACCAAACCCGTAAAGGACCTTATAAATAAGAACCATTACCCGGGGATGAAGATCCTGGAATTTGCTCTGGACGGTAATCCGGACAATCCTTATCTTCCCCATAATTTCACCACCGACAATCTCATAGTGTATATAGGAACCCATGATAACGAGACTCTGGCAGGCTCTTTATTGTCATGCAAGGTGGCGGAGTTAAAGAAACTTATGAATTATTACAATGCAGCCACCGAAGAGGAACTGCCGAAGATGATGATGAGAGCAGCCTATGCATCCGTTGCAAGAGTTGCCATCCTGCAGGTCCAGGATCTTTTGGGCCTTGACAACAGGGCAAGGACCAACTTCCCTTCCACCATTGGAGAGAACTGGCGCTGGAGAGTGACTGCAGAGCAGCTTAAGTCCATAGATACGGAATACTACAAAAACATGGCTGAAACCTACGGAAGGGCATAAAATAAGGGATTTAAGGATCCACTAAATGTCGGAGGACAAAATGGAAAATTTTAAGACAAATGTTGTTGAAGCTTTGAAACTTGATTACGGAAAGACTGTGAAAGATGCAAGTGTCGACGAATTATATGCAGCGGTGGCAAAAGCTGCCGTAAATAAGCTGGGATACGACTTCCCGGAGAAGGCACTGAATGCTGAGGGCAAAAAGGCAGCCTATCTTTCGGCGGAATTCCTGATCGGAAGACTGACTTACAATAATCTGCTGAACATGGGGCTTTTGGGGCAGTTTACCGAACTCATGTACGAGAACGGAAGAGATCCCGGGGAACTGGAAGAGACAGAGGATCCGGCTCTCGGAAACGGTGGTCTGGGACGTCTGGCAGCCTGCTTTTTGGATTCCGGCGCCACTCTGGGTTACAACCTGAACGGCTATGGCATCCGCTACAAGTACGGCCTTTTCAAGCAGTCCATTAAGGACGGTTTCCAGGCGGAAGAGCCCGATGACTGGATGAAGGACGGAGATCCTTGGTCAAAAAGATGCGAAGAGGACAGGGTGCAGGTGCACTTTAAGGACGGCGATGTATGGGCTGTGCCCTATGATATGCCGGTCATCGCTTACGGCGGCAAGAAGGTGAACACCTTAAGACTTTGGCAGGCTGAGCCGGTTAAGGAATTCGATTTTGACATGTTCAACAACCAGGAATATGCAAAGGAGGCGGCAGACAGAAACGCAGCTTTCGGCATTTCCGCTGTGCTATACCCCAACGATTCCATGAAGGCGGGAAAACAGCTTAGGCTTAAGCAGCAGTACTTTTTTTCCGCAGCTTCCGTTCGTGATATGATCCGGAATTTCAAAAAGAAGAACGGGAACAATTTTAAAAAGTTCGCCAATGAATATGCCATCCAGCTGAACGATACCCATCCCACAGTGGCTATCCCCGAGTTTTTGAGGATAATGGTGGAGGAAGAGGGACTGACCTTTAAGGCGGCATTTAAGATCGCAAAGGAGACCTTTGCCTATACCAATCACACGGTCATGGCAGAGGCGCTGGAAAAGTGGGATGTGGCACTGTTTAAGTCGGTGATCCCCCACGTTTATAAGTATGTTCAGGCTTTGCAGCGTGCTATGGTCAAGGAACTCTCAAAAGAGGAGCTTGCTCCCTATTCCATAGAAAATTACAATATTATAGACGGAAATCTGATACACATGGCCAGAATGGCTATATATGCCACCCATTCCACCAACGGCGTGGCGGCTATCCACACGGAGATCCTTAAAAACGACGCTTTAAAAGAGTGGTACAAGATCTACCCCGAGCGCTTCAACAACAAGACCAACGGTATCACCCAGCGCCGTTGGCTGGCACTTTGTAACCGTGAACTGACCGGCTTTATAAACGATGCCATCGGACAGACCTGGGTTACCAAACTTGAGGAACTTAAAAAACTGGAGCCCCTTGCGGAGGACCCGGAGGTCATCCGGAAGTTCAACGAGATCAAGAGAGTGAAGAAGATGCAGCTGGCGGACTACATCCTGGAGAAGGAAGGCGTTCAGATCGATCCCGACTTTATCTTTGATGTTCAGATGAAGCGTCTTCATGAGTACAAGAGACAGCTCCTTAACGCTTTTTCGATCCTTGACATCTATTTCGGCCTTAAGGACGGACGGATCAAGGACTTCACACCCATGTGCTTTATCTTCGGAGCCAAGGCTGCTCCCGGTTATTTCAGAGCAAAGGGCATAATCAAATATATCAACGAGATCGGAAGACTCATTAATTCCGATCCTGAAATGAAGGACAAGCTGCAAGTGGTCTTCGTTCAGAACTACAATGTTTCCTATGCGGAAAAACTCTGCACGGCAGCGGACCTTTCGGAACAGATATCCACCGCGGGAACGGAAGCTTCCGGAACCGGCAACATGAAGCTCATGCTTAACGGCGCGGTTACTCTCGGCACCTATGACGGAGCCAATGTGGAGATCGTGGCTGAAGCCGGTGAAGAAAACAATTACATCTTCGGTAAAAGGGTGGAGGAGATCGAGGCCCTTAAAGCAAAGGGCTATGATTCAAGGAAGATATACAACTCAAATCCCCGCCTTAAGAGAGTGGTGGACACTCTGGTGGACGGAACCTTCTCCGATAAAGGTACAGGCATGTTCAAGGAACTTTACACCTCCCTTCTGGACGGTGCTTCCTGGCACAAGCCCGACCACTACTTTATCTTCGCCGATTTCGATTCCTATGTGGAGACCAAGCTTCGCGCAAACCGCGATTACAATGACCGCACGGCTTTTGGGCATAAATGCCTTATGAATGTAGCCAATGCAGGAAAGTTCTCCTCCGACCGCACCATAAAGGACTACGCCGAAGAGATCTGGGAACTGTAATATGCTAAAAGCAAACTATCACCGAAGTTTTTCGGGTTAGTTTGCTTTTTTTGACACCCGGGGACGGGGTTAGAGGTTCACTTTTTGACCCTTTGGGGACGGGGTTAGAGGTTCATTTTGGCGCTTTGCGCCGAAAATGAACCTCTAACCCCGTCCCCAAAG
>JAEEGK010012405.1_pt1 | contig 19371 bp, 9 predicted proteins | sample 8958771 | NCBI WGS metagenome assembly JAEEGK01 (sample SAMN16246547, study PRJNA631951) | gut metagenome | biome: gut microbiome; feature: rumen; material: SC-attached | host: Bos | place: Iran: Karaj | collected 2018-10
TATCATTTTCCTCCACTTCTATCTTTTTCAATTATTCTTTAGTTATTATTTTATATTTTTCTTCATTTAATCTCTTTATATTTTTATTTTATAATTTTTTTTCATTTTTTTATTTATTATTAAATAACTTAATTTTATAAAATAATGATTGAATTAGATGGCGAAGAATATGATGTTAATGCTTGTGTAAGTATTCAATTTAATATTTTACAAAAATTATTGTTAAAAATGTCTCAAAAAGAGAAATTTTTGCAAGATAAAATTATTGATTTAGAAAAAAAATTAAATAATCATGATGAAAAATTTAATAATATTGAAAATAGCATTTTAGATTTATCTAAAAATAAACAAGTTTCAACAACAATAATTGAAAAAGTCATTGAAAAAGAAGAAGGTAAAGAATATGATTCAAATGAAATTAAAACCACTTCTAATGAAGTCAAAGATGATAAAGATGAAAATTCAAAACGTACTAAAAAAGATTCATTCAGAACTCACAAAAGAGAAATGAGTATCAAAGAAGAAAATGAAGAATATGAAGAAGAAGATGAAAATGATGAAAAAGAGAAAATAAAAGAAAAAATTTTAAAAGGAAAAAAGGTTAAATTTACAAAAAAAAAAAATAGTACAGGAAAAGATTCATTAGATTCAAATGAAAATGAAGAGAAAGACTCAAGTAATTATAAAACAGATACTATTAGTGAATTTAATAAATCAGACACACAAGATATTGAAATTGAAAGAATAATTTCTTCTTTACCGAATAATTTTGGATTAGAACATCAAGAAAAAGTAAATGATGATTCTGCTGATAAATATAAATTAAAAACTTTTCCTGAATTATTAACATTATTTAATAAAAGAATTCATCAATGTGAAAAAAATATTAAGGAATTATATAGAATTTCCAAGATTCATAATATGTTAAATAATGGAATAAATAAAAATAAAGATGTTATAGAACAACATCATAAAGAAATTGACAATGCAAAAAAAAATATAAATGATTTAGAAATTAAATCTAAACAAATTAAAAATGAATTAGAGCAGATTAGAGTTAAAGTTGAAGATTTTAATATATATGATATAATTAAAGATAGTGGAGATGGTAATGTAGATGCTTCTAAAGTTTTAATAATGGCTCTTGAAAAAAAAGTAAATAAAAAATTTGAACAAAATGAAGAAAAACAAAAACTTTTAGATGAAGATGTATTCAAAAATAAAAATGATGTTAAACAAATAAATGAAAGTATAGATATGATAAAAAAAAAAATTGAAAATGGAAACTTAAATGAAGATTTTATTAAAGAATTTAATGAATTTAAAGAAGAAATAAATGGTCGTTTAAATAATATAAATCCTGTTGCAAATGTTGAGAATGAATCAAATCAAAAAGAAATGAATGAACAAAAAGGAAATGAATTTGATGAAGAAAAAATAAATAATTTAATCACTAACTCAATGAATAATTTAGAAGGAAAAATAATGACAAATATTAAAAAAATAATTGAAGATACTAAAAATAATATTATATCTAATAATGAATCTGCAATTGAAGAAAATTTAAATGTAATTAAAAATTTATCGAAAAAAATAAAAGAACTTGAAAAAACTTTAGAACAAAAAGTAAATGAAGACATATTTACAAAAATGAGTGAAAAAATAAGTGCAATGGAAGAAGAATTAAAGCAAAAAACAAATAAATTTAATTTTAAAGAATTAAGTGATAAAGTAGGAGTATTAGATGAAAAATTTAAAGATACTGATTATAAAATGGATCAAATAAATGAAGCAGAAGAAAAAATACGATTAGAAAATTCAAATATTGTAAGAAAAATAGAACATTTATCTGGAGAATATGCAAAAATAGCATTTGGTCCAGTTAATGAAGGAAATATGAATAAGAAAAATAGTATTTATGATTTAAGTAGATTTGTAGAAAGTTCTCAATTTTTAGAAACAAATAAAAAAATATTTTTAAAAATAGACAATTTAAGAACTAAAATAGAAAGTAATCAAAAGAATATAGAAGATATATTAGAAAGATTAAAAGGAACTCCAAATGAAGATGATTTTGTTCAATATCAAAATTTACTTAAAGCAATGTTAGAAGATTTAAAACTTTCTTGTAATAAGAGATATGCTGATAAAATAGATGTTCAAAAAACATTTAGATATATTGAAACTCAAATTAAAAGTTTAAATGAAAGTTATAAAAGAGAAGGTGAATCTTGGTTACTTGCCAAAAAACCATTATCAAATTATTTATGTGCTTCTTGTGAAAGTGTTATTAGAGATATGAATACTAAAAGTGATTATATACCTTGGAGTAAATATCCTAAAAGAGATGAAGAAAGAACAAAATATAGAATGGGACATGGCTTTAGTAGAATGTTACAAATGGTTAATACTGATTTATTGAGGACACAAGAAAATAAAGAAAAAGAAAAAGTGTATGCTTCTGATGATGAAAAATATAATGATTTGAATAAAACAAATAATGAGAATAAAAAAGTAAAATTACCTTATGTTAATCAAAGAGGAAATAACAATACAAGTAATATTAATAATTCAAGTAATATGGATAATAATAATAGTAGTTTAATTACTGGAAAAAACATAAGTGTAAGTAGTAATCCAAATAAAAGTGTGGTGGTAAATAGTAAAGGTAATAATGAAACGAATCAAGGAAATGTTAATGATAATAATGAAAATAATCAACCAAAAGTTATGAAAATTTTTAAATTTAATAAAAATAATAATCAAACAGGAAATGAGACTTTTGAACATGTTCATAGTGGTACAGATCCAAATTTAGCGTAATTTTAGTTAAAATTTATTTTTTAGATTAATATTATCGATTTTTTAATTTTTTAATTAATTATTTCATATATTTATTTTTATTCATTTTACATAAGAAAAAATCATAATAATATTTACTTATTTTTTATTTTATTATAATTATTTTATATAAAACTCGAAAAAATTTTTTGTTTTAATTAAGGAAAAAAAATAAATTTATTATAAAGTAATCATTTATAAATAACTTATTGTTCTTTAAAAAATTTTACATAAAGACATGAATTATCTTTATTATCATTTTCATTTGTATTTTTAATTTTTGATTCTGATTTTGAATTATCAGATAAATTTTGTAAATTTGGATTTGTTATTTTTTTATCATAAGTCCCAGAATGACTATTATTCCCATATCCAATTTTCCCTGGTGTTTTTAATTTATCTGAATCCATTAAATTTAAAAAATCTTGGAATTTTTGATAGAACTCTTCTAAATCAGATAAATTTAAAAAATGAATTCTTAAAGCTTTATTTACTAATGTTTTCTTTTCTTCTTTTTTTTCTTCTACAGTGTCATAAGTATATATCCTACTTATATAAACCAATAATTTATTATTTTTAAACTCTTCTATTTTACTAATTTTAGGAATAATATTTCCTTGAAAAAGAATTTTCATTGTTTTATCTATTCTAAAGATAAGAAATCCTGTAATTTTATCATTTACATAATATTTCTCAATTGAAATTTTCCCTTTTCCTAATGAAACATACTTTTTATCAATCCAATTATAAACAGCAAAACTATCTACATTATTATCATAAATTTTATTTTCATTTACTATTGGTTTATCTATTTCTTTTTTTTCAACATTTGAGTCATTATTAATAGGGACTTCTTCTTCAGGATCAAAATTTCCATCATCACTCTCTTCTTCATCTTCTTCTTTAAATCTATTATTTTTATTATTATCATTAAAATTAAAAGAAAGAACAGAATTTTCTCCACTGAAGATTTCTTTTTTTAATTCTTCAGTTGATTTAACTGTATCATAAAAATTTACTGTTTTAGAAGAATCATAATTTGAAAAAGGATTAAATATTTTGTTACCACTTGTATTTTTGAAAGGATTAAAATTTTGATTATTATTGAAAGAATTTCCACAATTTTTAAATGGATTAAATATTTCGGTATTTTTGTTTAATGGATTATCATTCTTTGTATTATTATTATTATTATTTAATGAGGGATTATTAGAAGATATTATATTTGTTGAAGTGATATTTGAATCTTTAAAAGGATTATAATCTATATTATAAACTTGTGTAAATGGATTAAAAAAAATATCTGATTTTTTTTCACTTGTTGAATTTCCGAAAGTTCGTTCATTACGTAAAAAATTTATATTCTTATCATTTAAATTTTCTACTTTTTCATCTTTTTCTTCTTTCCCTAAAAACTCTTTTAACTCATTTTCTGGAGTGACTTTTAATTTTCGCGCCGAATCATTTATATCTTTTGGATCAACTATAATTTTAGCATCTAATATTTTAACAAATTTTCTTTGACTTTGACTTTGATTTCCTTCTGATTGATTCTTATTTATATTATTTGAAGAAGAAATCATTTGATTGTAATTTCTCTTTTTCAAATTATGACCTAATAAATTTCTAGGCATTTTTTTAAATTTTTTATAAATATAAAATTTGATTTGATAATATATAAAATAAAAATAATGAAAAAAAGAAGAAAAAATTAAGATAATAGAAAAAATATATATTAATCTCAAAAATGTTTTTATTTGAAAAAAGATATATTACTAATAAAAAATGAAAAAAGGGAAAATATTAGTAGCATATTTTTCAGTGACAAATATGACAAAGAAAATAGCAGAAATAATATCAACAGAATTAAAATGTGACATATATAGAATTCAGCCAGAAACAAATTATAAAAAAGAAGATTTAAATTGGCAAGACCCAAAATCAAGATCACAAAAAGAACAAAAAGATAAAAAAGCAAGACCAAAATTATTAAAATTAGATGCAAGAATAAAAGATTATGATACAATTTTACTTGGATTTCCAATTTGGTGGTATATTCCTCCTAGAATTATAAATACTTTTTTAGAAAGTTATGATTTTACGAATAAAAATATTGTTTTATGGGGAACTTCACATGCAACTGATTTTGGAGATTCTGTTATTTCAAATTTAAGTAATAGTTGTAAAGGGCATTTAATTCAAGGAGTTATTTTTAATAAAGAACATATTAAAGAAGATGATGTAAAAAAATTTGTTAAAGGATTATAAAATATTTTTTTAATTTTTTTTTAAATAGTTTTTTTTTTATTTTAGAAATTAACTATTTATTTTTTCATTAAAAATGTTGAATAATAAGTCAATTATAATTTGGATTGATCAAAATATTTTCAATGAAGAAAATTCAGAATATGTTGAGGAATTGAAAAAATTTGAAGATGATTTTGATCTATTTACTTTTAAAGATGTAAATGATGGTTTAAGTAAAATTAAAGAAATAAAATTTAACAATACCTATATTATATTAAGTGGTAGAATTTATAAAGATTTTATTTTAAAATATAAAAATGAATTATCAGATTTTTCGGTGGTTCCAAAAATAGTAATTTTTACAAGTACTATAGAAGGTTTTAAAAATAAGAATAAAGATATACAAAATATATATGAAGAACCATTTTATAATTTAGGAGGAATTCAAATTGTATTTTCAAAGGTTAAACAATTTATAATAAACAATAATAATAATTTGAAAATACCATTGAAAAATGAAAACATTAAATTTTTTATTGAGAAGATAGATAATATAGAAAAATTATATTTGCCTACTTTTTATAGAGTATTAATAAAAAATAATTCTTCAGAAAATTTTTCTGATTTTAGTAATTTTCTATATGAAAAATGTTTAAAGAATCAAAAAATAATAGAATTATTTTCTCAAATAAAACAATTTAAAACAATACCAAATGAAATTCTTTGTAAATATTATTTGAAAGCATATTTATCAGATAATGATTTTCAAAATGAAATTAATAAAAGTTTACTTGAAGAAAATTTTGAAAAATTTGTACCATTTATTAAAATGATGTATGAAGGAGTAAAATTAAATTCTTTTCAATGTTCAATAGAAAACAATTTATATTATACTTCAAATATGAATATTAATGATATTAATTTCATAAAAGATAATATAAATAATAATAAAATAGAAGGAATTCCAAATTTAATTATAACTTCTCAAACATTTGTTTCTTTCACAATAGACAAAATAAGAGTTGAAAAATCAATAAAGAACAATACGGAGAATGAAATTTCAGTTTTATTTGAGTTAGAAAAAAATTTAGAAACCAATAATAATTTAAATAGTTATTGTAGTATTTTTAACAATAAAGAAGTTCTTTTTTTCCCTTTTTCAACTTTTGGAATAAAGAATATTGAAGAGAAAGAAATAAATAGTATTAAAACATTTCACATTACTTTAAATCATTTAAGTCAATATGAATACAATTTGGACAAAGAAAAAAAAAATATAAAAATAGATAATATTATCCCATCAACAGTTTTTAAAGAAAAAATAATAAAATGTATTTTAAATGAATATAAAGAAACACCATTAACATATAAAATAATGTATGAAAATCTTAAATTCTTTAAAAATGAAATTAATTGTGAATATAATATAGAAGAAAAAGATTTAGGACAACAAATTCAAATATTAAATTGTTATGAAGAAGCAAAAAAAAAATATATTAATATTATAGGTGAAAATAATGAAAATGAACTCAGAGAAAAATGCATTTTATATATAAATGGAGTTAAAGTAGATTTTTGTTTTAAATATATTTTTTTAAAAAAAGGAATTAATCATTTAAAAATTAAATTTAAAAAACCATTAACAAATGCATGTTGTTTATTTCATAAATGTCTTCAAATAACTTCTATTGATTGTTCAAATTTTTATAGTAATGAATTAAAAAATATAAGTAGAATGTTTTTCCAATGTTCATCATTACAATCTTTAAATTTATCTGATTTTAAAACAAATAAAGTTACAAATATGATATATTTATTTTATAAATGTTCTTCTTTAAAAGAATTTAATTTATCAAATTTAGATACTTCAAATGTTATTGATATGAATAATATGTTTTCTGAATGTAGTTCTTTAAATACCATTAATTTATCAAATATTAATGTTGAAAATGTTGAAAATATGTATAAAATGTTTTCTAACTGCCAATCATTAACTTCAGTAAATTTATCTAATTTAAAAGCAAATAAAGTTACAAATATGAGTGAAATGTTTTATAATTGTATATCTTTAAAAGAAATCAATTTCACTAATTTTACAACTGAAAAAAATATAAATATGAGTAAAACATTTCAGAATTGTAATTCATTAGAAAATTTAGTTTTACCTAATTTTATTTGTGATAAAATGAGTGAAATGTTTAATTCTTGTACTTCATTAAAAACTTTAGATATATCTCAAATAAATACAAGCAATGTTAAAGATATGAATTCTCTGTTCACTAAATGTAGTTCTTTGGAAGATTTAAATTTAAATAATTTTAAAACCGATAAAGTTGAAGATATGAGTAATATGTTCTCTTTTTGTTCTTCTTTAACTTCTTTAAATTTATCTAATTTTAATACTAGTAATGTTCAAGATATGAATTGTATGTTTTCTTATTGTAATAAATTAGATTCTTTAAACATAGATAATTTTAATACCATTAATGTTGAGGATATGAGTTATATGTTTAATTATTGTTCTTCATTAAAAAATTTAAATATCTCTCATTTTAATACTGAAAATTTAAAAAATACAGAAAATATATTTTATAATTGTTCTTCATTTTCATCTTTAAAATTAGAAAACTTACACTTTCCAAATATATTAAATAGTTCAGAAATGTTTTGTCAATGTTATTCTTTAAAAAGTTTATCTTTATCTGGATTTTCAAATATTAATAATATGGAACGTATGTTCTTTAATTGTAAATCTTTGGAAAATATAAGATTATCAAACTTTGATAAAATTACAAATATGTCAGAAATGTTTTTAGGATGTACTAATTTAAATACAGTAATTTTTGTGGATTATAATACCAGTGATACTACAAATATGGAAAGTTTATTTTTTGATTGTTGTTCTTTAAAAGACTTAAATTTATCTTCTTTTCAAACTAATAATGTTCAAAATATGAAAAGTATGTTTGAGAACTGTTCTTCTTTAAATTCTTTAGATATATCAAATTTTAAATGTGAAAATGTTCAAAATATGAAAAATATGTTTTATAACTGTTCTTCTTTAAATTCTTTAGATTTTTCAAATTTTAATTTTGAAAAAGTTGCTTTTATGAGTCAAATGTTTAATAATTGTAATTCTTTAAAAAATATAAATTTTTCTGGTACAAAAACAAAATTATTAAAAAATATGAAAAGTATGTTTGAATCATGTTCATCTTTGACTAAATTAGATTTATCTAGTTTTAATACTGAAGATGTAACAAATATGAGTACTTTATTTTCAAATTGTACTTTATTATCAGAAGTAAATTTATCTAGTTTCAACACAGCAAAAGTAAATAATATGAGTTCTATGTTCTTTAATTGTTTATCTTTAAATGAATTAAATCTTTCTAATTTTAACACTGAAAAAGTTACAAATATGAGTTGTATGTTTAAAAATTGTTCAAATTTATCACATTTAAATGTATTAAACTTTAATACTATTAAAGTTAATAATATGAGTAATATGTTTCAAAATTGTAGTTCTTTAGATTCTTTAAATTTATCTAAGTTTAATACTAGTAACGTTCAAAATATGAATAAAATGTTTAATGGTTGTACTTCTTTAGAAAATTTAGACTTATCTAATTTCAAAACTGAAGAAGTAACAAACATGAATTCAATGTTTGAAGAATGTTTTTCATTAATTATTTTAGATTTATCAAATTTTAATACAAACAAAGTGGTAAGTATGAGAAAAATGTTTGCTAATTGTTCTTCTTTAAAAGAAATAAAAGATTTAACAAAATTTAATACAGAAAAGGTATTAGATATGAAAGGAATGTTCTATAATTGTTCTTCTTTAACAAATTTAAATTTGTCAAGTTTTCAAACAAATAATGTTATGGATATGAGTAGAATGTTTGAAGATTGTATGTCAATGACTTTAATAGATCTTACTAATTTTAATACCAAAAATGTCAAAAATATGAATGAAATGTTTTCCAATTGTAATTCCTTAGCTGCTTTAGACTTATCTAATTTTCAAACAAATATAAAAACAAATGTAAATTGTATGTTCGAAGGATGGGATAAAGATAAAACAATAAAAACTGAAGATCAAGCTATATTAAATGAATTTCAGAAGATCAATCATTAAAATTAAATCTTTAAAAAAAATAGGACTTTTTATCACTATTTATTCATAAAAAATAATTTTAAATAAAAAAAATATTAATATACACACTTATATAATCTTATTTATTATATAATTTAATTTCAAATAAAGAAGAAACAGGTCTATGATCAGATATATTAATTTCACTTATATCATCATAAAATATTTGATTTAAATAATTTAACTCATCATTATTTCCAAATAAAATTCTATCTGTCCAAGCAGGAACTTTTTTACTTAAATCATATTTATCTAAATGTTTAATAAATTTATAAGTTGGAAGAAAATTAATTTTCCCTTCTTTTACATTTTTATATTCATTTAAAAAAAAATTTAATTCATCCCTTTTTAATAAAATATCTTTATATTGTATAATTTCATTTCTTTCAATACTATTTTCATTACTAATATCTTCTTTTGCAAAATCAATTCTAAAATTTAAATCTCCAAAAATAAAGAAATAATCATTTAAAACAAATTTATTTTTTCTCGAATAAACATTATTAAAATCAAAAATACTTTTAATTTCTTTTTGTCTTTGTTCTAAATTAACTTTATTTTCTCCAGCACTTAAATGACCAGAACAAAATCCAAAATATTTTCCTTTAAAATTAAATTGAGAAATAATATATCCTTTATTACCTAACATTCCTTTTGCAAAACCAGTTTTACACGAAGAAACATTTATTTCTGAAATAAAAGGTAAAATAGAATTTTTAACAAAAATTAATAATAAAATTCCAACCATACTCATTTTAACAATTAATTGATATTTACATTTATTAAATAATATATTTGTTATTTTCTCAGTCCATGAATTTACTGATGAAATATTTGATTTAAAAACTATATTTGATACATTTAATTCAACAATTTCTTGAAAACCTATACAAAAAATTTCTGGGGTATTTTCTATTGAAATATTATTTTTGTGTTTTTCAGAAAATAATAAATTTTCTATATTAAAATCTGAATTATCTGTTTTTATATAATGAGATGCTGAGCCTGCTAAATTAAAAGTTAATATATATATTTTTGTTTTATTGAAATTTATTTCTTTTTTAATTTCAATATATTTTGATATTTCTGGTTTTTTATTTTCTTGAATTTTTAAGGTATTATCAAATTCAATAATAAATTTATTTAATTCTTGAGAAAAATTTATAATACTCATTATTTCTATATAATTTTGTTTAGGCTTATCTTCAACAGCATAAAAATATCCATAAAAATTATTTTGTGACTCAGGAGGAATATTAAAATTTCTAAAACAAGACAAAACATTTTCAAAAATAATAATTTTAATGAATTGAATCATTTCATCATTATTTTCACAAACAAGAATACAATCACTTTTTTGTAAACAAGAATTTCCAGAATAAAAAGAATTAGTAAAAATTTGAGTGGTTTTTTTATAAAAATAACCAATTTTTTCAATTTCATTTTCAATTGAATCTTTAAATATATTTATTATATTATAATGTTCTTTAGTATTTTCTTCTATTAAGTTTAAATTTCCTGTAATAAAAGTTGATGAAATTATGTTTAATTCATTCATTTTTTCAACTGAAAAAGGAGTTAAATCTTTATTATTATAAGATGAATAAAGTGTAAAATTATAACAATCTCCATTAGATAATGTAAATAATACTTCATTTTGATATATTGCTATTTCTTCATTTAATCTTTTTTTCTTTGAAATAAAATAAAATTTTATTTCTACTCCTGCTATTTTATTTTGAAAAAAAAAAGAATATCCATAAATACATTTACAACAAAATAAATTTATTTTTTCATTCTTTTCATTATAAAAAGGTTCAAGCATATCATAATTATATAAAAATAAATTATTCTTTTCTTCTTTATTTTTGGAATAAGGATTTGATAAATCAAAGCAATTAGAAAAAAAAATAGATGAATAAATAATATTTTCAGAATAAATTTTAAAGTTATTTTCAATATCAATTTTCTTTTGATCATCAATATTTTTATTTAAAATAAAATATTTTATTTCAACAATTTTAAAAATTTCATTTTTTCCTTTTGTATAATCTAAAGCTTTTGTAATAACAATTAAACAAGGAACTGAACAAATATTTAAAATTCCCATAATACCATAAATAGAATAATGATTATTCATTATAATTTCTTTTGAAGTTTCATTATTTAATAAAATAATCTCAGCATCAATTTTAGAAATTGCTATAATTAATTTATCTTTTTCTGTATTTTGAATAAAAATATTATAATCATTTTCATTAACAATAAAACTTCCTGACATTTTTATTTATATTAATTTAAAGTAAAAAAATAATTATATTTAAATAAAAAAATTCATTAATTTTTCTTCTTTTTTTTCTTTTCAGGTTTATAAGTTAATTTTTTCAAAGCATAAAAAGTTCCAATAAATAAAAGAGCGAAAACAAAAACAAATAAGATAATTCTTATATAATCAGGAATTTTAGTAATATCATAAATATTAGGTGTATAATTTTCATTTCCTTCTTGTTGAGGATTATTCCTTTTTTCTTGAAATAAAGTTTTAACTTTTTGAAATTTATAAGAAAGCATTATTTGTTTCGTTGAAAATTCTAAATTAGATTTTTCATTATATTTAGAATAATCAATGTCAACTAATTTTTCAACATCATTTGTAAAATCAGGTTCAGCAATAACAACTAAATCTTTTATTATTTTTGAATATGTATCTTCTTTAATATTATCTACACATTTTTCAAACATATCTGAAAATAATTTTGCTTGAATTTTCTCTTGTAAAGTTGAATTAAATTTTTCCATTGTGTTTTTAATTTCATCTCTATCTTTTTGAGTCTTTAATATCATTATCATTGAACATGACATTAATTTATCCATTTCTGAACTTGTCATATTAAATTGAGGATTTAAATGATCTTTTGATGATTCAGTTTTATTATTACATGATATTATTATTAAGAAAAATAAGAAAAGAAGGAAATTTTTCTTCATTTCTTTATTAAAATAAATCATTATTTTTTATTTTTAATTATATTTTTACTATTTAGATAGTAATAATTAAATAAATAATTGTTTTGATTTTTTTCACTCCTAAGAATAAATAATAAATACTAAATAAATTAAGTAAATGATGTAAATATTAAACTGGTTTTAGATGGAAAAAAATATTATATATTATATCTAATAATTTTCTAAATTCACATTTTATTTTGCTTTTTTTCAAATATAAAAGAATTAGAGAAATGAATTTTAAAATCACAATAATTCCCTTTATAACAATTAAAATTATGAATAAAACAATTTTATTTATTCTCATCAATACAATTAAAATCACTTATTAAAATAATATTATTATTTTTAACACAACTATTATAATTATTATAATAATTATTAGTGATTTTTTGAAAAAATTATAAATCTATAATTTAAAGGTTTGAATTATTAAAAATAAAAATTTAAAATAATAAAAAGGAAATTTAATATTATCTTTCATTATGTTTAAAATTGCGTCTAGAACCATAAAAACAAAAACATAATTCAGACAAAAATTTACATTCTTTTGTCTTATAATCATTATCTTTTTTTTAGTAATTCTTCTTTAACATGAACAAATCATTTCTTTCCATATGGATATTCATTTCTTTTTGGAAATGTTTTATATAATTCTTTTTTATATTTAGGAATTTTTTCTGTTCTTATTCAAATGATGTTTTTAAATATTTTACTTTTGATGTTTTTCTATTTTTATTATTATTTTCTTGAAATTGGTGGTGGCATTTTTATTTTTAAATTATTTAAAATATTTTGTAATAATAAAACTAATAATTTCAAGAAAAATTAATTAATCTGGTAAAAATCTATTTATATTATAACCTATATATATTTAAATATATCACTTTTTTATTTTTATATCTACAAGACTATTTATTTTAAAATTAAACTCGAAAATATTTAATGTGTATCATAATTAATAATATATAATAATATCTAATTTTAAACTTAATATTCTTCATCACTTGAAACTGACTCAGACAAATCATTAAACATCTCTTCATCTTTAGGACTAATATAATTAGTGTTTGTTTCTGAATGTAAAATTTCATTTTTTTCATTTAAACATCGATTAACATATTTTTCAAGAATCTTCAATTCATTTTCTCCTAATTTATTTACATCTAATTCCATTATATTATTATTTCTATCAAGAAAATTAACAGATATTATATTTTTTATTCCTTGTTTTTGTTCCATTGTTAAATTCCTTATTTTTTTAGCTAAATTTATTTTAAATTTTTTATTATTTTTATTTTCCATTTTATTATTATTTTCTCTAAAAGATAATTTTACTTTATTTGATTGGTAAATATTATTATTTTCTTGATTTGTATTTAAAGTATAACGAAATTGTTTTTTTAATTTATTAAATCTTTTTTTAATGTCAATATGATTTTTTGATTCTTTAATAAATAATTTATTTTCTAACTCCTTGTATATTTTTTCAAACTGTTCGGTTAATTCTAATGTTTTTTTATATTTTTCAGAATTATTTGAGTGTAAAAAAAAATATTGTGATAATAGATTTCTTATATCTTTAGCAAATTGAGTATAATGAGAATATAAATTATTTTTTACATTTTTTTCAATTTTTGAAAATTGATTAAATTCTTTATATAAAGGAGAACTTATTTTAAAATCATTTAAAATTTTTTGAATTATTTTTATTTTTGAATTATTATCTTTTGAATTTTTTTTTATTTGTTTTGATTTAGTTCTTTTCATTTTTTTATCCAAAAAATGCTTTTTAACTTTTCCTTCTTTATTTTTAGGAAAAAATCGTTTAAAATTCTCATTGAAAGAATCCCTTGTTTCTTCAGAAGGATCTAAATTAATTTTAATTAAATTTTGGTGTGATGTTATATTTTCATTTACACCTGACATTAAGTTTTATATTCAAAAAAGTGATTTTTATCTTATATATTTTTTAATAACTTTCATTTCAACTTACAATAATAATAATATTATGTATATATTTTATTTTTTTTAAATAAAGTTTTGATATTCATATTTATCTTTTGATTTTTAAAAGGTGAAATAATTAAATTATTTTATTTATATTATAGTTATTGACTTTCTAAGATTTAAAAAAATATCCAAAACCCATTTACAGTTAATTTTTTTTTAATAATTATTTAATCAATAATAATTATTTTTTAGGATTAATCTAAAAAATTTGGAGAAAAACAAATGAATTTTATCAAAATATCATAAATAAAAAAATAATTTTAAACTCATTCTTAAAAAATAAATATATTAAAAAACTAATGTCAGGAAAAGCAACAATAACAATGTTACATCCTAAACCAATGTTAACATTAGGTTTTTACATAGAATACCAAAAAAAAATATTAGATGAATATAAATATGATAATGTCTTAAAAGAAATAACTGCTTTTTATGAAACTTCAGATAATAATTCATTTATTAGATTTGAAGATTTCTCATTTGATCCTTCTAAAAATCCTCAAGTTACTGGAAAATTATATAATATAAATGGATTATTAGTTCATTATAGTACAATTGATGGTTTTCAAAAATTATCAAATTTAGATAATGTTTTAAAAGAAATTGAAGATAATTCAACAAAATATAATTTTATATTATTTATTTATGGAGATTTAAAAACGTTTTTATTCAGATTTAGATTTATTTTATTACATAATAAAAATGTAGAATATAAATTAAAGAAATTTTCTTTGGAAGAACCCAATGAAGAAATAAAAAAATTAATGGAAGAAAAAGATGAAAAAAATAAAAATATAGTAAACGAAAATTTCTATTATCTCCTAAATGAAAAAACAATATTATTATATGATATATCAACAAATGTAAAATCAATTCCAACAACAATAAAAAATTCATTATTTCAAAATAACAAAGATACAATAACAGAGATAATATTAAATAAATCTCAAAATAAATATATGACACTTACAATAGAAGACTTGAAATTAATTCCTTTAAAAGAAAAAGAGACTCAAATAAAAGAATCATGTGAAAAATTAGAAATAATAACAGTTGATTTAAAACAATTATTTAATTCAGAAGTAATAGCAGAAAATGCAGTAGATTTAAATATAAATTTAATGAAATGGAGAATGTGTCCTCCTTTAGATACTCAAATAATAAAAGAAAAAAAATATTTGTTAATAGGTTCTGGAACTTTAGGATGTCATGTTTCAAGATGTTTATTAGGATGGGGAGCAAGAAATATTACATTTATAGATAATGGTAAAGTTTCATATTCAAATCCAGTTCGTCAAAGTTTATATAATTTCGTTGATTCAACAAATGATAGTTACAAAGCACTTTTAGCACCAAAGAAACTAAAGGAAATTTTCCCATCTACAAATTCAAATGGTTTCAATATAAACATTCCATTACCAGGAAGAACATTAATAGATGAAAAATCCAAAGAAGACTATTATAAAAATTTATCGATTTTAGAAGAACAAATAAAGACACATGACATAATATTTTTATTAACAGATTCTCGTGAGAGTAGATGGTATCCAACTTTAATATCTAAAGCATATAACAAGATAGTAATAACAGCAGCAATAGGATTTGATTCTTATTTAATAATGAGACATGGAGATAAAGACAATAAATTAGGATGTTATTTCTGTACAGACATAGTAACACCAAGTGATACTAGTGGAAGTAGAACATTAGATCAACAATGTACTATTTCAAGACCTGGCGTTAGTATGATATGTAGTGGATTAGCTATGGAATTATGTATGAGTTGCTTAAATAAATGCTTAAATAAAGGAAATTCTGATGAAGATTTTCCACATCAAATAAGAGGAAATTTAATCGATTATAATGTGAATTGCTTTAGATTTTCTGCTAATAAAAATTGCGTGGCTTGTAGTGATAATATGATTAAAGAATATTTAGAACATAGAGATGATTTCTTAGTTAATGTCATGAATGATCCTTATTATATTGAAAAAACTTGTGGAGTTCAAGAATTGATTAAAAATATGAAAATTGAAGATAATTTAAATGAAGGTGATGATTTTTAAGTTATATTTTAAAAAAATAGATTAAGTTATAAGTTAAAAACACTTTAATTTTTTAAAAATAATTTTTTTTTCATTTAATTGTTTTTATTTAAAATATGGATGATGAAAAAAAAAAGGAAGAAGAAGAAGAAGAAAAAGAATATAATGAAGAAAAAAAGGAAAATTCAAAAGAAGAAAGTGAATATAAGAACAATAAAGAATTATATATAAAATTAAATGAAAGTGAAGAAGTAATAGATATAACAAATGATATGAAAAATATATTAGACACTTTAAAATTAGGAGAAATAATTCAAACAGATGATTTTAAATTAATAGATACAATGAGTGCAATAGAATTAAATCATTATAAAATGGATTTACATTTTCAAAATGAAAAAGTTCAAAATTGCAAAACAAAAATAGAAAAAAAAATAATAAAAGATATAAAAAATTTAACTATAGAAGAAAGTTTAATATTAATAGATGAAATATTTAAAAGAGAAATAACATGGATGAATGGAGGACCAATTTCACAAAATATTTTTGAATTAATTTATTTTTCAGATGAAAATATAAATAAAACAAATGATAAAATAAATCCAAATGTATTTGAAGTGTATTTAGATTCAATAATTCAAATTATTTTTTTAGTATATAATAATTTATATTATTGTTCTTGTTTAAGAGAAGAAGATATTAGTATTGCTTTTTATCAAAATGCAAAAAATATTGAAAGAAAAGATATATTTAATGATATTAAATATATTGAAAAATATTTACATGAACAAAGTAATCAAGAAAATAAAAAAATGATTTCTCAGATTTTAAATAGATTTCATATTCAAAAATTTTTAATTAATATTTTAACAGAACAATTTGATAAAAATAAATTAAATAGATTTGATAATTTAATTATTCATGTTAATGAATTAAAAAGTGAAATTAACTTAATTGATTTTTCAATTTCAAATGAATTAAAAGAAAAAAATTTAATAGATTTAAATGAATACTTTGATAAAAATTTATATAAAATTTTCCCAGTTTTAGGAAACCATAAAATAGGTAAAATTTTAGATGAAAAAGAAACAATAGAAAAATTACAAAATTTCATATTATCACTAACATTAATATGTACAATATACAAACAAACAAATTTATATCATATAATTCATTATATAAAACAATTAAATAAAAATAATCCTTCATATATTATAAGAGAAATATTAGATATAAATTTATTTCCAAATGAGAATTTAATTTTTGGTAAAATCGACTATAAAGAAATATTAATTGAAAATTTAAAACAAATAAAAATTAACTTAACAGAAAATTCAGATTCTGAATTATTAGATTATATAATTTCATCCCATAAAGAATTATGTAGAATAGAATTAAAAAATAAAGCAAGAAAAATAGGAGAAGGAAAAGACACAATGGATAATTTAACAGCAGTTACATTAGAAGGTCATAAAAAAGAAAATGAAAAATCAAATAATAAAAATAACCAAAGTACATTAATTAATTTTCTTTTAATAAATGATTTAACTACTATGTTAAATTTAATTTTTACTAATTTCTCTATTGAGATGTTTAAAATTGATGAATGTGATTATATTTTTTTTGCTTGTGAAAGTATTGCTTCTCAATTAAGTATGCATTCTTATATTTTAATTTCCAAATTTTCAGAAAAAATTTTAAAAGAAGAAAATATGGCAAATAGCCAATTAAAAAAAAAAATGTCTCAATTTCAAAAAATGTTAATTGATCAATCTTATATTTTTAATGCTTTAAAAAGTGCATTTAATGGTTTAAAAGGATTAATGATTTATTTAAAGAAAAATAATTTAATTAAATATCCTAAATTAAATAATGAAGAAAAAATATTAAGAATAAATAATAGATTTACTTGTTTTAAAAATTGTGGAATGTATATTAATTTATCTTATGAAAGTTTTGAAAGTAATTATAATCAAGAAATTGAAAAAGAAGATTTTTTTAATTCTGCTAATGAAAATATTAAAGCTGCAACAAAATATTTATCTGAATTAAAAAATGCTGAAAATAAATTAAGAGAGACTGTTTTATTTGATAATGATTATATAAATAATTTAAGTAAAGCTATTATTTATAATAGTTTACTTTTTGGAAAAATTAAAAAATTTGTTGCTAATGAAGAAAATAAAGGAAAATTTTTAAATATAAGTTTAAATACTCAAAAATATGATACTTTTCTTCCTATTTTAGAAATTAAAAATTAATATTTAAAATTAAGTTAAAAAAAAAATTTTTTAATTATAATTTAAATTGTTTAATTTGAATGATTTTAATGCTATTCAGAGAAAAGATGAAACAAATAAATTTGGATTATTATTTTTAAAAATAATTGAATGATAAAAAGAAAAATTAATCCTTTAATATAATTTTTATTAACTAAAATAGTATTTTAATTAGTACAATTCAAATATATCTACTTCTCTAAATTGATAAGAAATAATTTAAATAAAGAAATAATAAAGTGATTTTATCATAATTATTTCCTTAAAAATTTGGGATTCAATTAAATTTGTTTTAAAATCATATTCACTTAAATTATCAACTTAATGAATTTTACTTTTATAAAAGTGATTTTCAAATAATATATTTTTATTTTCTTTTAATTATATTTCTTGATTCAATTTAATATTTAAAATACTTTTATGATCTGTTTATTATTCTGTTTCTTTTGAAAATATTATTGTTAGTATTATTAATATTAAAAAATTTGTTTTTTCAATTAAAAAATTTAATGAAATTTAAACTAAAGAATAATATTTTATTTTATAAAATGAATAAATAATAATATATTTTTTTATTTCCTATTACCAATTTTAGGTTTATATCCAATTGGTTTGGTGTTTGGTTTTTTATAATTATATTTTTCAATAATTTTTTTTTCACCTTTTGAAGAAATAATTTTGAGTTTCATTTTATTATTATTATTATTATTATTATTATTATTATTATTATTATTATTGTTATTATTATTATTGTTATTATTATTATTGTTCATATTATTAT
>JAEEGK010012406.1_pt1 | contig 19371 bp, 19 predicted proteins | sample 8958771 | NCBI WGS metagenome assembly JAEEGK01 (sample SAMN16246547, study PRJNA631951) | gut metagenome | biome: gut microbiome; feature: rumen; material: SC-attached | host: Bos | place: Iran: Karaj | collected 2018-10
ACATCATCAACAAAGAGGATTGCATGAGGATTTCCTACATTGAAGCAAGTTGCATTGAAGGTGGTGTCAATGACTTCAAGGTCGCCGTCTACAAACTCCTCTGAATCTGCAATCATTGGAATTTGTGGAACTTTGAATGTTGATTTACCCATATTGACCTTAAAGAGAACAGGTTCACCATCTTCGACAGTGATTTCAATTGTCTTGATACCTGATTTGGTTTCAACAGTCATTGTTTCCTTTTCAACAATCTTGTTTCTGTAAACAAAATCTCCAAAACAGCGAATACCGTTTCCACACATTTCAGCTTCAGATCCATCTGGATTGAACATTCTGTATCCGATATCTGCCACTTCTGATGGTACAACGAACAATACTCCATCTCCACCTACACCAAAGTTTCTGTGGCATAATTGTCTGCATGCTTCAGCTTTGTCTGCTTCTGGAATTTGTTCCCCTTGACTTTCATCGATAATAGGGAAATCATTACCGATACCATGCATTTTAGAGAATTTTAAACCTTTTAAATCTACCATTATATCACCAATTGCCAGTAATAATATTCAATCTGTACCTATTGTAAATGGTCAGGAATGGATTGTTTTTCAAAGATGTCATCGTAGGTTTGTGCTTCACGGATTACGAAAGACTCTCCATTTTTAACAAGAATCTCTGCAGGGAGAGGTCTTGAGTTGTAGTTGGAAGCCATTGTGTAACCGTATGCACCAGCATTTAAAATACCTAAGATGTCTCCTTCTTCAATGTCTGGAAGAGGTCTGTCTCTTGCAAACAAGTCACCGGATTCACATACATTTCCTGCAACATCCACTTCTTGAGTTGGCTCTTCATTCATCTTGTTTGCAACAACAATGTGATGGTATGAATCGTACATAGCAGGTCTGAGCAAGGTGTTGAATCCAGCATCCACACCGATGAATTTTCTGTAGCTTTCCTTTACACTGTTTACTTCAACTAAAATAACAGAAGCGTCCCCTACAATGTATCTGCCTGGTTCAAGGTATAATGTAGGTTCGCCCATGTCAAACTCTTCTAATTTCTCTTTGAATAATTTGACGTTTTCTTCAGCAAAGTGTTCCAAGTCAAGCAATTCCTCATCAGGAGTGTATGGAATTCCAACTCCACCACCGAAGTCAATGAATTCAAAGTCAATTCCAGCTTCCTGGTGAACTTTTCCTGCAATGTTCATAGTTGATTCAATAGCTAATTTGAATGGTTCAGGATCAAGGATTCCGGAACCGATGTGAGAATGCATACCTACAGGTTCAAATCCTAATTCTTTTGCTAATTTGTAAATCTCTACTGCTTCGGTTTCCATTATACCGAATTTACTCATTTCCCCACCGGTGATACAGTGGCCGTGGTGACCAGCACCTACCATAGGGTTTACTCTGAATGAGATTTTTTTACCGTTAGGATCAATGCTTTCTGCAAGTCTTTTAAGTGCTGAAACAGAGTCAATGTTCAAGATTACATCTTCACTGTTTACATAATCCATTTCATCGTTTCTGATGTTGTTTCCTGTGAATAAGATTCTGTCTCCAGAGAATCCCATTTTTTTACAGATGTATACTTCTCCAGGAGATACAGCATCAATGCAGCATCCTTCTTCCTCGAGGATTTTTAAAACAGCAATATTTGTATTTGCTTTACAAGCATAGAATACTTTGAATTTAGGATAAAATTTAGTGAAAGCGTTATAGAATCTGTTGTAGTTGTCTCTAATTCTTTCTTCATCAATTACATAGATAGGAGTGCCATATTGCTCTACAAGGTCGCATGCATCAGCACCACCAATATCTAAATGGCCTTTATCGTTTGTTTTTATATTTAAATCCATTTTGTGCCTCCGATAAAAATAATATATAATGAATAATTATCTTTATAATAATCTGAAAATAAGTTTTCAATAAATATCTATTTAAACTAATATATAAAATTATTTAAGGAAATTGATTGTCCGACTTGAGAAAAACATGAGCCAAAATATGTTAAAAAAAGGATGAAAGCCCACCTAAGGTAAGAGTGCAACCTAAAAACTTTTTGTAAAATTCGACTGTCTAAAAAAATCAATTATTCAACAAACAATAAAATCATTTGGATGAATAGGATTAATAACAATAAAAATTGTTTGAAATTAAATTCCATGATTTTTTCCTCCTTTTATCTGAAATGGCATTCTTTTTAAGGTAGTGAAACCTAAAAAATAATTTTTAAATGGTTATTAATAAATATAACGATTTTATGAGCTTTAAACTTAAAAATAACGATTATATTGACTTAAAAATAGAAAATTATATTTTTATTGTAAAAAATAATTAAATTGAAGAATTATAAAAAAAGTAAAAAATTATCAAGGTTTAGTGAATTCAAAAGAATTCAAAAACCTTACCATTTCAGATAATTGGAGATTTACTCAAAGAGAAAAACTCCTTAAAAATACTTTAAACATCATAATATATAAATCTAATCAAATTTAAAAACTAAAATAACGAAATAAAAGCAATAAAAGAATCTGATAGAATTTTCATAGGTGAGAAAATGGATGATAAAAAGGACTGGGGATTGACTGTGAGAGGAGTAGTTAAAAAAGAGGATAAGATACTAATCCTTAGAAGACATCCTAAATCAAGAAACAATCCTCATAAATATGAGCTTCCTGGTGGTAAAGTGGATCCTGGAGAGTTCTTTGATGTGGCATTGATAAGGGAATTCAAGGAAGAGACTAACCTTGATGTTAATATAGTAAGCTTGTTTGAAGTTGTTCAAGATGAATTCATAAGCAGAAGAACAAATCAGCCAATAAGCACAGTTCAGCTCATGATGAATCTTGAAATACTTAGTGGAGAGCTTCGTATAAGCGATGAGCATGACGATTTCAAATGGGTAAGCATTGAAGAGTTAAAAGAGCTTTACAATGAGGATATGCTTACTCCTACACTTAGAAAAACTTTAGAAAAAAGAGATTTTGAGATTTGAATAAATCTCAATTATTTTTTTATTAATCTACATTAAACTTTTTTTAAAACCTATTATTTTTCATATAAGCGTTCAACATAAGGATTTAAATAAGTTTGAAGAACCTTTACAATAGGCCCAATTATTAGAGCAGAAATGATTGTTCCTTCACGTACTCCTGCAAGGTAACCTAAAAATACAATTGATAAGATAGCTGCTATAAGCACCATAGTTGTATCAAAGAATGGCTTAACCTTTGGAAACTCCTTTTTTAGAACCTTTGAAATTGCTACGATTATTCCATCAGGAGGAAGATAGACCACTTCTGTTTGAACCTCAAGCATCACACCAAAAGCAACCACTAGACAGCTTAAGAGAAGTGTTGCAAATTGGCTTAAATAATCTGCAGGATTCAAGAAACTTACCAACATCATTGAAAAGTCTATGGAAAGGGAAAAGATTGTCCCCACGATTATCTGCAGATACTGTCTCTTTTCAAACCCACTTCGAAGAAGGATTACCTGAACAGCTATAAAGATAACATTAAAGATCAAGCAGACTGTTCCAACACTCATTTTCATTATCAAACTTGAAACATATGGAAGACAAATGATAGGAGAAGTGCCTAAATTTGCCTTGATTGAAATAGCTGCCCCTAAAGATATGAAAAATAGTGAAATCAAATAAATGACATATCTTGAAATCTTTTTTATTTGCATAAAATATAGTTTGCTTTAGAATACTTAAATAATTTTTTAAAAAAAAGCTAAAATAATAAACAAAAAAGTAAAGAGAAAGAAAAAAAGAATAAAAAAATAATAATAAGATATTATTATTTAAATTTAAAACAAGTGCTCTCTTTCTTGGAGTAACAGTTATTGCAGCTTTGGCAAATTGAAACTCCATCACCATTCGCTTTCCAATCAGCTAAAAAGTCTGGCTGAGCTACAAATGGCTTGGACATGGATAAGAATTCCACTTTTGAATCATTTAAAACTTCATTCATTGATTTCATATCCCTCATTGAACCGCCTAAAATGACTGGAACATCAATCTCATCAATCAATTTATCCACATACACAAGGAATGGATTTCTATCATTGCCATCATAAAGATAGGATATTGTCCTTGCAGTCAATTGAATGCTGTCAGCACCTGCCTTTTCAAGTTCCTTTGCAACCTTGATACTTTCTTCAGGAGTCATTCCATTTTTCCTTACATCCCAAGGGTTTATTCTGCAGCTAACATGGAAATCCATGGTCTTTTTAAGAACCTTGATTATCTCTGAACAGATTCTTACACGATTTTCTGTATTGCCACCGTATTGGTCCTTTCTTTGGTTGAAATAAGGATTGATGAACTTGGCAAGATAAAAATTGTTTCCAATGTCTATTTGCATTCCATCAAATCCTGCAAAGGAGAACTTTTTAGCTGCCATGATAACATCTGCCTGAAGACGCCTAATGCCTTCCAAACTAATGTCATTTGCCTCAACCTTTTGATTCAATCCGTCATTATAATAAAAGAATGCCAATTGGCCGAGAACCGGCACATCATGATTGTGGCAGATGTCTGTAATTTCCTTATAATCCTTTACAAAACCCTTATAGTTTACATTATTGCAGTATTCTGCAAATCTGTCTCTTGGGTCAAAGACAAACATTTCTGAATTGATCAATCCTACACCGCTTTTAGCCATCTTTTCATATCTGTCAAAGACTTCACTCTTTAAGAATCCGCCATCTTCAGTTTGTCTTTCCCAAGTTCCTGTTCTTACAATACGGCTTTTAAGTTTTAAATCCCCTAAACTACATTCATCAAATATATCTTTCATAATAATCACGATTATCCTTATATAAAATTAAAATTCTTTAGCTTTTTAATCATTAAAAATTGTGCACTAATTAAAATATGATTTATATAGTATTAATCTTTTGGTAATCCAGGACTTACCTAAAAATGAGAATTTTAGTCTTATCGTTAACTGAAAATTACTAATATCATTTACATTAGAACTAAAAAAAGTTAAAAAAAGAAAAATTAAAACATCAGTTCTTATTTAGACTATAAAAAATAATTATTTGAATGAAATTATAAACCTAAAAGCTCTTTATAAGCATCTTTAATCTCTTGTTTATACTCATCAGTTCTTAAATCTCCCTCTAACTCATATAAACTAAAGACAACCATTTCATATAAAAGCTTATTCATCCTTTTTCCTTTTTCTGTGAGAAAATACTCAGTATTTCTTCTATTTTCATTATCACAAACATTTTTATAGATTAGCCCATTCATTTCAAGGTATTTTAAGTTATCTGACAACACAACATTGCTTAAATCAGGCTTATCTTGTTTAAATTCATTGAAATGTTTTTTCCCTGCAAATAAGTCTTTCATAATGCCAAACACCCATTTTCTGCTTAATAAATCATTGACACTATTTATAGGGCATGCATCCTTATTGTAAATTACACTATTTCTCATCAAATATAGTTTTATAATAAAATCTATTTAACTTTATTCATTTAAGTAAGTTCAAACTAACCAATAAGGTCAAGATAACTTTTTAATTTAAATAAACGAAAGGTTAATAGATATTTAAGGTGATTAAATGGAATTTAATGAAGTTATGGAAAAAAGACACTCTTCAAGAGACTTTAAAAAAGAAGAAATCATAGATGAAGAAACCTTAAGGGAAATTATCAAAGTTGCAGGATTATCCCCCTCTTGGGAAAACAGCCAACCTTGGAATGTTTATATTGCAACCGGTGAAAACTTAGAGGAAATCCGTAAGGGTTGGATAGCAGAAAACGAAAAGGAAATCAAAGGATCTGCAGACATGAATCCTGGCCACAGAACCAATTTCTCCGAAAGAGGCCAAAAGAATATGGCAGACTTTATGGAAGATATCGGTATTTTTCGTGAGGATGAAGAACTTGAATACTTCTTCCATGTACAGCATATCTTATTTAACTCTCCTGCAATCGTATACTTGACTCTTCCTAAAAACTATACCAGATGGTCTGTTTATGACTTAGGAGGATTTGGAATGAGCATACTTCTTGCTGCAACCAATTTAGGAATCGATTCAATCCCTGCATATGAACTTGTAAAATACCCATATATAATAAGAGATCATCTCCCAGTTCCAGAAGATGAAGACATTATCATGGGAATTGCATTAGGATATGAATCTGATGACAAAATAAATGAATATGAATCCCCTAGATTAGATTTAGACGAGATTTTAAAAATTAATTAAATAATCTAATATAGATTATTTAAATTTTTTATTTTTTTAAAAAAAATAGCTGAAATATAAAAAATTAAAAAAAGTTAAAAAATAGAAAAAAGAAGAAAAATACTAGTAATTGTATTTATCCTCTATTATTTGACCATCCTTAATCTTTATTGTTCTTTCCGCCAAAGCAGCAACATCATTGTCGTGTGTAACTATTATCAAAGTCACATTGTAACGCTCATGCATCTCCATAAGCAGATTCAATATCATTTCTCCTGTTTTTGAATCAAGAGAACCTGTTGGCTCATCTGCCAATATAATAGAAGGATTATTTACCAATGCCCTTGCAATAGCTACCCTTTGACGTTGCCCACCAGACAACTTATTAGGCCTTTGCTTTTTCTTGTCTTCCAAACCTACAGCCCTAATTATTTCACTTGCCTTTTCCTTCATCTCCTTGTTGGACATTCCAGTAGGGAGAAGTGGAATCTGGACATTGTCAAAAACGGATAAGTTAGGAATCAGGTTATGCAATTGGAAAACAAATCCTATTTTTTCCTGTCTGAATTCGCTTAAATCCTTCTCTTTAATAAGGTCAATGCCATCGATATAGATCTTTCCTCTTGTAGGCTTATCCAAAGCGCCGAGCATGTTTAGGAGTGTTGATTTTCCAGAACCTGAAGGCCCAATGATGGATACGAATTCCCCTTCAAAGATATCAAGGTTTATGCCATTCAATGCCTTAACAGTACCCTTATCGTATTCCTTTACAACATCGAATAGGCTGATCAATGGCTCTTCATAATAGTATTCCTCGCCATCCTCACCGATGAAGGTTTCATTATAGATATATTCATCATCAGGATATGCATTCTCATTTTCTATGTAATCATCCATAAAATCACCTATTCATACCTCAATGCTTCTGTTGGAGCAAGCTTGGATGCCTTATAAGCAGGATAGATTCCACCGATTATTCCAACGATAATTGTAATTCCAAATGCAAGAATGAAGGTCTTAGGGGAGTAACCCAATGCAAAATCGGTTACATTGAATAATCTAAGTCCAACTTCAGGAATCAAAATTCCAAATATTGATCCGACTATTCCAGATAAGGTTGTCAGTACCAATGTCTCACCTAAAATCATGGTTAAGATCTTTCTGGATTTCCACCCAACTGACTTTAAAACACCAATTTCCTTTGTCCTTTCATAAACTGCCATGACCATTGTGTTTATGATTCCAATAGCTCCCACAATGATTGCAAGAGCTGAAACTGCAAGGGTGGCAGTATCCAATATTCCTAAAACATCATTAGCTATTGAAGAGATTTCCTCACTGGTCAATGTTGTAAAGTTCTCATAATCCTCTTCAATTTTTTCACTGATTGCTGAATCGTTTACATCTTCACCTGTTTTTACAAGAATACGTGAAACTCCATCATTATCTGTTATATCCTGCAGAGTATCCAATGGAACATAAATTCCACTGTCTACAAATGGGCTTCCAGTCTCAAAGATTCCTGAAACATTAAATTCCTTGCCTTGTAGGGTAATGTCATCTCCACGACTTACATTATTTAGTTCAGCGTATTCCGCTCCAACAATTGCATCTCTAGAGCCATTTTCATACACTTTTCCATCAATGTTTTTTATTCCCATCATATAAAGTTTCTCAGGTGCCAATCCTACAACAGTGGTTGCAAAACTGCTTCTGGAATCAGAACTGCCTGATTTCAGCCGATCCATATTCATTTCAGTAACCGTTAACGAACCTGCAGCATCTATGACCCCAGTCCTATTTTTCATCTCATCGACTATTTCGCTATCTATCATACCTGTGTTTGTGCTGATAGAACTGGAATTGCTGACTGTTATCTCAGCACCAACATCATTCAGCGAAGTTTGAACTGAATCCTCCATTCCAGTAGTGATAAGGCCCAATGCCACAATAGTGGTAATCCCTATAGCAATACCAATAATGGACAATGCACTACGGGTCTTATTCCTAAATGGATTTTTTAAAATTAAATTAATGAATCTTATAATAACATCCCCTTATAAATAATTATTATTTTACTTTTTAAATAATTAAACTTAACTAAAAAATTATTGAATATTAAGTAAATTAAGTTTAAATAATCTGATAAAAAGGATTAAAATAGCTATTAAAAGGATTTAAAGCTTAAAAAAGAAAAAATAGGTAAAAATAGGAAATAATAGATAAATAAATAAAAAATGAAATAAATAAAAAAGAAAAATTAAAGAAAAAAGAGACTTGTTTAAAGGGAAGCGAATACCTTATCAAGTGCTTCCACAAGTGCATCAATTTCCTCTTCCTTAACCACTAAAGGAGGAGCAAACCTTAATACGTTTCCTGCTGTACAGTTGATCAAGAATCCTTCTTCAAGCATTTTGCCAACTATGTCTGCCCCTTCAAAGTTAAGTTCCAAACCTACCAAAAGACCGGAGCCTCTTGCATCGGTAATGAAATCGTATTTCTCTTTCAATTCAGTTAATTTTTTAAGGAAGTATTCACCCATTTCCTTACTGTGCTCTACAAGATTTTCCTCTTCAAACACGTCAAAGACTGCATTTGCCGCTGCCCCTGCAAGTGGGCTTCCTGCAAATGTTGTACCATGGTCACCAGGTACAAATCCTCCAGCTACATCCTCTTTTGCCAAGAATGCTGCCATTGGGAATCCTCCACCAATACCTTTAGCTACAGTCATGATATCTGCATCTATGCCGAATAATTCATGAGCAAATAAAGCACCGCATCTTCCGAAACCGGATTGCACTTCATCTACAATGATTAATACTCCTTTTTCCTTACATAAGTCATTCAATCCTTTGTAGAACTCTTCGCTTGCTACATGAACACCACCTTCACCTTGAACAGGCTCAATGATAATAGCTGCAGTGTTTTCAGTGATTGCTTCCTTAACACTGTCCAAATTGCCGAATTCAACTTTCTTGAATCCTCTTGGCAGGTTTTCTGTGTAAGGTGCACTGTATTCTGGGTGGTCAGTTACAGATAAGGTCAAGAAGGTCCTTCCGTGGAATGAGTCACCACAGAACAATACTTCATGCTTGCCGCTGTATTTGATTGCAAGCTTAAGTGCTCCCTCATTAGCTTCAGCACCAGAGTTTGCAAAGAAGATTCTGTCAAAATTGGTTGCATCCGCCAATCTTTTAGCATAAATGGTAGCAGGTTCATTATAGTAAATGCTTGAAATGTGAATGAGCTTTTCAGCTTGATTTTGAATAGCTTTCACAAGCTTAGGATGATTGTGACCTAAACAGTTTACAGCGATTCCTGCTAAAAAGTCCAAATACTCGTTACCGTCTATATCCCATACCTTAACCCCTTCTCCATGGTCAAGCACGATTGGGACTCTGTTGAATGTATTAATGAAATATTTATCTTCAATATCAATGATTTCTTGTGTATTCATAAATAAAAACTCCTAATTCTTAAAATTATTTAGTAAAATTGAAATGTTTTAAATAATCGATTAATTAATCAATTGTAAAAGTTATAAATAATTTAACACAATTATATTTATAGTTTATAATATAAAAAAATAATTAAAGATTAATTAAATTTAAGACAATGATTGGATTAAAGAAATATTTAATAATAAGTGATAGAAAATATTCGGATTGATTATATGGCACAGATAATATTAGGCAAAACTGGACTAAAGATAGAAAAGAACGGTTTTGGAGCTCTCCCTATTCAAAGGGCTTCATTTGATGAAACCAAAGAAATCGTTCAAAAGGCTTATGCAAATGGAATTAACTTTTATGATACTGCAAGAGCATACACCGATAGTGAAGAAAAGCTAAATTATGCTTTTGAAGGATTCAATGAAAAATACCCAAGGGAAAGCATCATAATAGCTACAAAAACCCAAGGGGAAAACAGAAAGGATATTGAAAAGGACATTAAAGTAAGCCTTGACAATCTTGGCACTGATTACATTGACCTTTATCAAATCCACAACCCATCATTCTGCCCTACTGAAGGTGATGGAAGCGGAGCATATGATGCATTATTCGATCTCTATGATGAAGGAATCATAAGACACATCGGCTTTACCTCCCATAAGGCAGAGCTTGCTATGGAAGCTATTGAAAGCGGATTGTACGAAACCATCCAATTCCCATTTTCCTACCTTACAGGTCCAAAGGAACTTGCTATTGTTGAAATGGCAAGGGCTAACAATGTAGGTTTCATTGCAATGAAAGCAATGAGTGGAGGATTGATTGGAAGCTCTAAAGCAGCTTACGCTTACATAAATAGCTTTGATAATGTAGTTCCTATCTGGGGAGTTCAAAGAATGTCTGAACTTGATGAGTTCCTATCCTATATGAAAGATGAACCAACTCTTGATAAGGAATTGGAAGAAATCATCAAAAATGAAAGAGAGGAATTGCAAGGAGATTTCTGTAGAGGTTGCGGATACTGCATGCCTTGTCCTGAAGGAATTGAAATATTCCAATGTGCAAGAATGTCCTTATGGATTAGAAGATTCCCATCAGCCCCAAGCTTGACTCCAGAGTCACAAGAGAAGATGAAGAAAATTGAAGAGTGCACTGAATGCAGGCAATGCGTAAGCAGATGCCCATACGAATTGGACATTCCAGAGCTCTTAAAGAAAAACTATGATGATTATAAAAAGATCTTATCTGGTGAGATAAAAGTAGATTAATTTTAATTTAAAATAGTTTAAATATTAAGTAAAATAAATTATAAATAGTATTTTTTAAAATATGTTTTTTAAAAATATGTCTTAAAAATATGTTTTAACTAAATAAAAAATAACTATCATTAAACAATTGAAACGTGATTATGATGAAAAAAGCAATTATTGAAACTGAAAAAGGAGATATCGTATTGGAATTATTCCCTAATGAAGCTCCTGGAACTGTAGCAAACTTTGAAAAATTAGCAAACAGTGGATTTTATGACGGATTAACTTTCCACAGAGTAATTCCTAACTTTGTAATTCAAGGTGGATGTCCTATCGGAAACGGTACTGGCGGACCTGGCTGGACCATCAAATGTGAAACTGAAGGAAACCCACACAAACATGGAACTGGAGCATTATCCATGGCTCACGCAGGTAAAGACACTGGTGGAAGCCAATTCTTCATTACCCACAGTCCACAACCTCACTTAGATGGTGTTCACACCGTATTCGGACAAGTTATCGAAGGTATGGATGTTGTAAATGCTATCCGTGCTGGAGACAAAATGTTAAAAGTAACCGTTCAAGGTTAAAAATAAGTTTAAAGAGTTTTAAACTCTTCTTTTTTTCTTTTTATTTTTAAAATTTTAATCTATTAAAAATGTTAATTTTTTAAAATTATAATTTATAAAAAATTAAAATTAATAGCCGTACTCTTCATCGGCTAAATCCAAATCATCAGGATTTCTAATCATATATCCACATTCATGACATTTGTATGTGTTATAATTGATCTCCTCAAGAGCTTCACTACCACATCTTGGACATCTTGCCATATTTCACCCTCCTTTAATGAATGATTATTTTATAGGAATTACAATTTATAAAACTTTCTAAAAAATTCCGCTATGAAAAAAACTTTATTTATAAAAATGCATATATATTATAAAAATTAATAAAAAATTAAATAAAAATAATAAATAGGTGTAAATATGGAATATGAAATTCGTGGCGGTTCTTTCCCTATTGTAATCTGTACATTGCAAGAAGGGGAAACCATTAAAAATGAAACTGGGGCAATGTCCTTCATGACTTCTGGAATGAAAATGGAAACCAATACAGGCGGAGGCCTTTTAAAGGGGCTTGGAAGAGCATTGTCTGGAGATAGCTTATTCTTAAACTTCTTTACTGCAGAGAACGGCACTCAGCAAATAGGATTCTCAGCACACAGCCCAGGGAAAATCATCCCTTTTAAATTGGATGGAACCAACACCATAATCGGTCAGAAAAATGCATTCTTGGCTGCAGAGGATTCCGTGGAAATTGAAATATTCTTCAAAAACAAACTTGGAACAGGAATATTCGGTGGTGAAGGATTTATCCTTCAAAAGTTCTCTGGAGAAGGAATTGTATTCTTGGAAATTGATGGGGAAGTAATTGAACAGGAACTCCAAGAAGGAGAAACCTTACTTTTAGATCCGGGACATCTCGCTGCAATGGAAGAGACTGTTGGATATGAGATTGAAAGAGTTAAAGGTGCTAAAAACATATTATTCGGTGAAGGACTCTTCTTTGCTAAAATACAAGGCCCTGGAAAAGTTTGGATTCAAACCATGCCTATCAGCAAATTAGCTGAAGCAATCATCCCATTCATTCCAACAAGTAGCGGATGATAATATTAAAAGCAATTAAAATTACAATAAAAAGTTTATTAATACAATAAACTTTTTTACTTTTTTTACCTTTTTTTACCTTTTTTTACTTTTTTAAAACTATTTGACCAAGTTTTCCAACTTATTTTAAAATTTTTAAACAAGGTTATATAATATGAAACTATATCTATAATTATGTTATTTGAAAGGGAAAACACAGAAGAAAAAATCATGACCGCTACTTTTAATATTGTTCAAAAAGAAGGTGTTCAAAAAGCAACAACTAAGAAAATAGCTGCCGAAGCTGGAGTGAATGAAGTTACCATCTTTAGAAAATTTGAAAATAAAAAAAATCTGATAGAGGCTACTAAAGATTACTATATGACAAAGCTTCTTTCCAAACTGGAAGAAACCTTCGATTTTGATGAGAATGACAGCATCGAAGAGTATCTTAAAGGTAGTTTTCATGGAATTCTGGATTTTTCACAAGAGGATATCAGCATTATCAGAGTTGCCATGCAAGAAATAAATGGAGAGTCCGATAAGAAACTTTTAATTTCCCGAATCACTGATACAATTATCAATAAAATGGAAGAATTCTTTAAATTGCAACTGGAAAAAGGAGAGATAAAGAATGTGAACTCCAAAGCCATATCAGTAATGTGTTTTAGCATAATCTTCCAATCCACTATTTTATGGCAAATATATGGAAACAATAAAGATATGGATTCAGACATTTTCGCAGATGACTATTTAGATATCATCTTTAATGGAATAAAACCTTAAATAAAGACTAAATTGCTACTCATTAATCAAATAAACAATTATTATTGTTTATTTTAGCATTTTACTATGCAAGTAAGCACTTACATTCGAAAATCTTTATATAATAAGGTTTTTATATATAGTAGTGTGAGCTATAATCACACTATAACCAAAAAAAGAATTCATATATAAGACCTTTAAAAATTCGCAACATATAAAAAATTTGTTTAATTTTTTATCAACCTTTAATTACTGTAAGAAGTGTTTCTGCATCTATGATGTGGATCACTACAGTAATTCTATTTTTAAAAAACTTTTTTCAATATACATTTCCCTAAAAAATAATAATTTATTTCTATTTTTAAAAATCAATTAGTTAAAACATATACTGCTAATAAAATTAAGAGCAAAGCTATATTCAGAACTGTGAATACTATCAAATATCTGCTTTTAAAATCATTGAATTCTCTTGCAAGTATCTTATAGGAAATAAGATTAGCCATTGATGCAATGAGAGTTCCAAGCCCACCAATATTTATTCCCACAATGATGGCCTCATAATTTGTGCTGAAACCGCTAAGCAATATTGCAGCAGGAACATTTGAAATAACTTGTGATACTAAAACTCCCCAAATAACTTCATTTCCAATGATCCATTGCGAAAACAATGAATTGAAGAAAGGAATGTTTTGCAAGTTACCTATCAAAATGAAAAGTGCAATGAAAGTTAAAAGAAGGAAATAATCAACTCCTAAAAACACTCTTTTTATAAAATCTTTCCTTTCAATCTCAATGTCACTCATCTTGGGCAAACTGACATCATCCCTTGGAATAAAGAATGACAATATAAGCAAAAATATCACTGATACAATAATATAAGGTAAGAGCAGAAGGAAAAATGATTCAAATGGAATATGGGACACTGTATACATGACAATATTATGTGGAGCTCCAATAGGAAGAACCATACATCCCCCATTAGCTGCAATGGTCTCTAAACTAACTGCAAATATTATTAAATCAATCCTTTCCACTTTCTTTAATGCCAATAATGTAAATGGAACAAAAATAATCAATGAAACATCATTTGTAATAAAAATGGAACTAAAGAAGCAAGTGAAAACCAAGAACAAAACAAGCCCACGAGTGTTTTTGACCTTATCCAATAGCTTACGGACGAATATCTCAAAAACAGATAGATTCTTTAAGATCTCTACAAAAACCATTATGACAAAAAGAAGAATGATTGTTTCCCAATTGATATAATTCAAATAATCAATGCTTGGCAAAACAAAAAAGCATGAAACAATAGCCAATACTAAAGAAATGCAGAATATTGTTTCCTTTTTAAAGAAGTTTAAGAATCCGTCTGTCAAATTATTCATAATATTATTTTATTGAATATATTTAATAAAGTTTTAAAATAGTTTTAAAATAGTTTTAAAAATAATTTATAATAATTTAAAAAAAACTAATAAAAAAGTAATCAAAAAAGTTTGAAAAAATAATTAAGAATAGTTTAAAAAAAGAAAAAGAAGAATATAATTAAAAAAATTATATTCTCTCTAAGTTGGTCTATCTGTATTGAACTTATCTTTGGATCTTACACCAACCAATGAAGCAAATACAGCGAGGATACAAGCTACTGCACATATTCCACAAATGATTTGAGATGCTTGAACGACCATTCCAGCATATTTGGTTGCAAGAGGCAAGGTTCCCATGACCCAAGCGAATACAAGGGTAAGAAGACCTAAACTCATGGTTTGACCAATTGTTCTCATGGTTGCTTGAGAAGCTGAAGCTGTTGGAGCATCCTTTGGTGGAACTGAACTCATGATTGCATTCATGTTTGGACTTGAGAAGAGTCCCATACCGATACCTTGCAAGATCATAGCTATTATGACCAAGTAAACAGGAGTGTCTCCATTCAAGAATGTTAGGATAAGGAGAGCCACTGTTGCAATTGCCATACCAATAGCTGCCAATTTTTGAGGATGTATCCTATCTGAAAGCTTACCTGAATTAGGAGCCATGATTGCCATGATAATCGGTGTGATAATCAAGATCATACCAGCCATTTGAGCATCCCATCCCCTTACATACTGGAAGTGGTAATTCAATATTGTTGTAACTACCATAACTGCAATGTAACTGCATAAAGCTGCAATATTGGATGATGTGAACTTCTTGTTTTTAAACAAGTTCATATTGAATACAGGAGACTTTTGCCTAAGCTCATAAGCTCCAAATGCAACCAATATTATAAGTCCGAGAATAGTCAACATAAGACCTGTGCTAGTTGTTAAGGTTGTGAATCCGTAAATGAACAATAGTATGCCTATTCCATATAAAATGGATCCGATTGTATCGATTTTATCATTTTCATAGGTTTTCCATTCGTCTGTAATTTTCCAGACCATAAGTGCAATACAAAGCACTAGGAATGGAATTACAAAGTAGAACATACTTCTCCAACCTAAATTATGCACCAGGAATCCACAGATTACCGGAGACAATGAAGTTGCCAAGTAAACACCAGTTACTGTAAATCCTAAAGCCTTACCTCTATTTTGAGGTTTAACTGCTTGCACTACCATTGCCATAGCTGACACATTCAAGAATGCCACTCCTGCACCTTGAAGCATACGGAAAATCAAGAATGATTCTGTTGAAAATGAAAGCACAGCACCTATTGAAGCGAATAGGTATAACAATACTCCACCAAGCAAAGACTTCTTAACACCAAACTTACCTGATATCTGACCTGCAGGAACTGTAAATACAGCAACCACAAGGAAGAATATGGTAGGTACCCAATTCTGAATAACGTTATTCATTGCAAATTCCTGTGCAATAGCTGGAACACCTATTATAATCCCATTGGATAAGAATACCGCAAAGAATGAAGTGATGAATGATACCGCTATTACCACAGTTTCTAAATCAAATTTCATAACAATCCCTCTATAATATAAAAATCCTCTATAATATAAAAATTCATAAATTTAATTTAAATTGAAAAATTTATAAATAAAATTTTATTTTTCACCTTTTTAACATTTTAAATAAGAATAAATAAATTTAACTTGCATTTGTATTGAATTCATCTTTAGATCTTATTCCCACAAGTGAAGCGAATATTGCAACTATACAAATTATTGTACATATTATACAAACTATTTGAGAAGCCTGAACAACCATGCCTGCATATTGTGAGGAGAGTTTTAAGCTTCCCATAATCCAAGCGAACACAAGGGTAAGAAGACCTAAACTCATTGTTTGACCAATAGTCCTCATTGCAGATTGTGCCGCAGAAGCATTTGGAGTCTCCTTTGGAGGCACTGAACTCATGATTGCATTTGTATTTGGAGTGGTGAACAGTCCCATGCCAACACCTTGGAAAATCATTGCAATGACTATGAGCCAAATAGGAGTGTTTGCATCCAGGAAAATTAAAATCAAAAGTGCTAATGTTGCAATTGACATTCCAATAGCTGCCAACTTTTGAGGATGGATCCTATCAGAGAGTCTTCCGGAATTAGGCGCCATAATCGCCATAATGATTGGGGTTACTATTAAAATAAGCCCTGACAATTGGGCATTCCATCCCCTTACATATTGGAAATGATAATTCAATATGGTAGTTAGTGCAGCCACTGCAAGATAACTGCATAAAGCAGCAATATTAGATGAAGTGAACTTCATGTTTTTAAATAATCTCATATTGAAAGCCGGAGTGTTGACTCTTGTTTCATAATATGCAAATACTATTAGGAGAACAAAACCTATTGCTACACAAAGCTTGCCTAAAGTGGTCATTAAGCTTGTAAATCCATAAATGAACAATAAGATACCTATCCCATAAATAATATAACCTAAAGTGTCTATCTTATCATTTTCATAGGTTTTCCAATCCCCTGGAATTTTTAAAACCATAAGTGCGATACAAACTACAAAGAATGGAATTGTAAAGTAAAACATGGATCTCCATCCTAAGTTATAAACCAAAAATCCACATATTACAGGAGAAAGGGAACCTGCCAAATAAACACCAGTTACAGTTAGTCCAAGGGCCTTACCTCTATTTTGAGGTTTGATAGCTTGCACAACCATTGCCATAGATGCTACATTTGAAAATGCTCCACCTATACCTTGAATTACTCTGAAAAATAAGAATGACTCTGAAGAAAATGATAAGCATGCTCCTATTGAACCGAAGAGGAAAATCAATACACCTATCACCAATGATCTTTTTACACCAAACTTGCCTGACAATTGTCCTGCAGGAAGTGTGAAAACCGCTACAACAAGCAATGCGATTGTAATAATCCAGTTTTGAACAACATTGTTCATTCCAAACTCATTTGCAATTGATGGAACACCAATAACTATACCTGCAGCTAAAAACACTGCAAAGAATGATGTGAGAAATGAAACCAACACTACTGATTTTTCCGCATCAAATTCCATATTATCACTTTTTAAACGTAAATTGTAAATAAGGAAATTCGAAATCTACTCAACAGTTATAAATCCTCAACTAATTTCATGCCATTAATAGCTATTTCCTTAATTCTTTCAATGACTTCTCGATCGTCTTCTGTTATTCCCACTTCCTTTTCCCAATCCTTAGATATTTGTCTAACCTTTGGAACCAACTCATCACCTTTAGAAGTGGTCTTTAACATGTATTTTCTTCTGTTTTCCGGATTGACTTCCCTCTTAATGAATCCATCATCCTCTAATTTCTTTAAGGATTTGGCAATGTTTCCCTTGCTTTGACCAGACATTATCACCAAATCATCCTGTGAAATGCAAGGGTTATCATAAATCATCATGATGTATCTTACTTCATGGCCTAAATCAAATTCAGCAATCTTTGACTTTAAGTATTTAAAATGATTTTTAGATAGATTATGAATCCATGCAACTAAAGGAGAGCTATCCATTATTCCTTGAAAGCTTTCACTTTCCATTATTTCACCTACTTTAAAAATTTAACAAGAAATCGCTTTCAAAATTATATTGTATTTTATATGATATAAATGTTTCATTTGAAACAGTTAAAAATGAAACTATTAAAAAATTGATTATCTCTCCTAAAAATATATTTAAGAATTGAAAAGAAATATAATATAAGATTAAAGAATAAAGGGAAAGAATATGAAATTGGTCATTCAAAGAGTAACAAATGCTAGTGTAGAAGTTGAAGGAGAAATCACAGGCCAGATTGATGAAGGATTAATGGTTTTAGTTGGCTTTGGCCAAAACGATACAGAAAAAGAAGTTGAATATCTGGCTAGAAAACTTACAAAGCTTAGAATCTTCCCAGATGATGAAGGAAGAATGAATCTTTCTGTAAAGGATATAGGGGGCAAAATTTTACTTGTCCCTCAATTTACATTATATGGAAAAACCAAAAAGAACAGACCTTCATTCCATAAGGCTTTGGCACCTGATGAAGCAACTAAATTATTTGATTACTTTGTAGAAAAATGCAGTGAAGACGTTCCATGCGAAACTGGAGTCTTTGGAGCATTCATGAAAGTAAGTCTATTGAATAATGGTCCAGTAACCATCTTGCTTGAAAAAGAGTTTGAAGAGTAGAAAAATAAATAATAGTAAAAAATAAATAAATACTTTTATTTAAAAAAAGCAATAAGGCCATATCGGACTTAAATCTTAAAATCAAAGAATTTTATTGTATTTCAAAAGTGTTTTCATCATCAATAATGACTTGGAAACAGAACCTTTTTTAATCTTTCCATGAGGGCTGATGACTTCACAGGTTACAGCAGGAATTCCCTTTAAGTTCACTTCGTCCTCTAAAGCCCCAGGATATTCTGTACCGGCTCTTTTATAAATTTTGTATTTCACTTTTGCATTTTTAGCAATGTATTTAGCGATTGCTGCACTTTTTTTAGTTGGCTTATATGATCCGAAAACAAGATTCTTACCTGGCTTTCCACCGGGCCTTGTAGCATGAAAATCCCCGTAAGCATCACATTTGAACTTCTTAATCAATCGGACTGTCTTAT
>JAEEGK010012407.1_pt1 | contig 19369 bp, 10 predicted proteins | sample 8958771 | NCBI WGS metagenome assembly JAEEGK01 (sample SAMN16246547, study PRJNA631951) | gut metagenome | biome: gut microbiome; feature: rumen; material: SC-attached | host: Bos | place: Iran: Karaj | collected 2018-10
ATTTATTATATCCATAATACATTGTAATTGCAGAAGATTCATTAAATATTTTAACTTGTTCCATTTCAATACTTTCACAAATTAATTTTAAAGTTTGTTTTTGATTAAATGATATAAAATCAGGAATAGAAATAGAATAAGAATCAAAGAACATTTTTTGTTTAATAAAATCTTTTTTAATTAAATATAAGAAATCTGCTATTATACATTCACTTCTAATTTCTTCTTTTTGTTGATTTGGACCATTACAATATAATTTATTATTTTCTTTATTATTATGAAAATTATATTTTAATTCTTCTTCCAAAAAATCATTATTTTCTAAAGAAATAATTCTTGGTAAATTATTATATGATGTTTCTAAATTTTGCTTTAAAGTATTTATTGAATTTTCACCATATGCTCTATGATCTTTAGTATAACTCATTATTGATAATATTTTATTTTGTGATTGTTTAAAAATTTGGCTTTCATTTTTTTTTGATGAAATTGAATAAATTGTTTTGAATGAACCTATATTCATTCCTAATTTTATAGGATTTGGATTATTTAATTTTAAAATTTTATACATTGATATATCATCATCTTGTTTTTTTTCTTCTTCATTTTCTGTGATTTCATTATTAATATTATATATTTTGTTATCTTCTTTTTTTGTTATTTTTTCTTTATCTTTTTTTTTCATTTCTTTTATTTTTTCAATGCTTTGTTTTTTATCTGTTTCTTGTTTACACTTTTTATTTATTTTATTTATTTCTTTTTCCTCTTCTTCTATTTTTTTTTCTTTCTTTTTTTTTTTTTCCCAGCATTGTCCCATTTATTTATAATAATAATATAATTAATATAATTTTAAAAAAATCGAAATAATCAATAATATATTTAAAATAAAATGTTTTTTTAAACAATAATTGTTTTGAATTATATAATTGTTTAAATGTTTATTTTACTCCAAGAATTATTTTTTATATCATACAATTAATATAATAACTTAAATTACACAATTATTTTTTATATTATTAAAATAAGAACAGTATATTTATAATAACATACATTATTTAAATTATTCCAAAGATTTTGAAATCAAAAAAAAATGAATTTGATGATAATATAAAGATAAAAATCTAAATATAGTAATAACAAAAGCAAATATTAATGAATATAACATTGAATTTAAAGCCCCTAAAATATAATTTTTAAACAAAGCTTTTTGAGATTGCTTATATAAAGCACAAAAGATAGTTAAATAATATACATATAATAGTAATAAAATATTTTGTAAAATAAAATATATTCTAATATTCCTTCTAGCTTTATTAAGAATAAGAGAACAATATTTATAACATTTACTTTTTATTTTAATTTCCTTAACAAAAATTTCTAAATTTTCATTATAATCAGTAAAATGACTAGCTCCAAAAGTTAATATTTTACCAAATATATTAGATAAAACAGAAAGAATCCAACTTTCCCAAAATTTCAATTCTCCTCCATTTTTATATTTTGATGAAATAACATCATCACTAAATAATAAAGCATTTATTGTAAAATCTGATAATAATGAAAATAAATACACACTTATTTTAAGAGGATAATATTCATATTTTCCTTTTTTAATAAATATTGCTGTTATATCTATTTTACATAAAAATGAATGCCAGACTACTGTTGTAAATTGTCTTTTATCTTCTTTCAGCGATTCATAATAATTTAATTCATCAAAATCTATATCTTTGTTATTTTCATTTAATTTATTTTTGTTTGATTCTTCAGTTTTAAATTTAGAATTTTTCAAATTTGGACTTGTATTATTTGATGTTATTAATGTTAATTCTGATGTTTTAATTCTATAAGAATTTTTATCTTTTAATCTTTTTTTTTTATTTTTTGGAGTAGAGAAAAAAAAATAATTATAAAAAGTGTTTTTAGTTAATCCATTTATTTCTTCTTTTTTTATTTGTTTATTTTCTAATTCTTTATCTTCTTCATTTTTTGATTTTTTCATTAAAGTTGAATCTAAATTATTAGTTGTATTATTAATTAGTTGAGGAGAAAATATTTTATGATTAAAAGAAATAATACTACTTTTTCGTGATTTTGAAATAATACTATTTCTTGTCTTTCTTCCAGAATTTTTTTTATCTATATTTTCTTCTTTATTATTTATATTTTCATGTATTATTGTTTTGGAATAAAGTTGATTAATATCATATATTACTTTATTTAATGTTATTTTATACCATTTTATACAACAAATAATTAGAATAATTTGCAAAGTAGAAAAAACAATAACTGAGAAAAAAAACCCAAAATTATTTTTTAAATATTTCCATTTATTCCAATACATATAACATTTAATAATTTTATAATTTATGTTATTTAATATATTATTAATACTTTGAATGATTTTATTGGTTTTTTTTTCATTCGTAATATTTGAATTATTATTATAAAAACAAGAACAAATAACCTGATAATTTTCTAAATTAATACCTTGATATTCACATCCATCATCACATAAAGAAACATTAACATATACATCTTCAATTCTATTTTCTAAAGTTAAATCTTGATTATTAACTGAAATTCCATTACAAAAGTTATTAAAAAAATCATCATTAATATTATATATATCAACTCCTTCTTTAGCTAATTTAATTGCATTATCTAGATCAAGACTTGAAGTATCTAATATTACTTTTGTTATACTTATTTCACTTTCTGAACAAACACTTAAATCAAGTAATGTTCCATCAGAAGAATAAATATAATATTGTAAATTTGAAGTAGGTTTTCCTTCGATTTTTGTTTCAATTTGTAAAATGATAAAATTTTCATTTTTTGAAAGAGTATATTTTTCTCTTAATAAATCTTCACAATCACCTAAATTAATATCAGACAAATTAGTCTGTGTTTTAGGTATTGTTGAAGGATAAGAACTTATATAATAAGTAATATTATCAGAGTTTATAAGTGGATTTGTTTCTAATAATTTAACTATATTATCTTGAATAACTTCTAAACTTTTTGAAGAATCCGTTAAATCTACACAAGAATTATATATTTGTAATTCCTTATTTTTACAAGAAATGCAATTTAAATTTATATTTATATTATCACATGAATTAACACATTCTAAAGTTTCACTAATTATTTTAGTTGCAATTAAAGGACAATTTGATGAATCTAAACATTCAATATTACCTTCTGAATAAGCTTCAAATAACCATAAAATCCTATCTTCTCCACATTCTTCATAAATATCAACACATGTATCTTTGGATGTTAATATTTTTCCATCATAACATGAATTACAGTTATTTATATTTCCATTATAACATGTTTTACATAATTCATGACATTCTAATATTTGACTTAATTCCTCGTTATAATAGATATTATTTTTTTCACATATTGAAAAATCTGTTAAAACTGTTATAAGGGAATAATCTGGTTTATATATTAATATTTTTGTTATTTGAAAATCAGTATTATATGTTATTGATAATATAAGATTATTTATATTGAAATATTTTTGTAAAATTATTTGACAATTATTTAAATCTGGTTGAATATATTTATCATTTTGAAAAAAATTATTCGTTGAAGTTACTAATATTCTATTAAATTCTGTTGCTAAAATTTGATCATAATATAATTGTACATAATATCCATTTAATATTTCCACTTCTAAGTCCTCAAATGATTTAAAATATTCACATTCTCTTTCTAAATTGCAATTATCACAATATTCAGGACAAACTTTTATATATATATGTTTAATATTATCAAAATCTAAAAACTCACCATGACTTACAGTAAAATATATAATATCTTCATAATAATAAGTATTAGGTTTCATATAATATGTTATTTCCCTTTCATTAGGTAATAATGTATTATATTGAATTTCAGTGTCTAAATATGAGAAAAAAAATTTCCCTTTTAATTTATTATTATCATCCATCATAAAATAAAGTAAATTATATGTATTAGAAGAAGGCAAATATTGATCCATTAATTCATCGATTGTAAAAGTAATATCTGTAATAGTGGTTTCTTCATAATCATATAAAGTAAATTCAGTTTCATGATTAATAGAATTAGGGATATCAAAATAATAACTAATATAAGTATATTCAAATCTATTAATTGGTCCGAACGAATATTGTAATTCTTGCAATAAATCTTTCATATTATCATTTTGAGAATTATAAATAGCATCTGACAATGCATTTAAATATGCTGTGTCAGAAATATTAAAAGAAAACATATCTTGGTTTCCAGTAGTATTATATTTATATTCTGAATCTTGATTTTTAATTATTATTCTTGCTGAAATTCCACCTCTTGATTTACTATTATAAGTTACAAATGTAATTCTATCTCCTGGATTTGCTGTAAAATTTATTGTATGAAAATATATTTGTTTATCTGTTATTAAATTAATTTCATCTTTAATTGAATTATCATTTATTAATAAATCTGTACAAAAATCATCACATAAAAGATCTATTTTTATGTGGATATGAGGTTTTACTTTTGATAATGTTATGTAAAAAATGATGATAAATAAAAATTTCATTATGAATTTATATGTATTTTAAAATTCAATAAAAAGTAATAAAAAATATTTATAGATTTTAAAATAAATATTAAAAACAATAATGATATAAAAATTTAATTATTTTATATCCTTTTTTGGTTTAGAAATTATCATTAATTTAATAATATTAAATTACTATAAATTTATTTTTACCAATTTATTAAGTTTAAAAAGAAATATGTTTCTTTTTAAATAAAAGTTTATTAATAAATTCAAGAAAAAAGCTTAAATATTTTCAAATTATCATGAAATTTCTTAGATTTGTTTATAATTATTGACTTCTATATTTAAAAAAAAATATTAAATAAATAAATTTTAAATCAAACTAAAATTAACTTATATATTAATATCTTCACTAAATCCTGCATTTTCTGAATATTTTAAATATTCATTACCTATTTTTTGTCCTTTTTTAACAACAAGCATAATAAACAATCCACCAATAACAATAATACATAATAAAATATATAAAGTAAATCTAATTCCATGAGTATTAACATTAATTATTTCATTATCATCTTTTTTTTTAGGTGTTTCTTCTGTAAAATTTTTTATAAGTTTATAATCTAAACTTATATCATTGCCTTCAAATTTTAATGCAGTATAATAAGTTTGTTTACTACTTTTATCAACATTTTTAAAAGTATTTTTTAAATAAAATATATAATTTTCTGTTTTTCCTTCATCAATATAATGACATGATGCTTGGCTTGGATCAATATATACATTTGAATAATCACTGAATATACATGTATATATTACTTTATCTAATGAATTTTTAATTGTAAAATTTTGAGCATCATTTAAATCATTTAATGGGAATATTAATATTTTATCTGGTACATTTTTATATGATGTATCTTCATTAATTAATATATAATCATCTTTTTTAAGACCAATTTTAATAAAAGTTAACATTTTACCTTTTATTGAATAAAATGAAAAACTACTATCTTCTTCATAATTATTAGCTTGTAAAGTTATTTTAGAATTTTTTCTATTAACTTCATAATCTAAACTATTGAAATTAACTTGGAAACTTTGTTCAATAATTCCTTCATCTTTAATCATTTCAATTTCTATATTTAAAGTTCCTTCATCAAAGACAATAATTTCTTTCTCAACTCTAGGAATAATCAAAGGATTTAATAAAATAGGGACAAAATTTCCATATTGCATAGGTAAATATTTTGGGGAATCAAAATGCATTAAATGAAGAGCAGAAGGAATTTCACAATTAATTCTAACTAATAATTCTTCATTAGCATCAAAAACAATTGATTCAGTATCATAATATTTATTATTAAATAAGGCATTTATATCATTATTTGTATCAAATATTCTTCCAAAGGAAACTTCAGGATAACCTAAAACTGGTCTATAAAAGATATATGTTCTGTCTGATTCTTGTCCTAATTGACGACCTGGCCAAATTAAAAAGTAATTTTTAGAACAATCATTTAAATTAACTATATTTCCTAATGTTGCGAAATTATCATTTAATAATTCAAATGAACCAATAAATTGATATCTTATTTCAATAAATACCTCTTCTGGATTAAATAAGACTACTATTTCATTTTTTAATTTTGATTTTTCAATAAAGAAAAATTGATTTTTGTATTTAGTTACATAATCCATATTATAATATGCTGAATTATCAAAGGAAAAATCAAGGATTTCTAAATTAGAAGGTTTAGAAACTGTAAAGATTAAAAACTCAGAATCGAATTCTTTAAAATCATTAGTATTAACATATAAATAATTTTCACGTTCAGTTTGAAAATTACCATAATTTACAGGATCATCAATAATTTTCAAAGAATAAAAATATTCAACTGTATCATAATCATGAATAGCAGTAGCATTAATATAAGGTCTAAAAACTAAATATTTAACATTGTTATTAGTTTTTGGAATTAAAAAATAAGTATTACTATATTCATAATAAGTAATTGTTTCAACTTTTTTAAAATCTTTATCTTCAATATCATCAACGAAATCATCAATTAAATCAGAAGAATAAAATGCATAAGCATAGGAATCAACTTTCTCAATTAAATAAGGTAATTTAATTAAAAGTTTTTCATGATGATATTCTTGAATATTACAAACAAAATAAAGATATTGTGGAACAACAACAGGAAATTCTTCACTTTCACCAAAAATAAATTCAGTTAAAATTGTTTTTGGATGATCATGAAAAGTTAAAGAAATATCAAAGAAATGATTTTGAGGATCATCGTCATATTCATCCTCTAATTCTAATTTAATTGAAACATAATAATCTTTTTCTGATATATTAATAAAATCAGAAAAAATAGGTTTTTTTATTGTTTTACCATAAACTTCTTTTGAAAAATCTTCATCTGTATAAACTCCAAATTCACTTTTTGGATTTAATGTTAAACATGTTAAACATTGGAATTGGAAATATAAATATTTAAAAGGTCTTGGGTCAATATGAAAATAATAAGTTTTAATATCTAAATTATAATAAGTATATCTGAATAAAAAATCTACTTCATAAACTTCATTAGTTAAAGAAACAAATAAATAGTTTTTTTTTGAATCTAAATATGGAGATGAAAAGACTAAATAAATATCACCTTCTTCTTTTAAGAAATCTCCTTCGCTAATAATTAATTGGTCAGTTCCGTCTAAATCTGTATCAAAAAAAGAATTTTCAAATTCTCTTGTATTTGGATTGTAATATATTTTATCTTTATCTGTATAAAGATAAAATTTTACTTCTTCTGAATATCTTTGATAAAAATCTATTGTAATTTCACATGTTGCTCCTTTTTTTGGTCTTAAATGGTATTGAAATATTCTATATACTTCTTTCTTTGTTGGTCCTATATTTATTGACCTTCTTTGATATGTTTTTATTGGAACATATTCATCATCATAATCTTCATCTTCTTCTTCTTCTTCTTTTATATTTCGGAACATTTGTTCTCTTCTTTTTGATGTTGTTTGTAATGTTTGGAGAAGGAGATATAAGAGTAAAATATATTTGAGGTGTAACATTTTTAAATTTATTTATTTCTAAGATACAGAAAATACATTAATTAAAAAAAAATATTTTTTTAAATAGAATAACTTCATAAATTAGATCTATCAATAAATCATTATCTTTATCTTTAAATTAAATAGTAAATAATAAAGTAAAAAACATTAGACAATTAATTTATAATTTAAGTGTTTAATATATATATAACAATTAAAAATCCCAAATTTTAATTTTTTTATCCATTGAAAAAGAAGCAATAGAACCATCATATAATAAAGTTAATCCATTAATAGAATCATCATGTGCTTTTTCAATAGTTTGAACACATTTAAAATTAATATTATCATATAATTGAATATCCCCATTATAATTACAAATACATATTAAATTTTTATCTCTTAAAAAACACACTCCCCAACAAATAGAATTAATATTGATAACAAATTCAACATGAAAATTAATAATAGAAATAATAGAAATAATATATGAACCACCAACTATAATTTTATCATCATTTTTATATAATGAATTCCAAGAAGCACAATTTGCATCTTTAATATGATGAATTAATTGATATTTTATAATATCCCAAAAAAAAGTTCCTTGTCTCCCAGCACAAATTAATGTCTTTTTATTATCTAATAATAAAATAGAATATATAAATTCAGAATTTTTTAAAGAAATTTCACATTGATGATTATTTTCATCTTTTTTAATCCAAATTTTGACAGTATTATCTTTTGAACATGATATAATATTATTATTATTACAATATATTATCTTATATATTTCATTATTATGAGCATTTACTATTGTTTCCTTTAAAGACCAATTATTATTTATTTTTTCCCATAATTTAATTGATTTATCCCATGAACATGTTGCAAAATTATTTTCATCTTTTATTGAAACACCTGAAATTCCTTCATCATGAGCATCTTTTTTATTATATATTATATTATAATTTTTATCTCTTATTTGAATTGATTTATCATCTGAAACTGAAATAATATTTCCAGAAGGAAAAATTAATAAGGAATTTATATCATTTTCATGAGCATTTATTGTTGATTTTAAACGAAGTTGAGAATGAAATTTTTCTAAATTTGTTATTTTTTTTTCTAATGTTTTTATTGTGTTTGTTAAGGAAATTATATTTGATTCTAATGTCTTATATTTTTCTTTGTATTGTTTTAGTTCTTTTATTTCTTCTTTAAACATTTGATTTTCTGATTTTAATAAGGTAAATTCTTTTAAAAGAAATTCAATTTTTTCTTCGTTTTTCATATTTTTTTTTTTAAAAATTAATTATTTTATATTATTATTAATTATTTAAAAAAATATTTAATTTCCAAAAAAATAAAAATAATTATTTTCCCAAAAGTTAAAAATTCAAAAAAAAAATAAATTAATTAAAAACAAAAAAATACAAAAATCGAACATTCGATGAGAAAAAATATTTAAAAAAATGGAAAATCCAATAGAAAACAAACCAATTATTCCTGAAGAGAAAAAGAAAGAAATGAGTGCATTAGAATATGATATAAAAAATAAGGGTGAAAATTCATATTATTATGCACATAAAGGAAGATTCGAAGAAAAAGATAAAGATCCAAATGCAAAAACAATTTCAGGACCAGGAATAATAACAGGAGGAGATCCGGTTTTACTTCAAACAGAAAAAAGAACTATTGAAAAAATTAAAGAACCTAAAACTATTTCTAAATATATTTTCTATGATGATGATAAATTCGCTGTAGTTAAAATTAATTTACCTGATGATGCTCTTGATATTAATGAGGATAATTTAGAATATGATTTTCAAAAAAAATCCTTTCATTTAAAAATTAATCTTATTAATGGAGATAAATATATCTTTAAAGTCACTAAATTATATTTACCTATTGATCCTCAAAAATCTAGTGTTAAAATTATAAAAAGTAAAAATGTTATTAAAGTTAATTTTGCAAAAGTTGAAATTGATGAAGAATGGTCAAAATTAACTGAATAAATATATTTGTTTTTTTTTATATATTAAAAGTTTATTATTTTTTGTTTAAAAATTATTATTTTTATTTTTTTAAATGTTTTACCTTATATTTTCTACTTTTTTCTTTTAAACAACTGCAGAAATGAAAAAAATATAATAAATATATCAATAATATGGTTTTCAATAAAAAGAAATAAACTCACTGTATTATCCACAACCAAAATAATATTAATAGAATTATTTATAATATAAATAAAGACTTATTAAAAAATTCAAAGAATATATTTTAAAATAAACCAAATAAAAAAACTTACACTAAAACTATATATCAAATTTATAAAAAAACAATTAAAAAAAGAAATAAAAACATTTAAAATCCATTATCAATTTTCTCATAATCAACAGGAGATTTAACACCATCAAAAAAAGGATGAGAGAGCATTTCTCTACAAGAGATTCTTTTAATAGGATCAATAACAAGCATTTTTTCTATTAAATCAAGTGAATTTTGATCGAATCCGACTTGATCAGCATCAAGTAAATAATTTCTTAATCCTTTTCCTTTCCAATAAGGGAATTCCTGATTAAAGAATGGGAAATTTTGATATCCAGGTAATAACTCATCATTAAAAGTACCATAAACTTGCATAATTTTAAATAATTGATCTATTTCAGAATCTCCCATAAAAAGAGGTTTTTTTAAGAATAATTCAGCAAACATACATCCAATACTCCATATATCTAATCCAGTAGAATAATTACACATTCCAAGCATCATTTCAGGAGCTCTGTACCATAAAGTTAAAACTTCTCTTGTATATGGTCTTATTGGTATTGAGTATACTCTACTTAAACCAAAATCTGCTAATTTAACTAAGAAATTTACTTCCTTTACTAATATATTTTGAGGCTTTAAATCTCTATGAAGTATTTTATGAGAATGAAGATAATCTGTAGCTTTTATTATTTGATACATTATTGTTTTTATAAATGTTATATTGTATAATGGATCTTTCTTTAATATTAAAGTATCCATTAATTTCTTTAAATCATATTTACAATATTCTAATACTAATTCTATGTGTTTGTCTGAAAACGCTAAATCTGTTATATTTATAATATTTGGATGATTTATTTTTTTCAATATTGCTATTTCACGAAGAGCTGTTGAAGGAATTCCTTCTGTGTCAACGTCCATTTTTATTTTTTTAATTGCAAATATTTCTTTCGTGTCATTTTTTTGAACTTTATATACTTTACCATATGTACCCTTTCCTAATACTTCTATAGGAACATATTGGCGACCACATGCAAATGTCACTTCTGTTATTTCTTCTGAACTTGAAGAGCCAGATAATACTTTCTGATTCTTCTTTTTTTGTACCTTGTTTTCTTTCTTTTTCATTGTTTTTTTTCACTTGAACCTTTTTAGTTTAATTTTTTTTAATTTTTTTTTCTTTTATATTTAGGTTTTAGCGGGTTTTAGTGATTTTTTACCATTTAATTTTTTATTTTTTTTTTAGTTTTTGAAAAAAAATTATTTTTGAAAAATATTTTTACTTTGAAATATTAAACATTATTTTGAATTATTTTAAATAGCAAAAATAAATAAAACCATATACCTAAATTAAATATAAATAAATCCCAAATTAAAAATTAATAAAAAATACCAAACAAAAAATATTAAAAAATTATATATTCAAAAATCATACAAATAAAGTATAATTTATCTAAAAAAAAATAAAAACTGTTTCAAAAAAATGGAAAAAATCCCTTATGAGCAGCTTCGTTATCGTATAATAGGAGCATCAACAGAAGATCCAGAAAATCCAATATATTCAATAATATCACCTCTTCAAAACGATGGTTGGAGTTCTGTTCGTTTTTGTTCATATCCTCAAGAAATATTAATACAATTTACAGAACCAGTGAGATTAACTAGAGTACATCTTTTACTTCATCAAAGTAAAATTCCAAGTAAAATTGAATTATATCAATTTTTTCCAAAAAATTATAATGATTTCTATATTGACATTAATTCAATGATATTTGATAAAATTGGTTATATAATTCCAAATCCAAATTCCCAAAGTAATTATAAAGCAAGAGAATTAAAGAGAATATTTTTAAATGAAAATGTATTATTTTTAAAGTTTGTTTTTTATAAAAGCACTTATAATATTTTTAATCCTTTTGATCAAGTAGGATTAGTTGGTTTAGAATGTTTTGGTTATAAATTTACTCAATCTAATATAGATTTTTTATTTCCTTTTAGAGATAAACAACATGATTATTATATTAATAGAAAAGAAAGAGAAATTCATAATGTTGATATTAAAGATGAAGAATTAGATGAAATTTGCTTACAGAAAATTGATGATTTAAAACAAAAATTAGAGATTGTTCTTCAAGATGAAAATTATGAATATGCTAAAATTATAGGTGAATTTATTCGAAGAATTAGATTTTTAGGAAGTAAAATTAATAATTTAAATCATATTAAAATTAAGTCTATTGAAGTAGAAGATTATGATAATGCAAATTTAATGAAAATTGAAGTTGAAAGAATAAAAAAAATAATAGAAAGTATTGATCCAGATAGTTTAGGTACCTTTAATAAATCAAATACTGAAAAAGAAGTAATTAATTATGAAGATAATAGTGAAAATAATTATAATGAACATCCTACTGAAAATCCTCCTTTTGAAATTGAAAGTGAAAGAAGTAATAAACCTAAAACTAAAAGTGATGAAATTTTAGAAGAAAAAAAAAGAAAGGAATTACTAATTGAAGATAATAAAGAAAGAGCTAAAAAATTTTTAGAAGAAGAAAAAAGAAAAGAAGAAGAAAGTAAAATGAAATTAACTCATGGACAAAATCAATATATGGATGAATTGGAAGATGAAGATAAAAATAATTATGGAAATGATGATGAATATAGTAATGAAGATTCTGTTAGAGAACAAGTTAGAAGTAATCAATAATATTATATATATAAATTTTAAAATTTTAATAAAACAGAAAAAAGAATATTAAAATTACAAAATAATATATATTCAGTGGTTATATTAATTCAAATAGATTTTAAATATTAAATAAACTTTGAATATCATTTAGTATATAAATAATATAATTAAAAATTAAAACTTAATTGATTATAGTAATGGTTTTGAATATTTAAATAAAAAAAATTTATAAGAAAAAAAATAGATAGTAAAACCATATTATTTGATAAAATATAATTTAATTAATTAAATTATTTTTAAGAATTTATTTCATTTTTAAAAATTGTATTTATTCTCTGCATTTGTTCACTGTTTAAAGAATAAATAGTATTCATTAATGAATTCATAATTGAATTAAAAGAATTAGAATATTTCGAAAGAAAGTCTTCATATTCTCTATTCAATTCTTTTTCATATTCAAATTTATGTTTATTAGCATTAGCAACTTCTTCTCCTAATTTTCCTTTTTTTTCATAAAATTGTTTTTTTCTTAATTCAATTTCTTCTTTTATTTTTTCTTCATCATCTTGAAGATTATTAACATTATCATTTTCTTTAAAATTATTTCCAGCATAAATAACAGATTTATAAGTTTCAATATATTGAGAATATCTTTCTAAAGCTTCACAAACTCCTTTTAACATTAACATAAATTCATCTATTGGTTCATTTACTAATAACATAAATTTATCTGAAAATTCTTTTTCCATATTACTTAAATTTTTTGATAAAGAAATCATTTCATCATAAATTATATTATTTTCATTTTTATTTTTGAAATTTTTTTTTAAATTCAAATATGATAAATTTCTACTTAAATCATTATAATTATCTTTACTTTTAATAAAAATATGATAATAATTATTTAATGTTTGTACCATTTCAAAAATATTATCATACATTTTATTATAAAAAGATATCATTGAAGTAAATTTTTTTTGATTTTCATTTGGTTCAATTTGAATATTTTTAGAATCATTAAATAAATTTTTAAAATAACTTAAAGGATAAAAAGGATTAGAATTAAAATATTTTTTAGTTTCTGGATATTCATATGGAGAATTAATATTTAGAAAATATTTTTCATCAAATATAGGATCTTTTAAAAATTTAATAAATTCTTCTTTTTGGTTTAATTTAGGATGAAAAGCAAAATAATTTAATAAAAATTTTAATTGTTTTCTTCTTCTTTCCATAAATTCTTGATCTTGATTAATTTTAACCATAACATTTTTTTCACTTAATTTAGGATAAATAAAATAAGGATATTTTATTTTCATAGCATTATAAAAAATATTAAAATGTTCATATCTTCTATAACTTAAAATAATAATTTGAATTTCTTTTTTATTTGAGTTTCTTTTATTTAAACTAATAACATATTCAGTATGACTCATAATTTCTTTTTGAGCTGTTTTTTCTTTAATATCAATATAATCTTTTTTATTATATCTTGTACTTCCTTCTTCAATTAAAATATTATAAAGATTACTATCTTTTAATTTTATATATTCTTCTTCATTATCTTCTTTTTCTTTAGTATTATTATCTTCATTTTCTTTATTTTCTTCATTTTCATTTTTCAATTTTACACTTGGAATTTCTTGAATTTTTTCAATATCATATTTAGATTCATTCATCAATGAAAAAAATAATTCAGGATTATTTTTATTTTCATCTTCATCATCATCTAAATTTTCTTCTTGATCAATTTTCTCATCTTTTACTTTTTTTGAAGTATATATTTTAGAATCTTCCATTTAATTTATTTAAAAATTAACTTTTTTAATAAAATGGAAAAAAATATTAATGAAAAAGACAATCCCAAAAAATATTTTGAACAAATAGAAATAGTTCATCAAATTAAAAATTTAATCGAAAAAAAAGAATATACATGGGAAAAAGATGGTAAAAAAATACTGAATAATAAAATCATATTTAGTCATAAAGATAAGATAAAATTACGTTCTTTATTATTAACACCAATGCCAAAAGAAATGAGAAAAGAAGTAATAAATAACTTATTTAATAATTAATTTAAAAATATTAAAATTATAGTTTTGGTTAATTGGAAGTGGAGCTAAAAGAGAATTAATAAATAATCCAAAATATTATTATAATTTAACAAAAAATTTTCCTTCTGATATTATTCCTTCTCCTTATGAACATCAAATTGATTTAGATCTTAATAGAACTTTTCCAGAAGATAATTTTTTCAAAAATGAAGATATTTTAAAAAAATTAAAAAATATTCTTTTAGCTTATTCAAGAAGAAATCTTTCTGTTGGCTACAGTCAAGGATTTAATTTTATTGTTGGAAAAATATTGAAAATAATTGATGATGAAGTATAATAATATTTTTATTTATAATTTTTTTTTTATTTTATAGGAAGAAGCATTTTGGTTATTTACACAAATAATAGAATATCTTTTACCAATTGATTATTATTATGAAGGTTGTGGATTAATGGTTGATTGTTCTATTTTAATTAGAATATTAAAAAAAACAAATGAAGAATTATCTGAACATTTTAGTTCTCTTGGTTTGGATTTAATTTTAAGTAATATTTTATTTAAATGGATGTTAAGTTTATTCACTGAAAATTGTAATAATGATATTATGATTAAAATTTGGGATTGCTTTTTTTTAGATGGAGATATTGTTTTATTTAAAGCTTGTATTGGTTTATTAAGAGTTATGACTAATGATTTACTTAAAACTAAACAAGTCGAAAATATTATGAAAATTTGCCAAAGTGATAATTATTTTAATTCTATTGAAGATTTAAATGTTAAAATGGATTATTTTTTATTAATTAAAAAATATAGTTTTGATAGAGATTTAATTATTAATAATCGAGAATTAATATTTCCTAAAGTAAAAAATACTATTAAGAAATTAGATAAAAAACGTAAAAAAATTCCAAATGAAAAATGCGATATTAAATGGCCTTTTTGTATTGAAAATTTTGATAGATATAATATTAAACATTATTCTGTTTTTAAAGAAATGAATGAACCAAATATAATTGAAAATTATTATTTTTCTGTTTCAAATGTTTCTAAAAAAAAAATTACTCGAAATTACAGTAAAGAAGATATTAGTTCATTAAATATAAATAATAAAAATAATGAAGATATATTTGAACATTTATTAATTGAAAGAAAAAGTCATAAATGTATTTCTAGTAAAAATAAAGTAGATAAAGGTAAACAAAGAAATTCATTAAATGTTAAAAGTAGTAATAATTTATATTTTATTAATCCTTTGGAAATAATTAATGAAATTAATATTCAAAGAAAAAGTACTGGAGAAATCATTGAAGAAATTAGTAAAGAATTTGATAAAGAAGAAGAAGAGAAAAAAGAAAAAGAAAGACTTTTAAAAGAAAAAGAAAAACGAAATAAAGATTACGAAGATTTATTTAATGAATATGATTTTAACTTAGATTATTACTAAGATTATATATACGTTAAAACAATTTATATATATTTATAAAAATTTATTTATTATAAATAAATTGAAAGTAGTTTAAATATCTAAATCATCGTCTAAATCAATATGTTTTAATTTATTTATTATTTTACTTTGGTTTTTATTTATTCTAGGACCTCTTTTTATACTTTCATCTTCACCAAAATCAAATTCTGTTATATCACTCAATAATTTTTCATTAAAATTTATTTTTTGAATTTTTTGATTATCTTTACTTTTATATTCTGTTGATTCTGCTGTACTTGAAGTAAATAAATTTGTACTTTCCTTTAAATTGTGAAATTGATTTTTTATTATTTTTTTTTTATATAATTTTTTTGATATATCATCATATGATTTGTTTATATTTATTTTTTCTTTTTTTGATAAAATATCATTTCTTTTAAATATTATTGGAATACATTTTATTGGATGCTTTTCTTTTATTATATTTCTTTCATTTCTATATATTTTTTTTTCTATTAATTTTATTACTTTAGGTAAAAAATTAAATTTTATTTCTGCAATATATTCACTTGAAATTTTATTGTTTTTATTTTTACTTTCATTAAAAGGATTCAGTAATAAATATAAATCTGTTAATTGAATGTCAAATAAAGAAGAATCATTTTGAAATTTATAAACTTTATAATTTGTAATTTTTTTTTGATTTTGAATAACATTATTTAATATTAAAATATTATAAATTTGACTTATTTTACAATTCATATTTCTAATTATTATATTATATGGTAAAATTGAGATAATTTCATTTTTTGAAATTTGAAAAAACTCTAAATTATTTTTGCTTTCAATAAATATATTTAATATTGAATTTATTTCTTTTTTAATTATATAATAATTTTGATTTTCTCCGATTAAAATATAAGACTTATTATAATTAGGATTTATAGTGTAATCAATAATAATTTGTATAAAATTTTTAGATAATTTTCTCATATTAATTAAATCACTATAATCATTTTCTTCCATTTATATTAATAATACCAAATAAAAATAAATTAATAAAAACAAATTATATTAAATTATTATCAAAAAAATAAAAAAAAGAATATTAAAAACCCAACAAATAAATAAATAAATTGATTTTAAATTTATTAAAAGTTTTTTTTAAAAAAAATTAAAATTATTTCTAGTAAAAAACAATTACAATTTAATTAATTTAAAAAAAATTAAAAAAATATTTCATATTTGATTGTGGTTAAATTAATAAATTAACAAAAAAATAAAATATAAATTTAAATCGAGCAACAAATCTTAAGAAATTAGATATAACAGAAGAGATATCATCAAAAAGTGATTCAAAAGACAGAATAAATAATAATAAAAATAACAAAATTACATACTGATAATTTCAAATAAGAATAATAAAAAAAATTAAAGAAACTGAATAAGAACAATCTGAATAAAAATTCCAAATTCCTAAATTTATTATTTCAGATTGGATTAAAACTAAACTAAATATTTAATCTAAATGATGAAATATTAGTGAGATAAAACAATACCCAAAAGTTTAAAAGATAAAATTATATTTAATACATTTTATATAAATATTGATTAATATTCTAAACTGTTTATTTAATGAATTAATTTACTTTTTCATTATTTGAATGTAATTAAAAGTTTCCTTTCGTAAAAATTCATTTACTTAAAAGTTTTTTGCAATCTTTCAATCATTCAAAATTAATACTTAAGTTATTATTCAGAATTATTCAATAAATAGAATAAATATTATTTATTTTATTATCATTTGTTAAATTTATTTTAAATCATTTTTTCAAAATAAGAGGTTAATAATAGTATCTATTTTTATATTAAAAATTATTATAATAAAGAAAAAGAGAACAAAACAAAGAAATTTTATGTTGTTTATTTGTTTCATTCATAAAGTTAAAAAATATATCAAATAAAAAGAAATTATCTTCTATCAAACATTATACAAATTATTAAAATTATCTAGTTTAAATCAAAGGAATAAGATTTATTATTTAAAAAAAGAGAAGAAAAGAAAAAAAATATTTAACATATATTTTTAAAATATTTTAATTTGAAGAGTATAGTCATTATTTACAAAAACTAAATCTTTTAATTAATTGAATTATCAAATATACATCCTTTGATTTACCAAAACAAATATAATAAAAAAAATAGATTATATATTAACTAAAACACACAGTGAAAAAATATATTATAGAATAAAAAGAAAAAGGAAATAAAGGAAAGTATATGTAATTTGTTCAAGTGGACAATTTGAAAAAAATAATTCACAAAAATTTTAGTTCTATTTGGATTAAAATTTTAGTTCTTCTGATATTGATTTATTTAAATTAATTAAATGATTTTTTCCTCTTTAAATAATTTTGAAATAAATAAATATTAAAAAACTTTGAAAACTAAAAAAATTGATTTTTTGCTTTCTATAAAAAATAATAAATAAAATATTAAAATGACTTCTTTTAGTCAACCAAAAAAAAGAACAGAAAGATTTTCTTCAATAGATTCAGGAGAAATAAATTTAAATATAAATCAAGATAATTTTAATATTTCAAATAATAATAATTTTAAAATAGAAAATACAATTTGTTCTTTAATAGATTTAATAAGTGATAATGATTTAAATTTTTTTTATCAAGACAATAATACTTCAAATTTTAAACATAATATAGATCAATTAAATTTAAAGTTTTATTTAGAAACTGAAAAAATTTTATCTTCAGAAGGAAATTATAATAATAATAATAAATTATTTTTAATTTTATTTAAACAAATAAATTTATATATCAAAGAAATTGAAAGATTAAATTCTGTCTTAATTAATCAAGCAAAAGAACCAAATTTTTTAAAAAAAAAAATGGTTATTATTTCTCAAAAAAAAGATGATTTTGAAACTAAAGAATTATTAATTCAGACTTTAAAAAATTCTTTAAAATCACTTGAAAAAAAATTAAGTAAAGTTATTCAATCAGAAAATGTTTTAAAAGAACAAAATGAAAAATTAAAAAAAGAAATTATTCATTATAAAAATTTATATGAAAATTCAATGGGAATTTCTTCTATTAGTGTTAGTAATTCTCAAAATTTAACAAAAAAATTTAAAAGTAAAAGAACTTTTTCTGATAATAATAAAAATAGTAATAATAATAATAATAATAATTATTTAGTAAATGCAGCAACAATAAATGTTAATAAAAATGAATACAATTTATATGAAAAAACACAAAAGAAAAATTCTTCTTCTTCAAAATTAAAAATTATAAAA
>JAEEGK010012408.1_pt1 | contig 19368 bp, 15 predicted proteins | sample 8958771 | NCBI WGS metagenome assembly JAEEGK01 (sample SAMN16246547, study PRJNA631951) | gut metagenome | biome: gut microbiome; feature: rumen; material: SC-attached | host: Bos | place: Iran: Karaj | collected 2018-10
GGTGGCGGCACGCCCAAGAACTTCGCCCAAGACACCGTCGTTTGCGCCGAGATTCTTGGCGTCGAAGTGCCTATGCACAAATATGCCATCCAAATCACCGTGGCCGACGTGCGCGACGGCGCCTGCTCGTCTTCGACGCTGCTTGAGGCCGGCTCATGGGGCAAGGTGAGCGAAGAGCTCCAGCAGATGGTCTACGCCGAAGGCACCACCGTCATCCCCGCCATCGTCAGCTACGCCTACCACAACGCACCATGGCGCGAGCGTGAGTATAAGAACTGGCAGAAGTTATATAAGTAAATGCTGAATTAGGAATTATGAATGCTGAATGGGAGCAAAGCCCAGCACGCATTGCTCCATTCAGCATTTCACATTCCACATTCAGCATTCCGCATTCATCATTAAAAAATGGATATCAGCATTTTCCTTGAGCCTGTTGCTGAGAAGTGTTTCAGCAAGGCCTACCGTCCGGGCAAGAAGACCTTGGGCGAGACCATCAACATCTATCGCAACGAGGACGATTTTCCTGACCTCGAAGGCGTGGATTTGGCCCTCATTGGTGTCAAGGAAGAACGCGGCGCGGTCGATAACAAAGGCTGCGCCGATGGCGTGGACTATATCAGAAAAGCCCTTTATCCGCTTTTCAACCATTGGCCTCAATTGCATATCATCGACTTGGGCAACATCCGCATCGGGAAAGACCTCAACGACACCTATTATGCCGTCAGTCAGGTGCTTACCGAGCTGATGAAGAACAAGACCGTGCCTATCATCATTGGAGCGGGACAAGACCTCACCTACACGATGTATCAGGTGTATGAGCCCACAGGCAAGCTCATCAACATCGCTGCCGTCGACCCCATGTTCGACATCGGCAACGACAAGGAAGCGCTCAACTCGCATTCCTATTTAAGCCATATTATCCTGCATCAGCCCAATTTCCTGTTCAACTTCACCAACATTGGATACCAGTCGTATTATGTTGACACAGAGAATATTGAGTTGATGAAACAGCTGCTTTTCGATGCCTATCGTTTGGGTGTCATCAAGCAAAACATCGAATTGACCGAGCCGCTCATTCGCAACGCCAACCTCCTGAGTTTCGACATCTCAGCTATCCGAGCCGCTGACGCCCCAGGCGTGAAGAATGCCTCGCCCAACGGCTTCAACGGCGAAGAGGCTTGCCGCATGACGCGCTATGCCGGTTTGAGCTATAAACTCTCATCCATCGGCTTCTTCGAATACAATCCGCATTACGACATCAACTCGCGCACGGCCAACCTCATCGCCGAGATGATTTGGTATTTCATCGAAGGCTTCTCCAGCCGTCAGGACGACATCCCCACCTTGGAGAGCACCGATTTTAAGAAATACATCGTGCAAATCGGTGAGAATCAAAATGATGTGGTCTTCCTTTGCCACAAAATTACAGGCAAATGGTGGATGGATATGTCGTTCCTGCAAAATGACGATAAGCGTTACGAGCGACATCACTTCATCCCCTGCGCAAAAGAAGACTACGAACAAGCCTTGCGCAACGAGTTGCCTGACAAGTGGTGGCAATTCTATCAGAAGTTGATGTAATTGACTATTTTGAGTCATAAAAAACAAATTAATACTACCTTTGCGCCAAATTTTCAAGCAATGAAAAAAGCACTATCTATCTTCACTTTATTGCTCTTGATGGCCGTTACCGTACAGGCCCAGGAGAAGAAACCCGATTGGATGAGATGGCACTATCTCTCCGAAGAAGAAATGTTTGACAAGACCCGTGGCACTACCTTCGTCGAGACTGACCCGCCAACGGGTACACCTCGTTTTGTGGCGGAGTTTGAGCCCATGCAAGGCGTTATGATTCGTTATCCTCTCGGCATTCCTGAGAGTCTTGTCGCACAGCTGTCGAATAACTGCCATGTATATTGCATCGTCAGCAGCTCCTATCAGAATCAAGCCCAAAGCACATTCCAAAGTGCGGGTGTCAACATGAGCAACCTCACCTTCGTGAACGCCCAATCCGATTCCTACTGGGTGCGCGACTACGGCCCGTGGTACATCTTCGAAGACCGCAACCCTGCCATTGTCGACAACATCTATAACCGTCCACGCCCCAACGACGACAACATGTCGCAGGTGTTCGCCAACTTTTGGCAAATCCCCATGTACGGCATGAGACTTGAACACACCGGTGGCAACATGATGGAAGACGGTCGCGGCCATGGCGTGAGTGACGACCTTGTTTTTCAGGAAAACCTGGAAGACTATGGTCTTGATGAAGCCACTGTCCGCCAAAAGATGAACGACTATTTAGGCATCAATCCATATCATGTCACCATCGACCCGCAAGGCGACTACATTGCCCACGTGGACTGCTGGGGCAAATACCTCGCGCCCGACAAGATCTTGATTGCCCAGTTGCCGCAAAGCAACCCGCGTTATCAATATTACGAACAGGTGGCTGAGTATTTCGAAACCACTAACTGCTGCTGGGGCTATCCCTACCGCGTGTATCGCGTCCAAGAACCTGGCGGCTATACCTTGGCGCCTTATACCAACAGCCTCATTCTCAACAAGACCGTGTATGTGCCGCTGGGCTCCAACAACACCTATAACAACGATGCTTTGGCCGTCTATCAAGAAGCCATGCCTGGTTACAATATCGTTGGCGTTGTCAACAACGGCTGGTCTGGCTGGGAGAACACCGACGCCTTGCACTGCCGCACCCGTGGTGTGATGGACTTCAACATGCTCTTTGTCGACCACCGCAATGTGCTTCATGGTGAGCAAGAATGGCAGGAATCCATTCCTGTTGTTTCTAAGTTTATCGCCTACAGTGGTGCCAATTTGAAGCAAGACTCACTTTTGGTATATTATAGCATCGACGGCGGTGCCTACCAAACGGCTCACATGACTGCCACAGGCAATCCCGACGAATATGTAGGCTACATCACAGGTTATCAAGGTGGCTCTGAGATTGACTATTATGTGTTTGGTGCCGACGAATCGGGACACCGCTACACGCAGCCCGTCTTCGCTGCCCTTGACCCGCACCATTTCACGATGGAGGCGCATGAGCCAGGAGGAGAGTTGGTGATTACGCCAGATACCTTATGGTTTGACAATAGCATATTTGGTATGATTAATATTGATAATGAGACTTCCGAAAGTGTTGTTATCCAAAATGTAATTCCTGCATCTGGATCTCATCTGACAGTAGATCATCCATTAGATTTTCCACGCACACTTCCTGCTGGAGAAGATATGACCGTAGTAATTGGTTATAATTCAAGAAAAGGTATTGAAAACAAAGGATATTCTTCTTATGAGATTAAAATATTAACCTCTTTAGGGGAAAGAATTGTTATTGCAATGGTTGCCAATTCTTTGGATGATGAAGGCTTGATGATTTCAGGTCCTTCTCAAATATGGATTGACGATGAGAATCCTCATGAAGGTCATGTTGTCAACAAAAACTATGGCACAAACACACCTATTGATATATTTTCCATTTCAATTGCTGAAAACGGAAATGGCATCTTGGAGGTTCAGCCACAACATGACCTGCCTTATTCTTTAAGCGCTGGTGAAGATTTCAGAATTGATTTTTATGCGATGGTGACATTAAAGGGTTATGTGAATACCATAGTTACCATTGTTTCTAGCGATAGGGATTTGGATTTTTATATCAGTATCAACGAAGACCTTCTAACCGTCACCGAACTCTCCGCAGAAGCCAAACTCTATCCCAATCCCACCACAGGCCAATTCACCGTGGAAGGCGCGAATGTGGCCAAGGTGGAGGTGTATAACCTCGTCGGACAGATAGTTCACGAGGCCGAAGGCCAAGTGGTGAACATCGACGCCACTAATTGGCACAAGGGCATCTATCTGGTCAATATCATTGAGCAGAATGGTGCCGTGGTGACCAAGAAATTGGTGGTGAGATAAACCTTGTAGGGACACGATTAATCGCGTCTTATTGAAAAACCAAAGAATCCCTGAATCCGTTTCGGGGATTCTTATTATTTTTGCAGGGACGACAAGGAAAGACAATCCTAAAGCCTTTACCGCAATGACGGCTTTGAGTTGAGAGTTGTTCTCTATGGTTTCATGTTGATTAAGAATACGATAACAAACACTTCAATATAATGAAAAGAATCATTCCCATACTTTTCTGCGCCTTCCTGGCCTTGGCTTCCTGCCAAAAGAAAAACGCCCCTCTGTTTCGCGGCGACTACAGCTTCAAGACCTCGGGTAGCGTCACTTTGGACGAAATCAACGCCGAAGACGAACCTGCCTCCTTTACCGTCAGCCTACCCAACGAAATCGGACAGCTGGAAATCAGTGCCTTGGACAACGGCAAGGACAGCGTACTCGTGGTGATGAACACCATGGGCGGCGAGGTCGTGGTCACCCATGCCTTCTGCAAGGACAATGAAATCTTCCTCCGCGACTTCAAGAAGAACACGTTGCTTTTCACCGGCGACTCGCTCACGCTAAAGAATGATCTACGCGTGCATGCCTCGGGACAGATGTACGAGGACAACACGCTCATCCTCAACATGACCTACGAAGGTGAAGCCGAGACCAACGAACGCAGTTTCAAGATTTATGGCGATGACATCCGCATGGCGGCGATAAGAAACAACTAGAGTATGTATAAACTTGGAAACTATGGCTTCTGACTATGACTATGACCACTTCACCCTAGGCACGAAATGGTCATAGTCATGGTCATTGGCCATAGTCGGGAAAAGAACAATAAACCGAAAAATGAAGATTAAACACATATTATGGCTCCTTCCCCTCTTGCTGGTGGGCTGCGGCGAAACCGACCCGAGCCAACTCAAGGAGAAGCTCATTGGCGGTCCTGCCGAGGAACGCGTCATCACCGTGGGTGTGCAGCGCATCGACACGGTGGGAGGCTTGGTGCGCAACAGCTACCCAGGCTACCTTGAAGAAGGCAACACGGTCGACATCAGCTTCAAATATGGGGGCACCTTGCAGTCGCTTAATGTAAAAGAGGGAAGCACAGTGCGCAAAGGACAAGTGCTGGCTCGCGTGTCCTCACCACAGATGGAGAGCACGCAACGCTCTGCACAAGCCACCCTTGAGCAAGCCCAAGATGCCTACGACCGGTTGAAAAAGGTACATGACAACGGCAGTCTCCCCGAAATCAAATGGCGCGAGATGGTGGCCAACCTCGAGAAAGCCCAAGCGGCTCTTGACTTGGCCAATGCCATGCTGGCCGACAACACCGTCACTGCCCCCTTCGATGGCACCGTCACCAACCTGAGTGCAGTGAAAGGCGAGAGCATCACCCCGCTGAAACCCATCATGCGAGTCATCAGCACCGAAGGCTTGGTGGTGAAAATCAGCGTGCCGGAGAACGAAATCGCCAAGGTGCAAATCGGCGATGAGGCACAAATCCTTATCCCCGCCCTTGACAACCGCCGCTGCAAAGGCCATATCCTCGAAAAGAACATGACTTCATCGTTGCTCACCCATAGCTATCCCGTCAAAGTGCTCATCGATGAAAGAGACGAGGCTTTCACCCCAGGCATGATTGCCAAGGTGGTGTTGAGTGCGGATGTCGATAATGGCATCGTTGTCCCAGCCAACGCGGTCTTGATTAACAACGACGGCAAGTTCGTTTGGGTGGCAAAAGACGGGCGCGCAACGAGACAAAACATCACCATCTCAGGTTATTCCGGTACGGGAGTCGTAGTAAGTGAAGGCTTGCATAGTGGTGACATCGTCATCGTGGAAGGATATCAGAAGGTTAGTGAAGGGATGAAAGTGAATGTGGAATGATGAATGTGGAATGATGAATGTGTTGTTGGCTGTTAGCCATTAGCTGTTAGCTATTAGCTTATTGGCTACCAAGCTAATAGCTAAAGGCTAAAAGCTAAAAGCCAACAAAGTAAAAAAGTGACAATGAGTAAGTTGAAGGAAAGAGGTATCATCAGCGGCAGCATACGGCGGCAGAAGATTGTTTGGGCGGTCGTGGCGGTCATTGTGGCCTTTGGTATCTATGCCCTCGTTGACATGAAGAAGGACGAGTTTCCGGCCTATACCATCCGCTTGGGCATCGTGGCAGGCGTGTATCCAGGCGCCAACTCCGAGGAGGTGGAAGCCCAGCTTACCAAGCCCTTGGAACAGCTGCTGTTTGAAATGCCCGAGGTGGACCGCAAGAACACCTATTCTGTTACCAAAGAGGGGATGTGCTATATCTACACCAGCCTCGACGAGTCGGTGAAAGACAAGGACATTGCGTGGTCGAAGATTCGGCATAAAATCAACGAGTCCAAGGCTTTGAATTTTCCTGCGGGCGTGTTGGCCATCGCTGTCATCGATGACTTCGGCAACACCTCTTCGCTACTTATCGCCATGGAGTCGGCCGACAAGACCTACCGCGAGATGCATGACTATACCGACGACCTCACCCACCGCCTGCGTGCCATTCCCGAGATGGGCAATGTGCGCGTGATGGGCGAGCAAAACGAGGAGATCGCCGTCATCATCGACAAGGAAAAACTCTCGTTCTATGGCATCAGCCCCAACACACTGATGTTGCAATACGCCTCACAAGGCCTGCTGACCACCACGGGCACCATGCAAGGCGACGATTTCGACCAGCCGTTGCACATCGAGAACCCCATGGTCAGCGAGCAGGAACTCGAAGAGCAGATCATCTATTCCGATGCGGCGGGCAACACCATCCGTCTGCGCGATGTGGCCACCGTTGAACGCCGCATGGCCGAGTCGTCCAAAGTGGTCAACTTCAACGGCAACGATGCCTTGATTATCAGCGTGGAGATGCGTAAGGGCTACAACATTGTGGCCTTCGGAAGGGAAGTGGAGAAAGTGCTTTCCGAGTTCAAGGCCACCCTGCCCGACAGCGTGAAACTCTATCGCATCACCGACCAACCCAAAGTGGTGCAAAAGTCTGTCAGCTCATTCCTCCGCGACCTGCTCATCTCCATGATTGTCGTCATCGTGGTCATGCTGTTGCTGTTCCCCTTCCGCACGGCCCTCATTGCCAGTTCGGGACTGCCCATCTGCACCGCATTCAGCATCGGGATGATGTATCTCTTTGGCATTGAGTTGAATACCGTTACTTTGGCGGCACTCATTGTCGTGCTCGGTATGATTGTGGACGACTCCATCATCAACATCGACGGCTATATCGACAAGTTGAGCCAAGGCTATAAGCCCTTCGATGCAGCCGTGAGCAGTGCAAAGGAACTCTTCATGCCCATGTTCATCGCTACGGCCGCCATCGCCTGCATGTTCTTCCCGATGACTCGCATCATCACGGGGCCTCTGGGCGAGTTCGTGCAGCTCTTCCCTTGGACCGTGGCCTTTTCGCTGATGGCTTCTTTGGCTTACGCCATGCTCGTCATCCCTGGATTGGAGATCATGTTCATCAAGCCGGAAGACAAGCCGCGGCACAATGGCTTCGTGCGGGCGCAGATGCGGTTTTTCGGTTTCCTGCAACGCATCTACGACAAGATGCAGAGCCATTGCTTCAAGCACCCGTTGTTTACCATCGGCATGGGTATCGCTTCTATCGTCTTGGGTGTACTGATGTTTTTGGCCTTGCATGTGCAGATGATGCCTATGGCCGAGCGTGACTGCTTTGCCGTTGAGATCCGTTTGCCCGAAGGTAGCAGCCTTGAAGCCACCACGAAAGTCAGCGACTCGTTACAACACTTGATGCTTGCCGACAAGCGCGTCACCTCCGTGACGGCTTTCATCGGCGAGAGCGCACCGCGTTTCCATGTGACCTATTCACCTAGCATACCCGCGTCCAACCTCTCGCAGCTGGTTGTCAACACCACTTCAAAGAAGACCACCGAAGCCTTGCTGAAAGAATGGGACGACAAGTATTCCTATTATTTCCCTGAAGCCTATGTGCGTTTCCGCCAACTGGACTATCAAGCCGTTTCAACGCCTGTCGAGGTTTATGTTTATGGCGATGACTACAGCAAGACCGCGCCTGTGGCACAGCAAATCAAGGACTATATGCTCACCCTTGACAAGGAGTTGCGCTGGGTGCACACCGATTACGACGAGCAGCTGTCGTCGGTGAAAGTGACCATGAAACCCGAGGAATGTGCCCGGTTGGGACTCACCAAAGGCTTCCTCTCGTTGGATTTGGCCAGCAGCCTCAACGGCCAGCCCTTGACCACCGTTTGGGAAGGGAGTCGAGGCATCCCTGTGCGGTTGTACCCCCAGCCAAACTATGACCCCAACAACTACGAATCCGTCCAGAACCAACTGATTCCGACCATGGTACCTGGCACCAATGTGCCGCTCCGTCAGGTGGCTGACATCAGTCCCGAGTGGCATCCTGCGCAGTTGGTGCACCGCAACGGCAAGAACGCCATCACCGTGGCTGCCGACATGAAGTTCTGGAAGCCGCAGACGGTGAGCATGAAGAAGATACAGCAGTACATCAATACGGAAATCACACCCAACCTGCCCGAAGGCGTGAGCATCGAATACGGTGGCCTTTCATCGCTCAACACCAGCGTCATCCCGCAGCTGCTGAAGAGCCTGATTGCTGCCATTTTGGTGCTGTTAGTTTTCCTTGTGGCCTATTTCAAGAAGCTGAATCTGGCCATCCTCACCTTGGGTTCCAGTGCCTTGTGCATGTTCGGCGCTTTCTTTGGCGAGTGGCTCTTCGGCCTCGACTTCGGAATGACTTCTTTGTTGGGTATCGTCAGCTTAATTGGTATCATCATGAGGAATGGCATTGTCATGTACGAATATGCCGAGACACTTCGCACCGAGGAAGGCTTACCCACCAAGGAAGCCGCTATGAAGGCCGGTAGCCGCCGTATGAGGCCTATCTTCCTGACCTCGGCCACCACTGCCTTGGGTGTGTTGCCGATGATCATCTCCCGCAACCCGCTTTGGATGCCCATGGGCGTGGTCATTTGCTTCGGTGTGGTGCTTTCGATGGTCATCATTCTGGCCGTGATGCCCGTGATGTATTGGCAAATCTTTAAAAAGAGTAAGTAATATGTCACAAAACCTACAAAACTGTCAAAACTTCATAATAGAAGGTTGGAAAGCAGCCCCTCATTCCGAACTTGGTTCGGAACGGCCTGCTTTTCTGCGGCAACCCGGTTGGGTGCCGCACACGCTAAAAAACTGTTTTATGGGTTTTGCAAGTTTTGTGATAAAAAGCAATACTATGAAAAGGATTATCCTTTCAATTTGTTTGATATTGTTTGTGTTTCCCTTATTTGCCCAACAGCAAGGACCGTTCCGCCTCTCCGTTCAGGACTGCATCGAAATGGCCATGGAGAACAACATCGAACTGAAAAACAGTCAGTTGGAAATCGACAAGGCGAGGGCAACGAAAAACGAAGCCCGAGCCGAATACTTCCCCACTGTGTCGGCACAAGCCGTGGCTTTCGATGCTTTGAACCCAATGCTTACCTTCGGTATTGAAGACATCGACAACGCACAGTTGAGGCAGCTTCTTTATACCCTTTATGCCGAATATGGCGCCAATATGGGTTTGGACAAGGAATATTCGTTCGCGCAAAATGGCGTGATGCTCAACGCGATGGCGACAGAGCCCATCTATGCTGGAGGTCGTATCCGCAATGGCAACAAACTCGCCAAGTTGGGCATCGAAGCTGCCGAGACCCAGACAAAAGTGAAGGAAGACGAAGTGTGCCTGCAAACCGAGACGCTCTATTGGCAAATTGTGGCCTTGCAAGAGAAACTGGCCACCTTGGACCAACTTGACCGACTTTTGGACACCTTGGACAAAGACCTGTCGGGAGCCATCGAGGCGGGTTTGGCCATGCCCACCGACCAGTTCAAGCTGAAGGTGAAGCAAAACGAGAGTCAACTCAACCGCAAGAAAGTCACTGATGGCATCACTTTGCTCAAGATGGCCTTGGCACAAACCATCGGTGCCGACTGGCAGACGATGGTGCTCGCCGACACCTTGGGCTTGGAAACCGAGCCAACGGCTTACTACAAGCAACCTAATCAAGCAGTTTCGCTGCGCAACGAAAGCCATCTCCTCGACCTCTCACTGCAAGCCGAGAAACTGAAAAAGAAAATGACCTTGGGCGAGGCCTTGCCTTCACTGTTGGTGGGCGGCAGCACAAGTTATCACACCATTCTTGAAAACAGCAAACCCAATGCAATGGTCTTTGCCGTGCTGCAAGTGCCTATCACCGACTGGCATAAGACCTCCTTCAAGCTGAAAAAGCACGACCTCGATGCCGAAATGGTCGAAAACACGCGCCGTGACCTCACCGAGAAGATGGAAATGCAGACCAACCAAGCGTGGTTCAACCTCGAACAGAGCTGGCTGCGCATCACCATGGCGCAAACTGCCCTCAGCGATGCCGAGGCCAACCTGAAAGTCACGCAGGACTATTACGAGGCTGGACTGGTGGCTTTGTCGGATGTCCTTGAAGCCCAGACCTTACTCAAGCAAAGCCGTGACGAGCTCACAGACAGCCGCGTGGAGTATAGGATTAATCTGGTGACCTACAGGCAACTTGCCAAGGATTAAAGCACTATATCTTTGGGTTTTGCACGATTTTTGTATTTTTGTCGCCTGATTCAAAACTCAATCCAATGAAAAAACTCCTATTTTTAGTCCTTTTCATGGCCACGGCCATGTTCGGACAGGCCCAAGTCAGCAAGATGATTGGCCAATGGAACACATACGACGACAAGACGGGTGATCTGCGCTCCACCGTTAAAATCTATGAAGAGAAAGGCACATACGAAGCCGTGATTACCACGCTTTACGAAAAAGATGCCAACGGTAAATACCAAGTGATGAAAGCCCCTTACGCCAAAGAATACGAAGGCGTGGTCGGCACACACCTCTTCAAGGAGATGAAGGCTGACGGCGACCAGCTGAAAGGCAAGATCTATGATCCTGAAAGCACCAAGACTTACAATGCCAAGGTGACTTACAAAGAGAAGACCGACGAACTCAATGTGCGCGGCTCTTTGGACAGGGCCGGACTGTTAGGTCGTTCGCAAGTCTGGAAACGCAAGAAATAAACACGGAATTTGTTGAACACGGATCACACGGATTTACACGGAATTCCATCTGTGAAAATCCGTGTCATCCGTGTTCTTTTATACATCAAATTTGAATTCGGCATCAAACCAGCCAGTGTCTTCCTTTAAAAGGTCATATTCTTCGCCCGTGAGGTGGTCAACCACGTGCACGGTGCCTTTGATGTCGTCGTAGGTGAATGTAAACTGTGAGTTTACGTCGTCGGCTTTAGGTACGTCCATTTCAGATGTTGTCTATAATTGAGGGTGCAAAGATACTAATTAATTCTGAATGCTGAATGATGAATGCTGAATGGCAAAGCGATGCTGATTATTTATGCTGGTTTTTTGTTATGGCAGTTAGGATGCTTAATAGCTCTTCACATTTGTCATTCAGATCATTAAACATTTCATCTGGAAGGTAATCTGTAGCATGGATAATATCAAGCCAATAACTGGTTTCACTTGCTTCTTTCAAAGCAATGCTCATTTTGGCATAGAAATCAGGCTTGGTTTGTGCCCTAACCCCTTCTGCTACATTGGCGCCAATGCTGGTTCCAGCACGTAGTACCTGTTTAGACATAACATATTCATGCTTCTCTTCACATAACCATTGGTATGCTCTAATGATATCTATGGCAAAGTCTCTGCTTTTAGTCTTTATGACATTATCTCCCATTTCGTTTTATTTTTAATCATTCCACATTCAGCATTCCACATTCAGCATTCCACATTCAGCATTCAGCATTTAAAGATTCAGCCGTTTATTCAGCGCAGCCGTCTGTTCCTCAAATCCTTTCTTGCCGAGCAAAGCAAACATGTTCTTTTTGTAAGCTTCAACGCCAGGTTGGTCGAAGGGATTCACATCCAGCATGTAGCCGCTGACGGCGCAGGCCATCTCGAAGAAATAGATCAGTTCGCCGAGCACCTTCTCCGACACCTCGGGGATGACGATGCGCAGGTTCGGCACACCACCGTCTTCGTGGGCCAACACAGTTCCCAGTTCAGCCTTATGGTTCACCTCGCTGATGCGCTTGCCGGCGATGTAGTTGAGTTGGTCGAGGTCTTCGTTCTCCATCGGGATGCGGAGCTCGTGATTCGAGTTCTCGACCGAAATCACTGTCTCGAAGAGGTTGCGCAGACCGTCTTGGATATACTGTCCCATCGAGTGGAGGTCAGTGCTGAAGGTGACCGAAGCGGGGAAGATGCCCTTGTGCTGCTTGCCGTGGCTCTCACCGTAGAGTTGCTTCCACCATTCGCTGAAATACACCAGACGCGGCTCATAGTTGACCATGATTTCGTTGGTCAGGCCTTGGGCGTAGAGGGCTTGGCGCACCACGGCATATTGCGTGACGGGGTTTTCGAGGGTCGGGTTGGCCTTGCACAGTTTTTCCATCTCAATGGCACCCTTCACCAAGGCGCGGATGTCGATGCCTGCCATGGCGATGGGCAGCAGACCCACGGGGGTGAGCACCGAGAAGCGGCCGCCCACGTCCTCGGGGACGATATAGGTCTTGTAGCCCTTAACGTTGGCCAATTGTTTCAAGGCACCGCGGGCCTTGTCGGTGATGGCGATGATGCGCGAGGCGGCTTCCTGCTCGCCGTATTTGTTGATGATGTGTTGCTTGAGGATGCGGAAGGCGATGGCGGGCTCCGTCGTCGTGCCCGACTTGGAGATGACGGCCAACGAGTAGTCCTTCTTATCGAGGATAGCCAAGAGGTCGTGGAGATAGTCCTCGCTCATGTTGTGGCCAGCGTAGACGATGAGCGGCTTTTCGCCAGTGAGCGGGGCGAAGTGGTTCTGCAAGGCTTCGATGACGGCACGGGCGCCGAGATAGGAGCCGCCGATGCCGATGACGACAAAGATTTCCGACTTCTTACGCAGGTCGGCAGCGGTCTTCTCGATGTCGGCCAGCAGGCTCTCGTCGATTTCCGAAGGGAGGTTCACCCAGCCGAGGAAGTCGTTGCCTGCACCAGTTTTATTGAAGATGGTTTCATAAACTTCTGAAACTCTTGATTCTAAATTGCTTTTTAGATTTTTGTCCAAAAAGGGTTGGACGTGAGTAAGGTCGATTTTCATAATTTCTAAGTGTTAAGATGCTGCGAAGATAAGACAAAATCTTTAAGAATGTGATGGTTATATCAAAAAAAAACACTATCTTTGCGCAACATTTTTGGGCTTTTGCCCGTTACACGAGCAGTATTTATTTAAATTGTTTTTTAGGAGTTAATCTTATATGTCACGTTTAAAGATTTTATTGGCCGAAGACGATCGTGGATTAGGTATGATTGTCAAGGCTTTCCTTGATGCACAGGGATACCCCACCACCTTATGTTCAAATGGAGAGGAGGCGTGGAACAGCCTGCGCGATGTGCAATATGACTTATGTATCACCGATGTGATGATGCCTGTGATGGATGGCTTCACTTTGCTGAAGCAGATCAAGGCCGTACAGCCTATGATGCCCGTCATCGTCCTGACGGCCAAGAAGGAGCAGGACGATATTTTGGAGGGCTTCAGCTTGGGTGCCGACGATTATATCACCAAACCCTTCAGCATGGACGAGCTGTTGGCCCGCATCAAGGTGTGGGAGCGTTGGTTGACCTATTCGCCGGCCGACACCCCAGCCTGCGAGTTCCGCATGGGTGGTTTCACCTTCAACGTGCCGCATCTCACTTTGACCGACGCCAAGGGCGAGGTGCGCAAGCTGACCTCCAAGGAGATGGAGTTGTTGTACATGCTCTGTGAGCACACGGGCGAGACTTTGGAACGCCGCCATGTGCTGCAGACCATCTGGGAGGAGGAGAACCGCACCAACGCCCGCTCGATGGACGTCTACATCACCAAGCTGCGCAAATACTTCAAGGACGATCCTGATGTCGACATCGTGAATGTGCATGGCGTGGGATTCAAGCTGGTGGTGAAGTAAAGGATAATCTCAATAGCTGAAAATGAGAGGATGACAAAAACGAGGTCATCCTCTTTTTATTTGGGGATACGAGTCTGTTGTCAAATATTCGATTCTCAATTAGGTTTCCAGTCCTTTTTTGGAACCCTTTTTGTTTTATTCTGGCAGCGCCTCCGCCTCCGGCAGCTGCACCGAGGTGTCGCACATGAACTCCCAGATGGGATCGGGCGAGCAGTTGTAGGTGGTGTTGCACAACATGGCAAGGAAACGATTTCTGCTCTCGTCGCGGATGATGGCGCTGCGGTAGCCCTTCCACCATCCGTAATGGAAATACATGCCGGGATGGTCCTTGCTCATGCGCCAGCCAAAACCGTAGTTCTCGTCGTTTTTCCACGCCAGCGAGCCGGGCTTGAAGGCCTCCGCCTGCAGGCTGTCGGGCAACAACACGTGGTTGTCCAAAGCTTGGTTGAAGATCCACAGGTCCTCCACGTTTGAGAACATGATCTTGTCGCCCATCACGCCGTTGAGGTAGTTGTTGGGCGTCTTTTCCGGTCCTTTTCTATAGAGGTCGTGGCCGTGTGCTTCGACGGGCAGAGTGGGTGGAACGGTGGTCTCGCCACGCATCGAGTAGATGAAGCTGTGTGTCATCCCCAAAGGCTCGAAGACGCGCTCGCGCATGAAGTCCTCGAAGTGCTGTCCACTGGCCCGCTCCACCACCGAGGCCAACAGGGCATAGTTGATGTTGTTGTAGAAATAACCCGCATCGGGCGTTCCATACACCTCGGGGCGCTTCTCGGCCAGCATCTTGATCAGGGCTTCGTTGGAGAAAGGTTTCTTGCGGTCGGGCCAATGCTCGTCGGCCATCGAGTCGTAGCGCGGCAAGCCCGAACGGTGGGTGAGCAGCATCCTTATCGTGATGCCCTCGTAAGGCAGCTCGGGGATGTATTTGCGCACGTCGTCGTCGTAGTCGAGCTTGCCCTCCGCTTTCAAGAGCATGACGGCTTCGGCGGTGAACATCTTCGAGTCGGACGAGAGCTGGAAAACATCTTCAACGCGTAACGAGTCCTTTTGGCGTTTGCTCAGGTCGCGCCACCCGAAGGCTTTTTCATAAACCACCTGTCCCTGCTCGGCATAGAGCACCACGCCATTCATGCCCGCCTGGTTCAAGTCGCTGAACAACCTGTCGGCCTGCTGGGCACGCTTGGCCACGATTTCGTCGTTCAGGTTGACAAAGAGGCTGTCGACATTGATGACGGGCACATCGTGCTTGCACCGTCTCCCACAGAAGAAGACCGTGAACGCCACGATGAGCAGCAGCAACAGCACAAAAAAGGTTCTCCGTTTCATTTCCAAGAGGCAAATGTACGCAAAAAAGGCTTCAAACGGCTTTTTTTTCGGCAAAAATAAAGGCCGATGCGACTTAATTCGTTAATTATTACTACTTTTGCAGCCTCATTTAAACACCTTAATTTTATTTCATGTCACAATTTACAGATTTTGGATTGAATCCCGCTCTGCTGAGGGCTATTAAGGAGCTGGGGTTCGAGAATCCTATGCCCATCCAGGAAAAGACCATTCCTGTGCTCCTGGAGAAAGATGTTGACTTCGTGGGCCTTGCACAGACGGGAACGGGTAAGACTGCCGCATTCGGCTTGCCCCTGTTGAACAAAATCGACGCCGAGCAACGTTGCGTCCAGGCGTTGATCCTTTGTCCGACACGTGAGCTTTGCATGCAGATCACCCGCGACTTGCGCAATTATGCCAAGTACATTCCAGAAATCCTGATTGTGCCCGTCTATGGCGGCGCCAGCATCGAACTTCAGTTCAAAGACTTAGCCAAGAAACCGCAGATTATCGTGGCCACACCCGGCCGTCTGCGCGATATGATCCGCCGCAACCGCGTCGACTTCAGCAACGTGAAGACGATGATCCTCGACGAGGCCGACGAGATGCTGAACATGGGCTTCCAAGAGGAAGTCGACGACATCCTCGAGTACATGCCCAAGGAAGGACGCCACACCATGCTCTTCTCGGCCACCATGCCGAAGGAGGTGGAGGCCATCCTCAACAAGTACATGACCGACCCCGTGAAGGTGGCCGTGGGCGAACGCAACAGTGGCACCGCCAACGTCGACCACATCTACTACATGATGGCCGCCAAGGATCGCTATTCAGTGCTGAAACGCATCATCGACTACACACCGTCCATCTATGGCATCATCTTCTGCCGCACCAAGCTGGAGACCCAAGAGATTGCCGACAACCTCATCCAAGACGGCTACAACGCCGCCGCATTGCATGGCGACCTCTCGCAAGGCATGCGCGACAATGTGATGGACCACTTCCGCAAACGTAGCCTGCAACTGCTGGTGGCTACCGACGTGGCCGCCCGTGGCATCGACGTGAAGGAGCTGACCCATATCATCAACTACAACCTGCCTGACGACATCGAGACCTACGTGCACCGCAGTGGTCGTACGGGTCGTGCCGACAAGCGCGGTATCTGTTTGAGCCTCATTAATTTACGTGAAAAGAGCAAAATCAAGAGGATTGAGAAGATTGTGGGCCGTCCCTTCGAAAAGGCCATGATCCCGACGGGTAAGGAAGTGTGCGAGAAGCAACTCTTCAACCACATCGACCGCATCGAGCATGTTGACATCAACCGCGAGGAGATCGACGACTACCTGCCTGTGGTCTTCCGCAAGCTCGACTGGATGAGCCGCGAGGAACTCATCACCCGCATGGTGGCACTCAACTTTAACCGTTTCTTGGATTACTACAAAGACGCTGTCGACCTCAACGTCAACGAACGCGACGAGAAGAAAGACCGTAAGGAACTCAAGAAGGAGCGTGAGCACCGCGACGAGACCATGATGCGCCTTTACTTCGGCATGGGCAAGAACGACCACATCCTGCCGCAGAAGATCATCGGCAAAATCAACGACGTCACCCGTTCGAAGAACATCCCAATTGGCCGCATCGACCTCTATGGCGATTATTCCTACGTCGACGTGGAGGAGAGCTTCGTCCCGCTGATTCTCGACTGCTTCGCCGACCCGCACAACAATCCGCGCGGCATCGTGGTGGAGGTGGCCAAAGACCAGCCCGAACGCAAGAAGAGCAGCGGCGAGAAGAAAGACTTCGGCGAGAAGAAAGAACGCAAGGAACGTCGCGACCGCGACGAGTTCCGTGAGAGCCGCAAGGAGCGTGACGACTTCCGCGAGAAACGTGAACGTCATGACGACGACTTCTTCGAGAAGAAATCGAAGAAGAAAAAGAAGGACTTCGATGACGACAGGACTTACTACAAGTCGGAGCGTTCGCGCGATGGCCGCGAGTGGCTCGATCCTGACTGGAAAAACCACTTGGACGACATTGATGTTTTCATCGACGATGACGACCGCCCGAGCCGCAAGCAGCGCAACGCTGAGCGTGGTTTTGGTGCCAAGAAGAGTGGCGGTGCTTCGAGAAGCTCCAGCTCAAGAGGTGGCAGCTCGAGAGGTAGTTCTTCGCGCAGCAGTTCTTCCTCAAGGGAATCGAACCGTGGTCGCCGTGGCGCCAGCCGTTATGACGACAACGATTACTATTCGCCTCGCCGCCGTGGCGGAGGCAGAAGGAGATAATTTTCTTTGTCACAAAACCGACAAAACCTTCAAAACTAAAGTCGTGGGAATAAGCAACGGCTCGCAACCGCTTGCCGTTGCCACCCCGACTAAAGTCGGGCATTAAAACTCAATTGATATGATAGATGTTGAGGCTTTAAAGGCTTATGCTTACGATACGATAGGGGCGATTCACGAAGTCCATAAGGAACTTGGGCCTGGGCTGAATGAAAAAGTCTATCAAGAAGGACTTCAACTGGAGTTGTCGGAAAGAAATATCCCTTTTCAGAAAGAGTTGACGTTTCATCCCTTGTATCACGGCAAGGAAATGGAAACTACATATCGGTTGGATTTCTTGGTAAATGATGATATCATTGTTGAGTTGAAGTCAGTCGAAAGTTTAAGTAATGAACATAAAGCTCAGCTGTTCAACTATATGAGACTATTAAAGGCTTCTGTCGGCATACTAGTGAATTTCTATCCAAGGTTTGCTGAAATCGAACGTTATTTCTTTGATTCAGAAAGCAATGAAGTATACGCCTCCGATGGCTTCCCCATCAGAAAATACAGTTAAAACCCAAGAGGCATCCGTAAGGATGCGTAGGAAAGCATGCCGGTTGGCTGCTTTCCTTGTCTAATAAAAGCGGTTTTGTGAGTTTTGTAGGTTTTGTGAAATAAACAACTATGGCAAAGTTTAAGACATGGATAAAAGCAGCCCGTCCGAGGACGGTGCTGCTCTCTTTTTCAGGGGTGCTACTAGGAGGTTTTTTGGCAGCTCGCCTGGCCATCAACGGAGAGTTTTTTTATCCCTTCCCCATCCTTTTCGCTGCTATCACAGCCGTGTTGCTTCAAATTCTCTCCAACCTCGCCAACGACTACGGCGACTTCAAGAAAGACACCGATAACATGAAGCGCGTTGGCCCGCAGCGCGAGATGCAAAGTGGTGCCATTACTGAACAAGAGATGAAACGAGGCTTGGCTCTTACGGCTATGTTATGCCTGATTTCAGGCGCTTTGTTGATTTTCGTTTTCTCGGGTTTGACATGGCAAGAATTAGCGGTTTTTGCCGTTTTGGGGTTAGGGGCAGTGTTGGCAGCATTATTGTATACCTTGGGCAAACGTCCTTATGGCTATCGCGGCCTGGGCGACCTGTTCTGCTTCCTCTTCTTTGGTTGGGCAGCCGTGGCAGGTACCTATTATTTGTCTGCTCCTTGGTTCGATTTCAGCGTCTTTCTTCCGGCAACGGCCATGGGTTTCCTCTCCAATGCCGTGCTCAACATTAACAACATGCGTGACTATGAGAACGACAAGGCCTCGGGCAAGAACAGCCTTGTGGTGAAATTGGGGTTGAGAAAGGCTTTTATTTATCATTGCCTGCTCATCGGTGGGGCTTTCGTCTGCCTTACCATTTATCTCGTTTTGCACCATGCGGCATGGTATTCCTACCTGTTCTTATTGCTTGCCATCCTATTCATCAAAGACTTGATCGCCATCAAGAAGACAAAGCCCGAGTTGCTTGACCCGTTTTTGGGCCGACAGGTCAAGCACAGTTTCTTGTTAGTGGTGGTATATGGGATATTGCTGATGTTATAAAAACACGAAAGGAGCCTCGATTGAGGCTCCTTTCATTATTAATATCATCGGACTATTAGTCGCCCAGCGTGGCCACCATGACGGCCTTGATGGTGTGCATGCGGTTCTCGGCCTCGTCGAAGACGATGCTGTTCTCGCTTTCGAATACGTCCTCGGTGACCTCGATACCGTTCAAGCCGAACTTCTCATAAACGTCGCGGCCGGCCTTGGTCTCCAGA
>JAEEGK010012410.1_pt1 | contig 19365 bp, 14 predicted proteins | sample 8958771 | NCBI WGS metagenome assembly JAEEGK01 (sample SAMN16246547, study PRJNA631951) | gut metagenome | biome: gut microbiome; feature: rumen; material: SC-attached | host: Bos | place: Iran: Karaj | collected 2018-10
AGCAAGAGGCGCGCCATTCGATGTTCGGTGCCTTCGATGATATTGAGATACAACGTCCTGTCGTTCCTAAGACAGACGACCGTTGGAGCGACATCGAGCGTCTTAATAAGGAACGCGAACTGGTAGGTATCTATCTGTCGGCACATCCCTTGGATGAATACAAGATTGTGCTCGACAACCTGTGCAATGCTCGCTGCGACGAGCTGGCCGACAACGGAGCTGCGCTCGCCGACCGCGAAGACGTAATCATGGGTGGCATCGTGACTGCCGTACGTTCCAAGTTCGCAAAGAACGGCAAGCCTTGCGGCTTTGCTACCATTGAGGACTTCAACGGATCGGGCGAGCTGGCACTCTTCGGCGATGACTGGGCCAAGTGGAACGGTTGGCTCACTGAGGGATCGGCCGTCTATGTGGTGGGAAAGATGAAACCTCGCTTCTGGAACAGTGAGCAGAAGGAACTGAAGGTGCAGAACATCGAGTTCCTACAGTCGGTGAAGGAGAAAGCTATCGATCGGCTCACCATCTCGCTCACTACCGACATGCTGAACGACCAGATCGTAACCGAGCTACAGGAACTCATCAACGAGCATCCCGGCAAGACGAAGCGCTTCTTCCAGCTACGCGACTCAACGGGCAAGCACCATGTGTTATTGCGTTCACAAAAGAATATGGTTGATGTGCGCCACTCGCTCATTGACTATATAGAGCGGACAGAGGCACTGGACTATAAAATCAACTGATGTGTATTAAGATTCCAAAACTATAAATATTAAAACCTTTTTTTATGGAGAAGACAATTTTCGTTTACTGCAAAAACGATGGTAAGGACTACGAAGTCCCTGTTGGCAGCACGCTTGAAGAACTGTTTGCTCAGACAGGACTCACGCTGCTTCATGGGCCTATCAACGCCCATGTGAATAACAAGGTGGAAGGCATGCACTACCGTATCTACAAGCGTAAGGAGGTAGAGTTCCTGGACATCACCTCGCCGTCGGGACTCAGAGCCTATACTCGCACGCTGTTCTTTGTGCTCTGCAAAGCTGTTCACGACTTGTACGAAAAGTGCAAAGTGTCAATCGATATTCCCGTTTCTAACGGTTATTACGTTGATTTGAATATCGGGCATCCCGTGACACTCGACGATGTGGGCAAGATTCGCAAGCGCATGCAGGAAATCGTAGATGCTGCCATCCCCATACATCGCCACGAGACGACCACAGAGGAGGCCATCCGCATGTTCAGCATCTTGCACACTTACTCGAAAGTGAAGCTGTTGCAGAGCACGGGCTCACTCTTTACCACCTTCTATGACATTGGCGAGTACTACGATTATTACTATGGCTCTTTGCTCACCAATACATCGCAGCTCTATCTCTTCGGACTAGAGAAATACTACGACGGACTGTTGTTGCGACTGCCTTCACGCGAGAATCCTGAGGAACTGGGCGAACTGGTGATGCAGGACAAGATGTTTGCCATCTTCAAGGAGCATCACCAGTGGCAGGACATTATGGATCTTCGCACCATTGGCGATTTGAACGAGGTCATTGGCAAGGGCTATACATCACAGTTGATTCAGGTGTCGGAGGCCCTGCAGGAGAAGAAAATCGCACAGATAGCCGATGAGATAGCTCGTAAGAAAGGTATTAAGTTGGTGCTGATTGCCGGACCATCGTCGAGTGGAAAGACGACGACCTGTAAGCGTCTTAGCGTACAGTTAGCCGTCAACGGCATCAAACCCGTTGGCATCTCACTCGATGACTATTTCCTTGACCGCGACAAGACACCGCGTGACGAGAAGGGCGACTACGACTTCGAGAATCTGCATGCCCTGAACCTGCCGCTACTGAACGAACAGCTTTCGGCCCTCTTCCGAGGCGAAGAGGTGGAATTACCGCGTTATGACTTCCCTACGGGTACCAGTCAGAAGAGCGGTAAGAGGCTGCGACTGAGTGAAAAGGAGATACTGGTTGTTGAGGGAATCCATGCCCTGAACCCAGAGCTGACTTCGGAGATTCCCAACGAACAGATCTTCCGCGTCTATGCCTCTGCGTTGACCACCATCTTGCTGGATAACCATAATTACATCCCCACAACCGATAATCGTCTGCTGCGTCGTATCGTTCGCGACCATAAGTATCGTGCCGTCTCAGCTCAGGAGACCATCCGTCGCTGGCCCAGCGTGAGGGCAGGTGAGAACAAGTGGATCTTCCCCTATCAGGAGAATGCCGACGCGATGTTTAATTCGGCGATGCTCTTCGAACTCGCTGTCATCAAACAACAGGCAGAGCCTCTATTGGAACAAGTTCCTGAGAATTGTCCGGAGTATGCTGAGGCCTATCGACTGTTGAAGTTCCTGCGTTATATCAAACCAATACCTGAGACGCAGATTCCTCCAACCTCGCTCCTGCGTGAGTTCCTCGGCGGCTCGTCGTTCACCTATTAATTCGTAGTTATAGATTTCGAATCCTGTATTTTTATACGTAAATATGCCTAATTCGTGGTAGATTATTCACTTTTTGCTTTATTCCTTTGGTTGTTTCATTAAAAATACATAATTTTGCACGCGTTTTAGAGAAAGTTAGTAATAAACGTAAATAATATGGCTGAAAAATTAGAAGTGAAGGAGCTGGATCAGGTTGTGGTCCGCTTCTCAGGTGATTCCGGCGACGGTATGCAGCTCGCCGGTAACATCTTCTCTACGGTTAGTGCCACCGTTGGTAATGGCATCTCAACATTCCCCGACTATCCCGCTGACATTCGCGCCCCGCAAGGTTCGCTCACTGGCGTATCGGGATTCCAGGTTCACATCGGAGCCGGCAAGGTCTACACCCCTGGTGACAAATGCGACGTACTGGTAGCCATGAACGCTGCCGCCCTGAAGACGCAGTACCGTTACGCCAAGCCGGGTGCCACCATCATCATCGACACAGACTCTTTTGGTCCGAAGGATCTTGAGAAGGCACAGTTTAGAACTGAGGACTACCTCGGAGAGATGAATATCGACCCAGATCGTGTGATTCAGTGCCCGCTCACCACAATGGTAAAGGACTGTCTGGCCGATACAGGTATGGACAATAAGGCCATGTTGAAGTGCCGTAACATGTTCGCCCTCGGTCTTGTCTGCTGGCTCTTCGACCGCGACCTGAACCTCGTGGCAAACTTCCTGAAGGAGAAGTTCGCCAAGAAGCCCGCTATCGCTGAGGCTAACATCAAGGTGATTCAGGCTGGTTATGATTACGGACACAACACGCACTCAAGCACTGTCAACGTCTATCGGGTGGAGTCAAAGGAGAAGGAGCCTGGACGCTATATGGATATCACTGGTAACAAAGCCACAGCCTATGGTTTCATCGCCGCCGCTGAGAAGGCCGGCCTTAAACTCTATCTGGGTTCCTATCCTATCACCCCCGCCACCGACGTACTCCACGAACTGTCAAAGCACAAGTCGTGTGGCGTAATTACCGTTCAGTGTGAGGATGAAATCAGCGGTTGTGCCTCTGCCCTCGGCGCTTCGTTCGCTGGTGCACTGGGTGTCACCTCTACCTCTGGTCCTGGTATCTGTCTGAAGAGTGAGGCCATGAACCTCGCTGTGATTATGGAGCTGCCCCTCGTGGTACTCGATGTACAGCGTGGTGGTCCTGCTACAGGTCTTCCCACAAAGTCGGAGCAGACCGATCTGCTTCAGGCACTCTTTGGCCGTAACGGTGAGAGCCCGATGCCCGTGATGGCAGCCACCAGTCCTACCGACTGTTTCGATGCAGCCTATCAAGCTGCCAAAATCGCCCTCGAGCATATGACGCCCGTCGTATTGCTTACCGATGCTTTTGTAGCTAATGGATCTGGTGCCTTCAAACTCCCAGAGATTGCCAAGCTCGATCCTATCAATCCCCCATACGTTCCTGAGGAACTGAAAGGCAAATGGACTCCTTATATGCGTGCTGAGAACGGCACCCGTTATTGGGCTGTACCTGGCCGTGAGGGCTTTGCGCATATCCTTGGCGGTCTGGAGAAGGACTCCAACACAGGTGCTATTTCCACAAATCCTGAGAACCACGACCTGATGACACGTCTGCGCCAGCAAAAGATTGCCAACATCCAAGTGCCAGACCTTGAGGTCGACGGTGATGCTGATGCCGATTTGCTGATTGTGGGCTTTGGTTCTACCTATGGCCATCTGCGTTCAGCGATGGACGAGCTGCGTGGAAAGGGTTACAAGGTTGCCCAGACCCACTTCAAGTATCTGAACCCGCTGCCTAAGAACACAGCTGCCGTTCTTTCTAAATATAAGAAGGTGGTAGTAGCTGAGCAGAATATGGGTCAGCTCGCTGGTTATCTGCGCATGAAGGTAGATAACTTCGTTCCCTTCCAGTTCAATCAGGTGAAGGGACAGCCCTTCGTGGTAGAAGAGTTAGTCAACGCATTCGAGGACATTTTAAAGAAGTAAAGCATTATGAGTTATACAGCACAAGATTTCAAGAAAGGCCAGCCCCGTTGGTGCCCTGGTTGTGGCGACCACTTCTTCCTGGCTTCACTCCATAAGGCTATGGCAGAGATTGGCGTAGCCCCTGAGAACGTTGCAGTCATCTCTGGTATCGGCTGTTCAAGCCGTCTGCCCCACTATATGGCTACCTATGGCATGAACACCATCCATGGTCGTGCCGCTGCCATCGCTACAGGAGCTAAGGTAGCTAATCCCGACCTCACTGTTTGGCAGGTGTCTGGCGATGGTGACGGACTGGCTATCGGTGGTAACCACTTCATCCACGCCAACCGTCGTAATATCGACCTCAATATGATCCTCCTCAACAACCGTATCTACGGTCTGACGAAGGGTCAGTACTCACCCACCTCTCCCCGTGGTTTCGTTTCTAAGTCGAGCCCTTACGGAACGGTGGAGGATCCCTTCCGTCCCGCCGAGCTCTGTTTTGGTGCCCGCGGTCACTTCTTTGCCCGTTGTGTGGCTACCGATGCCAAGGGAACGGTAGAGGTGCTGAAGGCTGCCTATGAGCACAAAGGTGCAAGCGTTACAGAGGTCCTGCAGAACTGTGTCATCTTCAACGACCATTGCCACGATGTAGTATATAATAACGAAGGTCGTAAGAAGAACGCCATCTACGTAAAGCACGGCGAGAAGCTCGTGTTCGGCGAGAACAACGAGTTCGGACTCGTACAGCAGGGCTTCGGTCTGAAGGTGGTAGAAATCGGCAAGGATGGCTATACAATCGATGACGTACTCGTCCACGATGCTCACTGCGAGGACAACACCCTGCAGCTGAAGCTTGCCCTGATGGGTAACAACGATGGATTCCCCATCGCGCTCGGCGTGATTCGCGACGTAGAGGCTCCCACCTACAATGACGCTGTTTATGCCCAACTTGAAGAGGTCTCTGGCATGAAGAAATACCACAACTTCACCGAGCTCCTCGAAACCAATGACATCTGGGAGGTTAAATAAGAAAAATCCCCTGGCCAATCGGTCAGGGGATCTTTTTATTCTTTATAAGCATCGAGTTTCTTCAGGTAATACGCTTTGAAGTCTTTCCAGTGATAGTACGGCGCACAGTCTGTTGCGAAAGGCAGTGACGCCTCTTCCTCATTGAGCAGCACCTTCACAAGCACGTCCTGATCCTTGATATCCTTGCGATAAAACACCAACTGGATGTTAGATCCCATGGGGAACACGCTTGAACACCACCAACCCTTTTCCTCAAGTTCTTCGAAATTGTCCGTTTCATAGTCGAGACCGTTGATGCCCATCAGACATGCCAGCGGCAGCAGACACGTCTCATGTCCGTAGCGCAACTGTGCACCGGGATTCGCCAATTGGAAGCAACTATCGGCATCGGCAATGATCTGTCGCAACAGGAACCGCTGGGTATACGGTTGCTTACCACCGTTCACCTTATAGCCACCACACTGGACATACCACAATGCATTGTCTATCTGCCACATACGATACAATTCCTCTGTCAGGAACAGATCCTGCAGATAGGTATTCTGATAGAGGTGAGTGTTCGCCTGGAATAGTCCCATCTTCATCAGGTAATAGTTAAACATACCCTCCTCGACAATCTCCTTCACGATATCCGGATTCTTGAAGATCAGCTCCATCAACCGGCTGTTGCCCAAGAGTCCTGCCGTATATGCATCGTATGCCTTCCTTGCCTCTTTTGTCATATACTTGCGCAGTTTTGGGTCCTGATGGTTCATATACCACATCGTCCGTTTCGAGGCATCCATTGTGATATTCAGGTCAGGATTGATCTGCAACATCTCAATCATCGCCGCTCCCATCGACTCCATACACCTCGGGACCGTCGTGCTGATGGCATTCACCCTGGCACCCTTGAAGAAGATCTCTGGAAACCGCTCTACCATTCTACGGGCAATCCGACGATGTTGCAGTTTACCATAGCTCGTCAACTCTCCCCAACGTTTCTCTGTATCATCCATTACCAATCGCATCTCTTCTAGCACACGATGACCTATGGGTGTCAGTTCGTCCACACTGTCAGCATGGTTCATCATGTCATAGGGCGTGTCATAGCCCGTTCGACTGCTGATATATCTCGAACCATGACGGCCGTAGTGAGACATATAGAATGGTTTCTTGCCAGCAGGCGCTGGGGTCAGCACAGCTTTGATCGTATCAGGATAGGTATTATAGTTGCATGAGGCGTATTGAGGTTTCTCCCTGATGAGATCCATCACCGTCTGAGAGGAAGTGAATAGTGAATAGTGAACGGTGAATAGTAACACCAATGCCCTCAATGGGAATTTTATATGCTTGATATTCATCTTTTTACTTTCTTACTTTTTTGCCTTTTCATTAAATCTCTCGTTCTCGTAGCGATACAGCTTTCGCAGATAATAACGCTTCACATCGTTCCAGTGATAATAGGGCGCACAATCGGTCTTCAGTGGCAGACGGGCCTCCCTGTTGTTCAGCAACACCTTCACAAGCACGTCCTGGTCATCACGGTCTTTCCGATAGTGAACCATCACAATGCTTCCGCCTAACGGAGCGATCTTATAGTCTGCCCATCCTAACGTCTCGAGTGAGTCGAGGTTATCCGTTTCAATTCCGTAGTCGTTCAGTTCCATCAGACAAGCCAACGACATCAATACCCGTTCGTTGGTATAGCGCACATGTGCCATGGGGGCATAGCGTTTCAGCACACTGTCGCCCATGTGCATCATGTTTCTCAGTACCGCCCGTTGCAGGTAAGGCTGACGTGCCCCGTTCAACTTACAGGCACCGTAGTTGATATAGTTCCACGCATTGTTTTTCCGCCAATGACGGTGTATCTCCTCTGTCGTGAAGATGTCATAAAGTGTTGTCTTCTTCGTCAGATCAGTGTTCTGGATGCTGCCAGCAAGCTTGAAGAGCTGCTGACTGAGGGTATAAGGAGAAATATACTTCGCCACATAATTCTGATCATTGAAAAGCGATTCCATCAATCGGATCTCACTGGTGTTCAGCGCAGCAAACCGGTCGTAACGCTCCATGGTAATGGAGTCCATGCGGTCGTCTGTCAGGTCTTTATCCTGAGGATTCATAAACGGCTGTTCCTCATGCGAAACCCTTGTCCTGATGTTCAGCGGTTGATACATCTTGGACAGCTGTGCCGCCGACTCAATCATCGTGAGAATTGCCGTATTCTGCACCACACTTCTAATGCTGTAATAGCCCTTGTCTGTAAAGGCCTCCGGAAATCGCTCTGCCAACAGCTTCATCATGCCATGACTCTGTTCAGCACCGTGCTTTGTCAGCTCAGTGGTACGGTTATGCGCATCATTGTGGATGATCTCCAGCCGCCTCAGCACGTCCTTGCCCAGCTTGGTCAGTTTACCCAGACTGTCTGCCTTCATAAATACTTCGAGGGGCTCGTCATAGTACTCCTCTTTCTGAAGATAATACGACGATGGACAGGCATAATGGTTGATGTAGAAAGGTTTCTTTCCATCAGGGGCAGGTGTGTCGTTCTCGATCTTAATGGCGGGCAGAGAGTAGTTGGTCCCCGCAGAACGGTTTACATCGGCCCTCAACTCCTTTACGACATCCTGTGCCTGTGTCGTTATTCCTGCCATAACCATCATGGCAGAAAGAATGAAATGTCTCATTTTAATCATTAATGGTTAATGTTCGGCTGCAAAGGTACGAATAAAAATCTGAAATACCAAAAATTTTCGGTTCTCTTTCTTCACAAACGAAGAATATTTGGAGATTTCCAGAATGTATCATTTGCAAAGTCCACTTGACAATCATACCTTGTTATAGGACAGCAGGGGATGATTTTGTGTATTTATACACTCATTATGCCTGAAAATCTTGATTTATGACAAGTGTAAATGGGAAAAACTATGTACCTTTGCACGCGATTTCGCGAATTTTATATCAATTCTAATAATATTGTAAGGAAATGTTTCATATTTACGAAGGATTCCATCTTGTTGAGACGTATCACAAGGTGCGCCACCAGCGGAAGTATCATCCAGAAGACAGCACTAAGCGTGCATTCAAAATCGCCATTGTGGCCATCGTAACACTCCTGCTCTGGAATATGCCGACGGAGTGGTTCGGTATTCAGAACCTGACGGTCATCCAGCAGCGTGTGATAGCCATCTTTGCCTTTGCCACCCTGATGTGGATTCTCGAAATCGTCAGTTCATGGGCAACGTCGATTGCCATCATGGTGCTGATGTTACTCTTCTGTACGGACAGCGGTATCATGCCGATGGTGAACGAGGAAGAGGTGGGCAAACTGCTCAGCTATAAGGGCGTGATGGCGTGCTTCGCCGACCCTGTGATCATGTTGTTTATTGGTGGATTTGTCCTGGCTATCGCTGCTACGAAGACGGGTCTCGACGCTCAGCTCGCCAAAGTATTGTTGAAGCCCTTCGGCACGAAGAGTGAGATGGTGCTGTTGGGTTTCCTGTTGGTGACGGGTCTGTTCTCGATGTTTGTGTCGAACACGGCTACAGCCGCTATGATGCTGACGTTCCTCACCCCAGTGTTCCGTCAGTTGCCTCCTGAAGGCAAGGGCCGTATCGCTTTGGCGATGTCAATTCCCGTTGCTGCCAACCTTGGTGGAATGGGTACGCCTATTGGTACGCCGCCGAACAATATCGCTCTGAAGTATCTGAATGATCCTGAAGGATTGAATATGGGTCTGGGCTTCGGTCAGTGGATGATGTTCATGTTCCCACTGGTGGTGGTGCTGCTGTTCATCAGCTGGCGCATCCTGCTGAAGTTCTTCCCCTTCTCACAGAAGACCGTAGAACTGAAGATTGATGGTGGTATGCAGAAAGGCATCCATTCCAAGATTGTCATCTTCACCTTTATCCTCACTGTGGCCCTCTGGCTCTCTGACCGTTTCACTGGTATCAACGCGAACACAGTGGCTATGGTTCCGTTCTGTATCTTTGCTCTGACAGGTATCATCAATAAACGTGACCTGGAGCAGATCAACTGGAGTGTGATCTGGATGGTTGCCGGTGGTTTCGCCCTCGGTTATGGACTGAATGCCTCTGGTCTGGCTGCCAATGCTGTGGAGAGCATCCCCTTCGGAGAGTTCTCGCCGCTGCTGATCCTGATTCTTGGTGGTGCTATCTGCTACGTGCTTTCGAATTTCATCTCAAACTCTGCTACGGCAGCCTTGCTGATGCCTATTCTGGCTGTGGTCTGCAGTGCTATGGGTGATAAGCTGGCGCCTATCGGTGGCACGGGTACCGTATTGATTGGTGTGGCCATTGCTGCTTCATCGGCTATGATCCTGCCAATCTCCACCCCGCCGAATGCCCTGGCATTCGCTACGGGATATGTTCAGCAGAAAGATATGTCGAAGATAGGTATTATCATGGGTATTCTCTCGATGGTATTAGGCTTCGGACTGGTCTATCTGATGGGAACGTTGCATTTGATCTAAGAAGATTCATTGAACAGAAAATTATAAAAAATGGGGAAACGATTTGGTTTCCTCATTTTTTTGTTGTACCTTTGCACCCGCAATTCAAGGGGTGTCCGCTGGTGCGGGCTGAGATGATACCCTCTAACCTGATCCGGATCATGCCGGCGTAGGGATGGATAGTAGATGTTGTCGACACATAATTCCCCTTTACATTATTATTAATTAAAGGTATTGGTAAAGTATGAAAAGATTGTTTTTCAGCGTGATTGCGCTGGTGGGAGTAATGGGTATGAATGCACAGAATCGTGCTGCGCTTTATGACTCGACGCAGGTTGAGGCGTTGCAGGAAGTGGTGGTGAAAGGTGTGAGGGCACAGAAGAATGCACCTTATGCCATCGCAAACATCAAGAAACAGGAACTCCAGGAATTTTCGAAGACGGGTAAGGAACTGCCTTTTCTCTTTTCGCAGACGCCAGGTGTACTGGCTTGGAGTGAGAATGGTCTGGGTACGGGTACGACTTATATGCGAATCCGTGGTGCCGGCGACTCGCGCATTAATGTCACGCTCGATGGCGTGCCCCTCAATTCGCCTGAGGATCAGTGCGTATTTTGGGCGAATATGAACTCATATGGATCACTTCTCGGCTCGGTACAGATTCAGCGTGGTGTGGGAACATCAACCAACGGCGATGGTGCCTTTGGTGGTACGGTGGCTCTCTCATCCGCTACACCCGATCAAAAGGCTGGGGGAGAGGTGTCCGCATCGTATGGCTCGTTTAACACGTTTAATGTCGGCGGCAAGTTCTCCACGGGTCTGCTGTGGAATCACCTGATCTTCGACGGCGCCTATCATGAGACGAATACTGATGGTTTCATTCATGGCACGAGCGGACGTAGCGGAAGTTACTATGGTGGTCTTACGTGGATTGATGACAACTATCAGATCTCTTATAAGAATATCGGCAACTTCGAGAAGACGGGTCAGGCTTGGAACGGTGTCACAGCGGGTACCAACGATCTGAGCATCATGGACGGCACCTATGGTGAGCGGACAGGCATCAAGACCTACGAAGATATGTGGGATAAGGGCTTGGGTAAGTTCAATTCGCTCTACGAGGCGATGATCATCAATGATGACGGCACGTATTCAACAGAACGTTACAAGATGAATGATGGCAGCTATTGGGACAAGACGACGGATAACTTCTGGCAGAACCACAATATCCTCTCGGCTTCGTGGAATATCAGCGATCAGTGGTCGACATCTGCCTCGCTGCACTATACCTATGGCTACGGCTATTATCGCGAGTTCCGCCCTAACAACAAACTCTCGAAGTTTGGACTGACGGCTGCGGATACTGAAGGCAATAAGATCAAAAAAACCGATTTCGTACGTAAGAAGGGGCTTTCGCAGAATACCTACGGCCTTGTGTGGAACGCGAACTATAAGAATGAAGATTGGGATATCATCGGTGGCCTCTCGTTGCAGAATTTCGATGGCAATCATTTCGGCTATCTCACTTATGCTGCCAATCCTTGGGTGAAGCAGAACCTGATTTGGAGGACTCATCCAGAGATTAATGGGGCATCATCAGACCTTGATGTAAACTATAAATACTACGACTCTGATGCCCATAAACTTGATGGCAACGTATATCTGAAAGCTGCCTACCACATCAATGAACATTGGGATGTGTTTGGTGATGTGCAGTATCGTCATGTAGGCTACAAGACCGACGGTATCAACGATAAGTTCTATGCGGAGGGTAGCAGCTATTACAACCAGCGCCTCGACATCACCGAGAAATACGACTTCCTGAACCCCAAGGCAGGTTTCTCGTGGACGCAGGACGGTCACCGCATCTATGGTTCAGTCGCCATGAGCCATCGCGAGCCGGAGCGCAACAACTTCACTGACAACGGCTCCTATCCTTTCCCAAAGGCAGAGTCGCTGATGGACTACGAGTTGGGCTATACCTTCGACAGCGACATCTTCCGCTTGGGTGCAAACGTCTATTATATGGACTATACCGACCAGTTTGTGCAGACAGGCCAGGTGAGCGACATTGGCGAGAAGCTGACGACAAACATCAAGGACAGCTACCGTCTGGGTGTCGAGCTGCAGGCTGCCGTAGACCCCACCCCCTGGCTGATCATCGAGGGTAACGCTGCCCTGAGCAAGAACAAGGTCAAAGACTTCGACGAGGTGGTGGAAGACTGGGACAATGGCTCGCAGACCATCCACTACGACAACTCGACGCTGGCCTTCAGCCCTTCCACGATCCTCAACGGCTTCGTCACCTTGCATCATCAAGGCTGGCAGGCTGTATGGCACACGAACTTCGTCAGTCGTCAGTATCTCGACAATACGGAGAACGCTGACCGTTCGCTGCCCTGCTACTCAGCATCCGACGTATCGTTGAGCTATACGCTGAAGCCCAAGAAGGTCATGAAGGAGGCCATCTTCGGACTGAACTTCAACAATGTCTTCAACCGCCGCTATGCTGCCAGCGGCTGGGTTTATTCTGCCATCTACGCCAGTGGGGGGCATACGAACGACAACCGCTACTATCAGATCGGCTTTATTCCGATGGCGGGATTCACGATGATGGGAAGCGTGACGCTTCGCTTTTAAGAAGTTAGAGAAGTTAGAGAAGTTAAAGAAGTTAGAGAAAGATGGATTTTTTTGTGGGACATTGGTTGGATATCGTGACGACGGTTCTGGGACTGGCGTATATCCTGCTGGAATATAGGGCCAGCGTGTGGATGTGGCTTGTGGGATTCCTGATGCAGGCTCTCGGCATCGTACTCTATTATCAGAAAGGACTCTATGCCGATTGTGGCATGGAGTTCTATTATCTGTCGATGACCGTTTACGGCTATTTGCGTTGGGTGCGTGGGACGGCTTCGAAAGAGCCGTTGCCCATCCGTCATTTCCCCAGTAGACTGGTACTCCCCTGGACATTCCTCATTTTGGGTGTGTGGGGTATCATGGACTGGCTGCTCACGGACTTTACAGACTCCAATGTACCATTGGCAGACAGCTTCACGACAGCCCTGAGCATCGTCGGCATCTGGGCATTGGCTCACAAGTATCTGGAGCAGTGGTTTATCTGGATTGCCGTCGACGTGGTGACCTGCGGGCTCTACTTTTACAAGGATATTCCCTTTAAGGGCAGTCTCTATGGATTGTATGTCATCATTGCCATTTTAGGATGGTTCAAGTGGCGGCGGATGATGCTTCAAGTCAAGTAACACGGCTGTTTTCCCTATTTTTTTCGTGATTAATTTGGCTATCTGCTTCATTTTGCGTAATTTTGCAGCGGATTATAAGAAGTGATTATGCAGACAAACAGTCATTTATCCCGATTGATTCACGATTTGGCCAAGAAATACGGTGACCGTGAGGAGTTGATCTATAAGGATTTCGGCGGCACGGAATGGAAGTCTATGTCGTGGAACCAGTTCTCGGACATCGTCAAGAAGGTATCGAATGCGATGCTGAACTTAGGCATCAAGGTGCAGGAGAATGTGGGCGTTTTCTCACAGAACTCAGTGCAGTATCTTTTCTGCGACTTCGGAGCCTGGGGTATCCGGGCTGTGACGATTCCCTTCTACGCCACCAGCAGCGAGCAGCAGATCCAGTTTATGATCAATGATGCCCAGATACGATTCCTTTTCGTGGGTGAGCAGGATCAGTATGACAAGGCGCGCCGCGTCTTTGGTACCTGCCAGACACTGGAACGTATCATCATTTTTGACAAGAACGTGCGCATCTCCACGCACGATCCCAATGCCATGTACTTCGACGACTTCCTGAAGCTAGGCGAGAACCTGCCCCGTCAGACGGAGGTGGAGGCCATCCAAGCAACGGCTACGATGGACGATATTGCCAATATCCTCTATACCAGTGGGACAACGGGCGACTCGAAGGGAGTCATCCTCACATGCGGACAGTATTCAGCCGCCATGATAGCCAACGACAAGTGTGTGCCTGTCGGTGAGAACGACCGCGTGCTTAATTTCCTACCCTTTACGCATATCTTTGAGAAGGGCTGGAAGATCCTTTGTCTGACGGAGGGCGCAAAGCTGATCGTCAATACCTATCCGCAGGAGGTGCAGCAGTCGATGAAGGAGACACACCCCACGTGTATGTCGTCGGTTCCCCGTTTCTGGGAGAAGGTCTTCATGGGCGTGGAGGAACAGATTGAAAAGTCGAATGCCACCAAGCGCAAGCTCTTTATGCATGCCTTGAACGTCGGCAAGAAGCATAACATCGACTATCTCTCCAAGGGTAAGCGTCCGCCACTGGCCTTGCATCTGGAGTATGAAATGCTCAATAAGACGGTGTTCTCGCTGGTTCGTAAGGAACTGGGTCTGGAGAATGCCCATTTCTTCCCAACGGCAGGTGCTACGGTCAACCCGAAGGTGGAGGAATTCGTGCATTCCATCGGCATTAATATGGTGGTGGGTTACGGACTGACGGAGAGCCTGGCAACTGTAAGCTGTAACCATCTTGGAGAGCCGTTCACCGTAGGTGGCGTCGGTATCCCCATTGAGGGCATCAGCATCAGAATCAGTGATGAGGGAGAGGTGCTGCTGAAAGGCCCGACCATCACAAAGGGCTATTATAAGCGTGATGACCTGACGAAAGCATCCTTCACAGAGGATGGCTATTTCAAGACAGGCGACTCTGGCTATATGGAAGGCGGTGAGCTGTTCCTGAAGGAGCGTATCAAGGACCTATACAAGACCTCTAACGGCAAGTATATCGCTCCGCAGATGATTGAATCGAAGCTGTTGGTGGATAAGTTCGTCGACCAGATCTGTATCATTGCAGACCAGCGGAAGTTCGTCTCTGCCCTGATCATTCCTGTCTATCCGCTTTTGGAGGAGTATGCCCGTGAGCATCAGATTCCATTTGAGAGCCGTGAGGAGCTCTGTGCTAATCCCCAGATATATGAGATGATGAAGGAGCGTATCGACACCCTCCAGCAGCAATTGGCCCACTATGAGCAGATCAAACGCTTCACGTTGCTGCCCCATCACTTCTCGATGGAAAAGGGAGAGCTCACCAATACGCTGAAGATCAAGCGCCGCGTGCTGAACGAGAATTATAAGAAGGAAATCGACAAGATGTACGAGGAATGATTACGCAAGACCAGTTAAAAGATGCATTGGAGCGGGCAGACGCCTTGCATCGCTATCTCGAAATAGACAAGAAGAAAATGGAGTACGAGGAAGAAGATCTTCGTACTCAGGCACCTGACTTCTGGGAAGACCGGAAGCGTGCCGAGGAGCAGATGAAGAAGGTGAAGGGCATTAAGAAGTGGCTCGATGGCTATCATGAGGTGCGCACCCTGGCAGACGAACTGCAACTGGCCTTCGACTTCTACAAGGATGAGATGGTGACTGAGGAGGAGGTAGAGGAGACCTACCAGAAAGCAGTCAAAGCCATTGAGGATCTGGAACTGAAGAACATGCTTCGCCAGAAAGAGGATCCGATGGATGCCGTGTTGAAGATCAACTCAGGTGCAGGCGGTACGGAGGCTCAGGACTGGGCCTCGATGCTCATGCGTATGTATATGCGCTGGGCTGAGGCTCATAGTTATAAGGTGACCATCTCGAACCTGCTCGACGGCGATGAGGCCGGCATCAAGAGTGTGACGATGCAGATAGAGGGTGGCGACTATGCGTATGGGTATCTGAAGAGTGAGAATGGTGTACACCGTCTGGTGCGCGTATCACCGTTTAATGCCCAGGGTAAGCGCATGACTTCGTTTGCCTCGGTATTTGTCTCGCCGTTGGTGGATGATACCATTGAAGTGTATGTCGACCCTGCCAAGCTCTCGTGGGACACCTTCCGCAGCTCAGGAGCCGGCGGTCAGAACGTGAACAAGGTGGAGTCGGGTGTGCGTCTGCGCTATTGGTATACCGACCCTGATACAGGGGAGGAAGAGGAAATCCTCATTGAGAATACGGAGACCCGTGACCAGCCGAAGAACAAGGAGCGCGCCCTGACGCTGCTTCGTTCGCAGCTCTATGACCGTGCGATGAAGAAGCGATTGGAGGCTCAGGCAAAGATCGAGGCGGGCAAGAAGAAGATAGAGTGGGGCAGTCAGATTCGCAGCTATGTATTTGATGACCGCCGTGTGAAGGATCACCGTACGAACTACCAGACGACTGATGTCGACGGTGTGATGGACGGCAAGATCGACGACTTTATCAAAGCCTATCTGATGGAGTTCCCCGTGAATGATGAAGAACAATAAGAATAACAATAAAAACAATTAAGATTATGGCACAAATTGCAAGAGAAAAGAAGGCTGCTACGAAGAAGGCAGCTTATGAGAAGAAACAGGAAGAAGGTGGCAAGAAGGTACTGGAGTGGATCTTCGGTGTATTGGTGGTACTCGCCATCCTGTTTGTCATCTATTCCATTTTCATCGTTGCCTAATGAGCGGAATGGCTACGGATAGGCGAGCAGAGCTCGGAAATCTGGAGATAGAACGTAAGTTTCTGGTCTGTAGCGATGATTACAAGCGGCAGGCCTATTCGAGCAGCCATATCTGCCAAGGTTACATCTGCAGTGGTCACGGACGTACCGTCAGGGTACGCATCCGTGATGACCGCGGATATCTGACGATCAAAGGTCCCTCAGATGTTGCTGGTATCAGCCGCTATGAATTTGAGAAGGAGATTACTCTTGACGAGGCTGAACAGCTGATGAAGCTCTGTGAGCCTGGCAAGATCGACAAGACCCGCTATCTGGTGACAAGCGGCATCCACACCTTCGAGGTTGACGAGTTTCATGGTGAGAACGCCGGCCTTGTTATGGCTGAAGTGGAACTCCAGTCAGAAGATGAACCCTATGAGAAACCCGATTTCATTGGTCGCGAGGTGACAGGCGACCGCCGTTATTATAATGCGCACTTAGTCAAGAATCCTTTCTGCGCCTGGCCTGAGAACAAAGCATCAGAAGGCCGATGACAGCCGCTACGGTGATGCCTGTGGAGTTGGCAGCCAAGTCGAGCCATTCCCCACCGCGTCGTCCTCCCGTACAATACTCCTGCAACAGTTCGATGATGCCGCTCATGATGATGGGCGCCAGCCATGCCCATAGAAACAGCTTTCTGTAGTCGGGCTGACGGTGCTTGAAGATGTATTCTGCCCATAGCACGGTGAAGGTGCCACCGTACATGATGACATGTATCCACTTGTCGATGAACTCGACGTTGTCGAGTGGTGTTTCGGGGAAGAACGGAATAAACGAGAGAATCCATATCAGTGCGATACAGACGACAGAAAAGGGGTATTTCTTAGCTAAATGAAACAGAAAAGCCATATTTACTTTCAATTTTGATGCAAAATTACACTTTTTTCTTCATTCTTAATTCTTAATTCTCTTTTTCTTTGTATTTTTGCAACAAAATCAAGAGAAAAGTTCTTATGGCAAAACTGGAAAGGGCAAGTTTCGGCAGTAAACTGGGTGTTATCCTGGCCACAGCAGGCTCGGCAGTAGGTTTGGGAAACGTCTGGCGCTTCCCCTATATGACGGGGCAGAACGGAGGTGCGGTGTTCATCATGATCTATGTCTTCTGCGTGCTCCTGCTCGGTATTCCCTGCATGATCAGTGAATTTATCATCGGCCGTCACGGACAGGCCAATACAGCTCGCTCATTCCGAAAACTGTCGGGCGGCACAGCCTGGATGCTCATCGGCTATATGGGTGTACTGACGGGATTCCTCATCTCCAGCTATTACGCTGTTGTTTCCGGTTGGTGCCTGGAGTATGTCTGGGCATCTCTGATTGGGCAGTTACAAGGTGATCCGGAGTATATCAAGACCTACTTCGAGACATTCTCGCAGGATCCTGTCAAGCCAGTTTTCTGGACGATGCTGATCCTGCTGGCCACCTACCTGATTATCGAGAACGGTGTGCGCGACGGCATCGAACGGGCTTCGAAACTGATGATGCCCACCTTATTCATATTATTATTAGTCATCGTGGTGGCAGCGTGCATGCTGCCAGGAGCTGAAAAGGGCATTGAATTCTTGTTCAAGCCCGACATGTCGAAGTTTACTGGAGATGTGTTCTTGGCAGCGCTTGGCCAGTCGTTCTACTCCATGAGCATCGCCATGGGCTGTATCTGCACGTATGCCAGCTATTTCTCGAAGGATACAAACCTGGCTAAGTCGGCCACGCAGATTGGTGTCATCGACTTCCTCGTGGCGTTGCTTGCCGGACTGGTCATCTTCCCTGCAGCCTTCTCAGTGGGTGTCAATCCTGACAGCGGTCCCTCGCTGATCTTCATCACGCTGCCGAACGTGTTCCAGCAGGCCTTCGGCGACTTTGTCAGCCTGGGATATATCGTCTCGATACTTTTCTATGCCCTCCTTTCAATGGCCGCCCTGACGTCGCTGATTTCGCTGCACGAGGTGAGCACGGCATTCCTGGAGGAGGAGATGGGCACCACCCGCAAACGGGCGGCTATGATTGTGACGGTAGCCTGCATCGTCCTTGGTACGATCTGTTCCCTGTCGCTGGGTCCCTGGAGCCAATATCAGCTGTTCCGCATGACGGTGTTCGACCTGTTCGACTTCGTCACGGGCCAAGTGTTCTTGCCTGTAGTGGGCTTCCTCACCTGTATCTTCATTGGCTGGTTCGTACCGCACAAGATAGTGCACGATGAATTCACGAACATGGGCACGTTGCGCAATGGCACGCTCTTCCATTTCTACATCTTCCTGGTCAAGTATGTCTGCCCGGTCTGCATCCTGTTTATCTTCCTGCATCAGTTCGGACTGATTTAAAAGAGTTGAGATGATGACCAATCGGGCGAAATTCGGAAGCAAACTGGCTATCATACTGGCAACGGCGGGGTCGGCGGTTGGTCTGGGCAATATCTGGCGTTTCCCCTTCATGACGGGACATAATGGCGGCGCAGCTTTCATACTGGTCTATTTCGGTTGTGTGCTGTTATTAGGCATCCCAGGAATGGTCAGTGAGTTTATCGTCGGGCGGCATTCCCAGACAAATGCGGCGAGGGCCTATCATAGCTTCGGAGGCAGGAATTGGCGCTGGATTGGCTATCTCGGCATTCTGACGTCAACGATCATCCTCGGCTTCTACGCAGTGGTGGCAGGCTGGTGTCTCCAATATCTTTATGCCTCGCTGGCTGGCAGGCTTCAGGGAGACCCGGCATACATTGTCGCATATTTCCAGGAGTTCTCGAGCGATCCGCTGAGGCCATGTCTGTGGGCCGTCGGCTTTGTGCTGATCACGCATGTCGTGGTGTCCAAGGGTGTCAACGATGGCATTGAGCGGGCTTCGAAGCTGCTGATGCCGCTGTTGATGGTGATTCTGATCATACTGGTGGCGGCTTCATGTCTGCTGCCAGGAGCCGTCGGGGGTATAGAGTTTGTGTTGAAGCCTGATTTCTTGAAGGTC
>JAEEGK010012411.1_pt1 | contig 19365 bp, 18 predicted proteins | sample 8958771 | NCBI WGS metagenome assembly JAEEGK01 (sample SAMN16246547, study PRJNA631951) | gut metagenome | biome: gut microbiome; feature: rumen; material: SC-attached | host: Bos | place: Iran: Karaj | collected 2018-10
TCACAGCTTGTTGCCGAAGTTGACCGCATTGCTTCACAGGCACAGTTCAACGGAATGAACATGCTCACAGGTTCATTCGCAAAGGACTCTGTAACTGGTGGAATTATGCAGTTCCAGATTGGTGCAAATGTTGACCAGAATGTACGTGTATATGTAGGTACAATGACAGCTCAGGCTCTTGGACTTACAGGCGGACAGGGTAATGACGAAGTAGTTTCTGTTGCTAGCCCTGACACTGCTAACGTAGCTATAACCACAATTGACGAGGCTCTTAAGAGAGTTAACTCACAGCGTGCAGATCTTGGTGCATATCAGAACCGTTTCGAGCTTGCTTCACAGGGAATTTCCACAGCAGCAGAGAATCTTCAGGCTTCTGAGTCCCTTATCCGCGACACTGACATGGCTTCTGCAATTGTTGATTATACAAAGAACCAGATTCTCACACAGTCTGGTACTGCTATGCTGGCGCAGGCAAATACACAGGCACAGAATATTCTCAGCCTGATTAGCTAACGCAATATACACAAACAGCTGTTAAAGAGAAGTCTGGATGTCATCTTTTTAACGGATTCGGGAAAAAGCAGGAAAAGGAGCGCCCCTTTTCCTGCCCTCTTCCTGATTAATAACTGTTGTGTGCAAAAAAAACTTTTTCTGGCTTAGTTTTCTAGAAAAAAGCTTTTTAAGCATTTAATAACTGCATAATAATCCAAGGAGGATGCCCATGATTACTACCGGTATTTCAGGGCAGGCAATGGTCAGGGACGGCCAGCAAATTATTTCTCACAATTCCGCGCCTATTACTGCAAAAAAGGTATCAAACGCCGTTGATATCAATGAAGGCATGGAAGAAGCCGCAAAAGATATCAAAAAAGAAATTGCAGAAGTGCAGGAAACTGTCTCAAAACTTCAGAACATTACTAACGTAATTGGTCGCAAAATCGGTTTCAAAGTAAATGAAGAACTAGGAGAGGTTGTTGTCAAGGTGATTGACCCTTCTACCGATAAGGTAATAAAGGAGATTCCATCCGCAGAGATACAACAGCTGCAGCTCCGAATAAAGCAGACTCTCGGTTTGCTTTTCGATGAGACAATTTGAAAACTGCGGATGCACGACTGTAACGAATGGCAGATATTTCAATTCCCGGAGTAAGCAACAAGTATGGTACTAATGAAACCATCCAGAAGCTTATGGAGATTGAGCGGGTACCTCTTACCCGGGAGCAGGACAAACTTGAGACATACAAACAAGAACAGTCCGCATGGCGCGATGTAAACCGCCGCATGAGCGCTTTAAGAGAAAGTGCCAGATCATTATATTCTTTTGACAATCCATTCAGCTCAAAATTATCAGACTCATCAGACGAATTCTCTGTTACAGCAGAGCCTACTAGAGACGCGTCGTTAGAATCATTCAAAATAAAAGTTCAGCAGATTGCTTCCGCAGACCGCTTTCTTTCCGGTGAAATCGAAAAAAACTCAGAGGTGCCGGAAGGAACTTACACATTCACTGTAAACGACAAAAAAGTTTCTTTCACTTGGAAAGGCGGAAAACTGGCAGATTTTTCTGCGGCATTAAACCGCCGGAGCAACGGCATTGTAAAATCATCGATTATCGGTGTTTCCGGCACAAAACAGTCGCTTCTTGTAGAATCCCTTAAAACCGGAAGCGAAAACAGGCTAATTTTCGAAGACGATGCTCTTGATTACGCGCTAAAAGTTGGCATGATAAGGAAATCCGCCGTATCAAGGCAAGTTACTTTTGGAAGAACACAGTCCGAAATCTCAAGCATACCCGATTTTATTTTCTCGGCAGTAAAAGTTGCAGACGGCTCAATCAAAGCGCCGCCTGTTACTGGCTATCAAATACCGATTCCGTCCGTTTCCGGCGACAACAAACGCATTACGTTTGAACTGACGATGACTACAACGGACTCCCCAACAGTTCAAAAGCCAGCCGTAGCATCGCCGGTACTCCCCGACCCTTCCAGAATCCAGTACAAGGGTATAATTATCTACAACGACGACTCTGAGATCGGTTTTTCACCAGAGATTGACGACTCAGACTACGTTGATCCAGTTGAAAACAACGAGGTTGTATATATCAAAACTGGTTCGGGAGAAATTCCGCTTGAGCCGGTGCTTGCGGAGAACACAAAAATAAAATATACGATTGATCCGTATATATACGACAACATAGAAGCCATTGTTATAAAAAACAGGAACACAGAAAAAACAGTTACAATTACGTCTCCAGTTCTTTCAGACATGAACAGCACCGGCGATTATGAGCCAGTGAACCCGGTTTCTATTGCTGGCGACGCGAAGCTTCAGTACGAAGGCATCAACATGACACGCTCAACAAACAAGATTGACGACATAGTGCCAAACGTAACGCTTAACTTGCACGAAGCTTCGGACAGGCCTGTTTCTATAACTATAAAATCTGACACGGAAGCTGCGAAAGACGCTCTTATCCAGATGGTAGGCTACTACAACCAGCTTATGACAGAGTTCAACATTCTTACGCAGAACAAGCCAGAGCTTATTACAGAGCTTGAATACCTTACATCAGATGAAATTTCTGAATACGAAGAAAAACTCGGAATGTTCACTGGCGACTCTACGCTTTCTACAGGAAAAAGCAGCTTACAGCGCATTATAACGAACAACTACATCATTGAAGGCAATGAGATTTCGATGCTTGCCCAAATAGGAATCTCAACAGGTTCCGCATCGGGCGTGTACAATGCGTCAAGGCTCCGCGGATATCTTGAGATAGACGAGAAAAAACTTGATTCTGCGCTTGCAGACAATATAGATGAAGTTAAATCACTTTTCGGATATGATTCTGATGGTGACAAAGTTATTGACTCAGGAATAGCGTATATGCTCGACAGAAACCTTCAGGCTTACGTTCAGACCGGCGGTATTCTTTCAACAAAGATTTCCACGCTTGATACGCGAATTTCGACGACACAGACTTCAATAACTAAACTTGAGTCACAACTTGAGAAAAAAGAAGCTGAATATAAACGAAAATATGGTAATATGGAATCGACGCTGAGCAATCTTGAATCACAGTCGAGTTCAATCAACAATTTTAACGACCAGTTAAGTAACAACAGGAGATAATCATGAAAATCGAAATAAACGGACAGCCTCTTACATTCACACTTGAAAACGAAAAGACGACAGGCGATGTTCTTAAAGTTCTTGAAGAGCAGTTTGAAGCAAACGAATCGACGATAATTGAGATTATATTGAACGGAAAACAAGTTGCCGCAGATGAAATTGACGCTCTTTCCACACGCGAGATTCAGGATTCAGATACATTAGCTGTAACATCAGTAAGCGCGGAAGGAATTATAATGTCATTAAAAGAGCTTGCATCAGATTTTGAGCCGCTTTGTTCCGATTTGGAAGAGCTTCCTGTCTTGATGCAGCAGAATGATGACAAAAAAAGCTTTGATATTATAAACAGATTCGCAGAATCTTTCGACATTCTCTGCCATCTGGCTACCCTTTCATCGCTTTTCCCAGCAAAATTTGAGGGCAAATTGATCGCAGACAAAACACTGGCAGACTTTCTTAAAGATTTTTCGCCTGTCCTTAATGATTTTGAGGAATCCCTTAAAAACAAAGATACTGTCCTTACGGGCGATTTAGCTGAATACGAGCTTAAACCAAGACTGGAGGCTTATGTCTCAGACATAGCAGGATTTTAACAGAGTGAATGCTTTTTCTTCGCTTCCATTACAAATCTCCGCATCTTCGACTTTCCTTCTGATAGTTGTAGCTGTTGTCCTGCTGCTTATCCTTTTTTTGATAAAATCAATTCACGACAAATATACAAAAGGATCGGATTATTCGTCTCAGAGCGCAAAGATTATAACAAACGGTGCAATTCTTTACAGAATAACGAAATTATATGAATTTGACAACGAAGAATACGCATTCCTAAAAAAAATGTGCACAACACAGAAAATCCCGAACCTGGAATATGCTTTTCACTTTGACGTACCTTCTGATCAGTTCTTTATTTCTAAATTCAATGAGATTACAAATCAGACAAATAAAAAAGACGATACAATCCAAAAAGAGCTTTCGTTGCTTTTTTCAATTAAGCAGAAAGTAGACAACTCGCGAAAAACATTGTCAAACCTTACGAGCACAGCAGCAATCCCTGTTGGAGACACAATATCTTATTTCTCGGATACGAAGGAACAGTTCGAAACAAAAATTCTTGATAACACAAAAAACGAGCTAATTCTTTCTATTCCAAAGGATATTTTTGGAAATCCGATAAGACCGCCCGCACTCTCAAAAATATCATTGCTGTATCAAACAAAGGCTGGCAGCGCGTATCTTTCGGATGTCAGGATAATCCGCTATCAGAACACAACAGGCGCCGGAGAAATGGTAACATCGCACTGCAATAACATGCAGAGCTACCAAAAGAGACAGTTCAAGCGCGTGAGCATGAAAATTCCTTGCCTCTTCTCAGCCGTAAAGATCACTACAGGTGGCGCAGGATCAAAGGCGAACATTGAATACACGCCTATGGAGCGGAAATATCAAGGACAGCTTCTTGAAATATCTGCAGGCGGCTGCAGTATTATGACAAACATGAATATACGCGAAAAGCAATATATATATGCCGAGCTTAATATCGACGGTGAACAACCAGATTCTGTAATCGGTCTTATAGTTAATACAACACCTATTACAGACAGACGGCAGTATGTTCTTCATATTTTATTCGTTCGAATAACAAATAAAATAAGGAATAAAATATTTGCGCGCGTATATGAATACAAGAAATAGGCTGTCCTATTCATAGACTTAAGTTTTTAGAGATTTTGATAAATCTTTTCATTGACTGTTTTTTTACTTTGGAGTAACCTATAATATATGAGAGTGCTTGAGCTTAAGAATGTTCACAGAGATGAAGGCTACATCTACTATCGCCGTACTTTTCAAGCTGATGCTGTTCTGGAACTTCCTTTGAAAACAATGCAGACACCTGTTGAGTTTACAATTGAACTTTCCCCGTTAGGTACAAAAGACATAGATATAACATTCTTGGACAATATTGATTATCCTCTTCTTCCGCTGACAAAATCGCTCAAAGAACTCATTCTTAATCAAGATTCAGAAGGATTACTACCCTGATATACCTAAATACAAAATCCGCAGAAGAAACAATAGAGCTTGGCACGATAATAGGAAAGCATCTTAAGCCAGGTTCTGTACTTGCTATGCAGGGAACGCTCGCAGCAGGAAAAACAACAATTACAAAAGGCATTGCAGCCTCTTTAGGCGTTCAAGAAACTGTTACAAGCCCTACTTTCACGCTTATCAGCGAATATGAAGGCAAAATGCCGCTTTATCATATGGATGTATACCGTCTTGATTCAACGGAAGATTTTATAAACCTTGGCACAGACGATATGATTTATGGCAAAGGCGTTTCTGTAATCGAATGGAGCGAGAAAATAATGGAGGAATTGCCTTCTTCCACGATAATCATTAAGCTCGAAGCACAGCCCGACGGATCACGCGTTATTTCCATTGATAATTGGAATGACAGCGGATTTATAGACGACGCAAAAAAATATATCAAAAGATAATTCTGAAAAACAAGGATAAAAATGAAAGCACTTGCAATAGACAGTTCCTCAACATGTATAACATTTTCAGTCAGAAACGAAGAAAAGAGCGTAAGACTTTCTCTTGATATTGGAATGCACCAGTCGGAGCAGCTTCTTCCAAGCATTGAGCATGTATTGTCTCTCGCGTCTCTTTCTGCAGCAGACCTGGAATTCACGGCTTTATGCGGCGGACCAGGTTCTTTTACAGGCTTGCGCCTTTCCTACGCTGCCCTGAAAGCACTTCAGCTTGCAAACGGTACACCGATTTACGCAATCCCTACTCTTAAAGCTATAGCGTATCCTTTTTTGCAGTGGAAAGGCGCGGTCATTCCAGTAATTGACGCAAAGAAAAACCGCTTTTACGCCGCAGTCTATCGTAACGGTGAGCAAAACTCCCCTGATGAAGACGGTACTCTTGAATCTATTGCTTCAAAACTCGACAAAGAAGAAGATATCCTCGCTGTCGGTCCTGATGCAGAATATTTTGCTGAATGTCTTACTGCGGCGTATCCAGATTTCAAGGTAACAACTCTTAAATCTTTCTATGTAGATGCTGGTCAGCAGCTTCTTGAGCTTGGAAATAAATTGTTTTTGGAAAAAGCACCGCCAATGCAGGATTATGACGGACCAGTCTATATCCGTCCGTCAGAGGCGGAAGAAAAGAGGGCCGCCGAGCAGAACTAAGATTTCTGCGACATCGTATCATCAAGTATTGAGCATAAAAAAAGGGCTGCAACCTCGAAACTGAAGCGCAGCCCTTTACTTTTTGATATTCTATTTTTTTAGGAGATTTGACAGAGCAGAAAGATCTGCTTTAACTGTGGAGGCTGCAGCCTTATTCTCCGACTGAATCGCGTTAAAAACTTCTTGCCTAAAAACTTTAACATCTTTTGGTGCGTCAATACCGACTTTAACTTGATCACCGCGTACTTCCATTATGGTAAGCGTTATGTTGTTACCAATGTAGATTTTTTCGTTAATTTTCCGGGATAATATTAGCATACGCCCTCCGGACTGTTCTTTTTAAGCTCTGAAAGAATATCATGCTTAGTAGACCATCTTGAATCACCCAGAGCAATCTGCATTGCACATCCGTTCTTTTTATTAATAATTACAGGACCCTGCAAATTTGCAGTAACAGAACTTCCGTCAGAAGGAATTGTTACAATCGCTAGTACGATAACATCGCTTGGAACCTGTATTCCGATTTTGGAGAGAATTTCATCATCTATATCCATTTCATAATCCGGACGGAAAAGGAAAGGATCGATCAAGAAAAACGAAAGGTTAATATCTTGAGTCGATTGCAGAACCATAAAAGGCTTGTAATCTGACTCATACAAATCAAACTCTTTGTATTCCTCGAAACCTAAAAGACCTTCCGGCAGTTTAACGTGCTGTTTCATTATTTTACCTCATGAAATCAAGTAGTGAAGTTGAATATAATTTTGAAGCTGTACTGAAAGTAGCTTTCTGTACATATTCAAGAAGCTTAAGATCTGTAACTGCCTGTGAAAAATCAAGGTCGCCCTCGCGAGAGATACGAGCAGTTGTATCAAGTACAGTTTTTTCGTTTCTTGTAATGTTCTGCTGCGCTCTTTCATACTGTGCGCCTGTTTCTGCAAGACGTGTTACAAGATTATCAAGTCCCTGGTCGATTGCGCCAAGAGCTTTTCCGCCAATTGTCTCAATATCGCCAGAAAGCATTGCATTACGAAGAGTTATAACAGCATCGAACACCGAACCACCAGAAACCTTTGTCGTAGAGGCAAGGTTATATGGTGGTCGCTGTGTAGAATCTTTTATAACGCCAAGGTCGTTCAAAATCGTACCTTTTGCGTCTGTAAGCCACATCTGGTGTGCATCAGTCGTTGAAAGATTAAGACCGTTTGTAAGCGGATCAATCGAAGCTTTTACCGCAACATCAGAATTATTAATCTTTGCAATGATTGAATATACGTTATCGCCTGCATTGATTTTTATATCTTTTCCATCTATAGAAATGATGCTGTCTTCTGAAACACGGTAGCCTGTAGCATCCCTGTCTGAATAAAGCTGCTGGTTTTCTGCCCAGAAAATACGGTTTCCAGCTGGCAGAAACTCCATGTAAGCGTTCTCATCAACTTCAAACTTATTTCCATCGATGCTGCCGTTATAATGAACTTCTGTGATATAAGAAACTGAAGAACCATCAACTGGTCCAGATATAACATCAAAAGCTGTTCTGTTTGTGCTTGTTCCGCCAAAGATTGCACTACCCTCTGAGTTAACTGCATTTCCGTTCTGAACAAGCTCTTTAAGAAGCTCATCAACTTCTACAGCCATGTTCTTAAGGTCTTCTTTGTTATAGATACCGTTAGCACCCTGTATAGCGATCTCACGGATTGTCTGCATAATCTGTACAGACTGATTCATGTATCCTTCCGCGACGGTAAGCTTATCTGTAAGAGTCTGAGCATTCTTCTGGAACTGATTAATGCGAGATACGTAAGACTGATAACGAACAAGGTGTCCGGCAGCAATTGGATCATCACGCAGATTCTGAATACGCTGCTGGCTACCGAGCTGATTGTTTGCTTTGTTCAGCCGGTATTCCTGCTTTCTCATGTTTCTCTGAAGCTCATTTGTACTAAGACTTGTACTTATTCTTCTCATGCTCGTCTACTCCTTATCCACGCATTTTCAAAACTGTATCAATCAATTCGTCCATAACAGTCACGATTTTTGCGGCGGCGTTGTAACCGTGCTGGAACTTGATAATGTCCGCAAGTTCCTCGTCCATGTTAACGCCAGAAATTGAGTCGCGAAGTCCGCGAAGGTCATCCATTATAGAAGCCTGATTCTGATAGTTCAGCTCTGCCTGCTCGCCTTTAAGACCGACATTCGTCACAGCGTCCGCAAAGTAGTCATCAAAAGTACTAGCACGGTCTATCATAACCTGAGTGTTGCGGAGAGCAGCAATTTCGATTGCAGCGGACGAGTCGCCTGGCTCGGCTATGCCGGTGCTTCCTTTTTTTGCCGCTGCTACAGAAAGAACGTCAGTTCTGATTGCTGAATTGACTTCCATGTAGCCTGCTGGATTAAGCACCGGAGAAACTGTATACTGCGCACCGGCAAGCTTTGATACAGCGTTTGTCTCGTTAAAATCGAACGCACCTGCTGCACCGCTCGCAGAAAGAACGCCAGCATATCCCGTGAGGAAATATCCGTTATCTTCCAGATGGCGGATTACAAAATCAGGATTATCCTGAGCCATTGCTGTTGTTCCTTTAAGAACGAGATTATTGTTTCTGTCGAGATATGCTTTAACTTCACCGTCAGAATCGTTGATTCTGTTTATTACAGTCTCAACTGTATCTGCGGCGTAATACGGAATATCGATTGTTCCTTCTTTTCCAGCGATTCTTATTGTTCCCTCAATGCCAATCTGCTCATTTGCTTTAAGGCTGTTTGTGCCAGTAATACGGAAGATATATGAAGAATCTTCAACACCGTCACCATTTCTGTCGTAATTTCCAAGAGCATTTGTAACAAACGGCTGCTCAACAAAGAAATCAAGACCAGTTACGTTATTTGCACCAACAGCATTTCTATGGATATCGTTTACAAGATCCATAAAGTTCATTGTCATTGTATTCAAGCTCTGAAGCTCATGTCTTACATCAACATCACGGAGTTCAATCAACGCGCCAAGCTTTCCGCCAGAAATCTCGGCAAGGTTCTTTGTATCCGCCCAAACAACGCGGCTATATCCGTTGTTGTCAATCATCGGCTCTACGTCAAACTTACGGGCAATACCGCCCTGAACAAGAATGCGTCCATCGACATGAATCATAAACTCATCGTTATCGCGTGTGTCACGAGTTATGTTTACGAGTTTAGAAAGCTTTTCAACAATAAGGTCGCGCTGGTCATAAAGATCATTCGGATTGTCGCCCATTGCTTCTGATTTTTCAATCTCTGTATTGAGTTCTGCAATACGCTCAACATATCCGTTAACCTGAGTTACAGTTGCTTCGATATCGCTATTAATCAAAGAACCAATACCGGCAAGACTTGTATGGCGCTGGCGAATTGACTCAGCAAGAGTTTCTCCGCGTGTTACCACAGCCTGTCTTGCAGCTTTTGTTTCCGGGAAAAGCGAAAGCTCCTGCCAAGATTCCCAGAACTTATCCATGTTTGTACGAACTGAAATATCAGCCGGCTCATTGTAAACTGCTTCAAGCATTGCGTAGTAGCTTTCGCGAGTCTCCCAGTATGACTCCTGGTTTGCCTGCGCTACGATGCGGCCGTCGAGCATTTCGTCACGAACGCGAGAGATACTTTCTGCCGTAACGCCCTGACCTATCTGGCCTGCAACTTCTGCACGCTCAAGATCCGGACGATAAATAGGATCATATTGTCTAAGCTGAACACGCTGACGTGAATAACCTTCCGTATCAGCGTTCGATATATTGTGTCCTGCGGTACTGATAGCCTGGCTATGAGCCATAAGGCCTCTTTTTCCCATCTCTATACCTGCAAATGTACTAGACATATATCCTCCTATAAATACTTGGCAATCAACTTAAAAAGCCGCTTATGAAAGCGTATTCAAAACCAATGATTCAGGCTTTGAGTGAACAAGATTTCCTTTATTGGAATAAAGCGTGTTCCTTCTTTGTGGAACGACGTTATCAAAAACACTCTGCAGAAAATTACGTGTTACAGAAATGTAATTGTTCAATGCATCATTCTCAACTCGTGATGCTGCGAGCTTCTGGTGAACCATGTGGAAAAGCGGATTACCAAGAAGGATATCTTTTCCATCTGCATCTTTCTTTGCTTCAGCATACGCTTTTGTACGCTTCTCTTCCAAAACAGAAAACTGCTGTGAAAGATAGTTTAATGTTACGATGTGAGCCTCAAGGTCTTCCCAATTGCGTGTCGTAACATCCTTACGGATTTTTTTCTGCTCAACGAGAATAAGGTCAAGCTGAGCTCTCTGCTGTTCCAATATACTATTTAACATTTCAAGACTGTTCATAATCATCTGCTCCTATTTTCTTTCAGAAGCCACTGTCTCCCCTGCTTTGAATATCGGAAAACAGGATAAAAAGTTAAGCTATTTCAAGGTTTTTATAGGGAATATAACAAGAAATGATGTCTTTGAAAAAAAATGCTAAACCGTAAATCAAATACTCCGAAAATATGGGTGAGGTAGTTTTTAGACGTTTGTTTAATCAGCCTCGATTTTATCCAATTCCGACAGAAGGAGGTTCATACTATGGAATGCTATGCACTGAAAGGATATGGAGATACCAAAGACTATATGCAGATTGTAAAAAAGCTCGATGACGGTTTTATTGTTAAGATTGTCAGAGACATGGACGGATATGATGATATTACAACTGATTTTATGAGCCAGGAATTATTCGATACATGTATTCGTACCGGTTACATCTGTAAGATGGAATCTACTGAAAAAATCGCTGTTAACGCATAAAGTTTGTCACCGTTTGCATAATTTGCGCGGCTTATAGCGCATTGCGTGGTTCACAAAGCAGATTCTACTGCATGGATTGCACGGATTATTTTAAGCCCGTCAAACCATATGTGAAAGGCAACTTCTTGCTTAACAGGGTCAGATGGATTATTCACACAAATTTTATTCCAAACAGATAAAAAGTTTTCTTTGTTCATAAATCCTGCTAGTTCGTTCTGGCAGGATTCTTTTTTTTCTATAAACTCTTTAATAGCTTCATAACAACGATCCGGATATAATGGGCATTCGATTTTTTGGTTTTGTGAACTTGTTTCGGTAAGCTCCCGGAGTTTTGGGCCTGTTCCGAAAAGCACACGGTCTGATATCCGGGCGGATGGGTATACTTCTGTGTTCAGGAAAAGCGGCGAGTAGTCGATTGTACGATTCGATGCTGTGCATGACTGTGCGCAGCCCGACGATATTTCTATTTTTACCAGCGACTGTAAAAAATAGAAATCCTCGCCGCTGACGCGCTTGTTCATTCCGCCACATGACACGTACCCTTCTGCAGTACACACCAAAGAAGGTCCAAGAATAGGTGCCCAATAAGGGCTTCCAACTTCCCGAAGCTTTTTTGAGTGAAGCATCATATAGTTTTCATAGGCATCTATTGCTTGCTGTAGCTGTTCTGTAGAAGCTTTTTGGTGGCGGAATGGAACAAGCGCGAAAGAACGCTTACCGTGATTCTTGGCAAAGCGTAAAAGCTCCTCGACATAGTTTTCCGCGACTAGAGTGTCAGCGTCCATGCAGGCTATTATCTCCGCGCCGCAAGCAAGAGCGTAGTCCATTCCGATTTTACGTGCAAGCCCTACTCCTTCTTTTTAAGGAAGTTCCTTCCCGGAAGAAGTTCTATCAATCACTGATATGAAAAGTTTCTCGTAAACACACTTGGACAAAAACGCGAGCATCTGGGCGTTATTTTGCTTTACGTCGCCGTCGTCATCTTCACGGCTGTTCACGACGCACACGACATGAAGTGCCGCCCGGGAGTTATTGTCGTGCGCCAAGCTGTCTGCCACGCGCGAAAAGCTCCCAGCTGACGCTGACGCGGAAAGCGACGCGAGCGTGTCTTTTATTCCGGGATATTCATTTTTCACAGGGATGACGACGGCGACTTGCGGCGCGGAACATCCGCCATAAATCCGCTGCAATTGTTCTAGCACATCGTTGCATTCCTGAGGAGTATAAATCGACTTTTTCTTGAAATATTTTTGAAGCGTGTCCTTCATCTTTCAACAGCACAATAGTACCATCTAATCTCACGCTTGAAAAGATTGTGGCGAACTCTTAATTTTTTATAATTGCTAGCATAGTAATACAACTCAAAAAAAAATATCGCAAACTGCTACGAATCGATATATAATGTTTTGTATGGATGATTTATTTGAAAGAACTATTCTTATAGTTGATGACGAAGCAGTTAACCGTGAAATACTTGGCACAATAATTCAATCAGAATACAAGGTTGAATATGCAGAAAACGGAAAAGAAGCCTTAGATAAAATTCATTCTATGGGCTCGACTATTTCTCTTGTTTTACTTGATTTACTTATGCCTGTTATGGACGGAAACGAAGTTCTAAAAGCAATGAATGACGAAGGAATCATAACTGATATTCCTGTAATTGTTTTGACTTCTGAAAAATCAAGTGAAATTGAAAGCCTTAAGGCTGGTGCCGCAGACTTTCTTATAAAGCCTTATGATTCACCGGAAGTAATTCTTGCCAGAGTCCGTCATTCCATTCAACTTTTTGAAAATTCTAAAATAATTCATGCCACAGAATTCGATAAGCTTACCCAGCTCTATAGCCCTGAGTTTTTCTTTGAATATGCTTCCCAGTTTGACCAGCGTTTCCCTGAAAAGGTTATGGATGCAGTTGTTGTAAACTTTACCCGTTTCCATCTTTTGAATCAGCTTAAAGGTCGCACTTTTGGAAATGAAGTTCTTAACGCTATGGCTGAGGGAATCAGGAAAGCCCTTCTTAAAACAGGCGGAATTGCTGGACGTAATGAGGCAGACAGCTTTTATCTTTATATTCCTCATCAAGATGATTACGGCATTGTCATCCAGAAAATTACAGAGGCTCTTTCCTCTCTCTTAAAGCCTTCTGAAATCAGATTGCGCTTTGGTGTTTATTCCGATACGAACCGCAGCTTCCAGATAATTCAGCGTTTTGACCATGCGGTTCAGGCTTGCAATTCGCTTAGAATCAAAACATCGGGTACAAGTGATATTTGTATTTACGATGACAAGATGGCAGAGAAAGAAGTTTTTGACGCCCATCTTCTTCAGGATTTTGAAGCTGCTATTGAACAGAAGCAGTTCGTGGTAAATTATCAGCCAAAGTTCAATATAAAAGGTGACAAGCCTGTTTTATGCAGCGCAGAGGCTCTTGTAAGATGGATACATCCAGAGCTAGGCTTTGTTCGTCCAGACCTTTTTATTCCGCTTTTTGAAGAGAATGGTCTTGTAACAAAGCTCGACCGCTATGTTTGGGAAGAAAGCGCAAAGCAAATCCGCCGCTGGAAAGACGAGCTGGGCGTTACAATCCCGGTTTCCGTAAACGTTTCCCGCATAGATATTGCCGCACCTGACATGACCGATTTTATCACTAAAATCGTAAAGGAAAACGGACTCTCCCCATCAGAATATATGCTTGAGATTACTGAGTCTGCTTATACATCAGATTCAAAGCATATTATCGAAGTCGTAGGAAATCTTCGTTCACTTGGACATAAGGTTGAAATGGATGACTTTGGTTCTGGCTACTCTTCGCTCAACATGCTCACCTCAATGCCGATTGATGTTCTTAAAATGGACAAAGCCTTCATTAGAAACATTAAGCCAGGCAACAAAGAAATGAAGCTTGTGGAGCTTGTTCTTGATATCGCCAAAAACCTTGGAGTTTCTGTAGTTGCAGAAGGTGTAGAAACAGAAGAAGAATACAAAATGCTGAAAGAAGCCGGCTGCGACATAATTCAGGGATATTATTTTTCAAAACCACTTCTGCCTGCGGATTTGGCGAGGTTTGTATGATTACAATTGAAGGATTACGGAATAATGGTGCCGATGTTGAAACAGGGCTTTCCCGTTGCGTCGGGAAGGAAGATTTATACCTGAAACTAGTCAACATGGGACTTGGAGACGCAAAGTTTGAAGAGCTCGGAACTGTCCTTCAGTCAAATGACCTCGACCAAGCTTTTAAAATCTGCCACGCTCTCAAAGGTGTAATAGGTAATCTTGCTATCACTCCGTTGTATGAAGCGCTTTCACAAATGACAGAAAAGCTTCGTAACAATGAAGCGGCAGATTATTTGGCTATGTATTCCGATATTCTTGCAATCCGTAAAAAGCTTTCGTGTTAATTTATGAAAAGATCACTGATAATCATCACAAACTTTCTCATCGTTATTTTTACAATTTTCTTTGTTTTGCTTTATGTCAGAAAACAAAGTGCTTCTATGGAAGCCTACAATACCGAAAACTTTATGAACATGTCCATCGGCATGGAACAGGTTACGACAAATTATCTTGAAGGTGAGCAGCGTCTTTGTGATTCCTGGGCAGCATGTATAAACAGTAGTAAAATGGACATGGATGAAGCGATGGCTTATCTTAATGTTGCCCAGCTTATCCCGAATATTTCTGCACATATTATCAGGCTTGATACATTAACAGGCTATTCAAACAGACCAAAAATCAACAATCCTGATGAATATACAGTTTCCTATAAGGAAATAGATATTTTTTCTTCTTTGAACGAGCTTCTTGGGAAGCAGGATCAGGTTCGTGTTACCCGTTCATATACGAATCCTATGAACGGAGTTCAGTCAATTGCATTCTGCGATCTTCTGGAGCTTAGAGTTGACGATGCTTCTGGCAGAGGCGCTTCAACAACTGAAAATGCTGTCCTCATGCGCGTAATTCCTATCGACGTTCTGGAAAGCAAATGGGTATTCCCATCTGAAAAATACAGCGATGCCCAGATTTCAATCATCGACAGAGAAGGAAACTATATAATTAAGGGAAAGTCCTTTAAGAACTCTAACTTTTTTGAGTTTTATAAATCCTATAATCAAATTAAAAAAGATGATTTAGAAAGGCTTCATGTAGAGATCCATGAAACAGGCATATTTACGATGCAGAACTCAAAAGCAGAAAACTGTCTTATAGTTCATGTTCCAATTAATACCTCATTTAACTGGACTCTTCTGACCTATATCCCGATACAGGATATTACAAAAAATAATATCGACTGGCTTTTGGTCATTGGAGTCTCTATAAGCCTGATAATACTTTTGGTTTTTGACCTTCTTGTTATTATGCGGTATAACAGAAGCCTTTCTGCGGCGGCAGCGGCGGCTGATTATGCAAACAAGGCAAAAACGGATTTTCTTTCTACAATGTCGCATGATATCAGAACGCCGATGAATGCAATTATAGGTCTTACAACTATTGCTGAAAATAATGTGAAAGATTCACAAGCTGTTTCTGATAATCTTAGGAAAATCAAGCTTGCAAGCAATCATCTGCTTACACTGATTAATGATATTCTTGATATCTCAAAGGTGGAACGCGGAAACATAAGCCTTTCGCCTGTCACCTTCTCTATCGTTGATTCTGCTGAAAATCTTGTAAATATCTCGCAGCCTATGGTCCGCCAAAAGAATATCGATTTCAGGTTCAGAAGCAGAAATATCAAATACGAATATCTTTATGCTGATCAGCTTCGTATCAATCAGATATTCATAAACATTCTTTCTAATGCGTTAAAATACACTCCTGCCAACAAGCAGGTATACGTAGATTTAACTGAATCCCCAAGTGAAAAAGAAGGCTTCATAAAGCTTGAATATAAAGTTTCAGATACTGGAATTGGTATGACGCAGAGCTTTATGGAAGTTATGTACGAACCATTTAGACGACAGACAGACAGCCGCATCAATTCGATTCAGGGAACAGGTCTTGGTCTTGCTATCACAAAAAAAATGGTTGATATCATGGGCGGCAAGATTGAATGTGAAAGTACAGAAGGAGAAGGAACTACCTTTACTGTCACACTTGATATAGAAGTTTCTTCAAAGGCTGAAACAGAACAAAAGCTGCCTCCAATTGAAGTCCTTGTTATTGATGATGACGAAGTGCTTCTTGAAACTGCCCGAGACACGCTTACAGCTCTTGGTACTAATCCTGAAATTGCAAAATCAGGTGAAGACGCACTGGAGAAGATCCTTGCCGAAGAACAGGCTGGAAAATCTTATAATGTAATTATTCTTGACTGGAAAATGCCTGGTATTAACGGAGTTGAACTTACTACAAAAATCCGTGAAATTGCAGGAAACGATGTTTCTATTCTTCTTGTTTCATCTTATGACTGGACGCAGATTGAAGATGATGCGAAACAGGCTGGCGTAAACGGCTTTATTTCAAAGCCTCTTTTCCGTTCATCCCTCTTTAAGAAGATTAGTGAAGTGCTTGGGCTTGAAGACAGCATCAATTCTCAGGAAGAAAACAATTCTGATTTGAAAGATTTGCGCATTCTTGTAGTAGAAGATATGGATGTAAACTGGGAAGTTATCTCTACCCTTCTCGATATGTACGGAATAAAAAGCCAAAGAGCGGAAAACGGAAAGGTTGCCGTAGATATGCTCAAGTCTATTCAGCCGACAGATTACGATGTTGTATTTATGGATATTCAGATGCCGGTTATGAACGGGCTTGAAGCAACCCGCGAAATAAGGAAGCTTGAAAATCCTTATGCCGCTGGCATTCCGATTATCGCTATGACGGCAGATGCCTTTTCAGAAAATGTCGCAGAATGTTTTGAAGCTGGTATGAACGGCCATATCGCAAAACCTATCGACATTAATAATGTTATTAAGGAACTTAGAAAAATACGTCAGGCAAAGCCTGATTTTACGAAGAGGGATGATTATGAACAATAAGCTTTCGAAGATTGGTCTCACACTTTTATTGATTGTAAGTATCTGTTGTCTTTTTTCCTGTAATAAGAAAAGCAAGGAAACAGCATTTGTTCCAAAACTAGATACAGAATCGAAATGCAAAATAGAAATTGCAGGACGTTACCAGAACTTTGAAGCCCTTGAAGCAGAGTTTGACCGTTTTAATGAGTTTTATCCGAACGTAGAGCTTTCTTATACTTATCTTGATAATTATAAAGTAACGATTGCTACTGCCCTTGCGGGTGAAAATGCTCCAGATATCTTTATGACTTTCCCGTGGATGCTCGATAAAACAAGTTTCGACCCTCTTTTGAACAATGCAGAAAATCTTGCAGATTCAAAAAAAACAGGCTTTGAGCTTTCTGCTGTAAATCAAAAGCTTTTGTTCCCTATGGCAGACGGTTCTCTTCCGATGGTACCGGTTTTATGTACTGCTTACGGTATGCTTGTAAATGAAGATTTATTCAAAAAAGAAAAAATCGACATTCCGCAAAACTGGGCTCAGTTAATTGATGTTTGTAAGAAATTTAAAGACTTAGGTTATAAGAGTCCGATTCTTTCAGATAAATATGACAGTTCTATTATGGCTTCTTTGATTTATCCTATGTTTACAAAAGAAGTTATGGATAACTCAGAAGCAATCGAACGATTGAATAAACTTGAACCAGCCGCTGGCGAATTTATGAGATCGACTCTTGAATGGGTTGAAAGCTTTAAGAATTATGGGTTCCTTGATATGGACGAATGCCGTAAGCTTAAAGACAATTATGAAGCTGTAATCATGCGCTTTTTCGAAGGTGATGTTCCTATGATGCTTGCATCAGCTGATGTAGCGTCAGGTACAAAAAAACGTGAATCATTATCTGCAAACTTTTCAACCACCCCATTTAAATACAGCTTCCATTCAGTACCAGTCATGGAAAAAGGCGGTGCTGTTCTTGAAGTTCCTTCTGTAGAATTTTCTGTAAACAAAAGCAGCAAGAATCTTGAAATGACAAATGAGTTTATGAGATTTCTTTTAAGGACAGATGAGCTTAATAATCTTGCTATGATTAAACGTCTTATAACATGCTCTACAGTATACTCTTTTGATGATGTATACGCACCATTGGGAAACACAGAGCATCTTTATCAGCTTGAGGTTGGTATTCTTGATAATACTTACGTTCAGTTAAGAGTGGCAGCTTATAGGATTCTTACAGATAAAATGACAGTTGATGAAGCAATAGCAAACTACGGAAGTTATTAAGCGATTTTTTTTAGGACTGCGCCTAGACAAGCTAATCGTTTCCGCTGAAACCTGCCGCACGGAGCATTTCCATGCTCATCTCAAACCGACCTTCGATTGAAACGTCGTAGTCGCTTCCTGAGCATGGGAGCCAGTTTATTTTTACGCCCGTCTTTTCCATGCGGCGGAACCATGTTTCCTGCCGTTTTGCAAACTGCCCGATTGAGATGCGGAGCTTTTCGTAAAGCTCTTCTTCCGAGCCGAGTTTCCCCTGCAAATACCACGCTATTAGCTTGTACTCAAGTCCCAGCCGTTCCAAGCGCTCCCACTCAATACCGCCGTTATGAATCCGCTCAACTTCGGCAATCATTCCTTCCTTAAAGCGTGATGTCATGCGCCTGTTTATACCAGCTCTTAGCATGTCCCGAGGAAAGGTCGTTCCGATTATAAAAGGCCGTATATCCGGGCGCGCAGGAACGGAAGCAGAAGTCGCATCAAAATCAAGCACGTCTGAAGCAGAGGCGGCGACACCAGTTCCAGATTCAGATTCGGCGGCTCCTGAAACTTTGCCGTGCTCCTGCATGAATGTTTCAATCTCTATGGCGCGGAGCAATCTGTGGTGCTCAAGTAAGTCAGTTGTGTTATGAAGCTTGTCGCCTTTCAGTTTTATAAGGATTTCCGCAAGCTCCGCATCTGTTTTTCCGACGAGACTCGTTCTTAGCTTCGCGTTGCACGGAACATCGACAAAGCTGTAGCCGCGGACGATAGCATCGAGATACATGCCCGTTCCGCCGCATACTACTGGGAGCTTTCCACGCGAAAGAATCTCCGGGAAAACGGAATAAAAGCCTTTTTGGTAGTTGAAAACCGAGTATTCGTCTGGCAGGGAGACTACATCGATTAAGTGATACGGGACGGTGCGCTCCGGGTTATGTAGTGTGTATTCGCACATGTCTTTGCCGCTTCCAATGTCGAGTCCGCGGTGAACTTGCCTTGCAT